>JGI24710J26742_10001238_pt1 | contig 23634 bp, 32 predicted proteins | sample BioPla2DNA2_FD_26742 | JGI IMG/M metagenome (IMG submission 26742) | reverse complement strand
AAATCTTTCGCGTAATTACATACTTTCCGTCATTTCCAAGTTTAAGGCTACTACACTCTGAAGCGCAGGGTGCATGAAGGGCTTGCGCAACAATCGCCGCTATAGTGCGGCCACGGTTTGTCATTCCTACCATTATAAGGTTTGGAGATTTTTCCATTGCAATGGCTGCAATGTCTTCTGCGTATGCCTCATAGGGAACATTGTTTTCTTTACTGAACAAGTATACCGTATTTGCGCCATGAGCAACAAGCTCCTTGGCGTCTTTATCAGTTCCTATATATACAACTGCAAGCTGATCTCCAAGCGCTTTCGCACCTGCCAGCATTTCACATGCGTTGTTGAGGTTTTCAGAAAAAATAAGTATTTTTTTATCCATTATTCATTCGGAACAATACACTTTACCCAGTTCCGATAATCCTCCTTTCAAAATTGCATACAAATGTTAGGCTTAGCCAACCACACCTTCTTCAATCAGGCTCTTGAGCAGTTTCTCCATAGTGGTCTCCAGCGAATCCTCTTCCAGTATTATTGTTTTCCTGTCAGTTGAATTTCCCGCAAGAGAAACAATTTCGAGACCAGCCGTTGTATTCTCAACACCTAAATCAGCCACTGTCCATCTTGTAAACGGCTTCTTTCCTGCGCTCATAACATCCTTAAGTTTGGGCATTCTAGGAGTGTTTGAGTCACCAAGAATGGAAACCACAGCCGGAAGACGGAGCTCCAACTTTTCAACACAAGCCTCCAACTCGCGAGTTACTGTAACATATCCATTCCCTGGCTCAATCTCCTTTACATAAGTAGCCACAGGCCACCCAAGCTCTCTTGCTATGCGCGGGGCCATCTGCTGTGAAAATGTATCTGATGATGCCTCACCGCACAATACGAGGTCAACTTCACCAATCTTCCTCACGGCCTCTGCTAAAACATTTGCAGTGACCATGCAGTCAGCTTTGTCCATTATGGGGTCAATAACCACATAGCCTTCCTTCGGACCAGCAGACAATGTTGCTTTCTGAGACTTCACCAAAGTTTCGTCACCAGCGGAAAGAGCTACACAGAGCCCTTCCGTTCTCTCTGCCAGTTGAGTCGCCGCCTCAACAGCGTTGCGATCATACTCACTTATATCATACTCGACATCCTTGAATTCCAAATTTCCGGAAGGACTTACCGAAATGCAGTCATCGCTCACTACCCATTTGTAGCACACTACTGTCTTCATTTTCAATCTTCAACTCCTATCATTTTCCTATTTATTGTTTACCTTACAAGCACACACACCCGTCATTACGGATGTGTGTGCCGAGAGAGCACAAATCAAATGGAATAATCCGGCTTACGCGCAGCAAGCGTTTCTGTAAACTCTCCCCGAGCTATCTTGCCCGCAGCCGTAAGAGGAAACTCGTCCACATAAAACAGTTTTCTAGGCTTCTTATAGCTGGCAATCCTGTCTTTTACAAAGTCAACAATCTCCTCTCCCACCAAACTTTTACCAACCTCCGGCACAATTGCGGCCGCCACCGCGTCGCCGTAAGTTCTATCAGGCAGGCCAAATACTATGCAGTCTTTTATGTCGGGGTGCTGCTTGAGGACACATTCAACCTCTTCAGCATAAACACTCTCTCCGCCGCTTTTTATCATATTCTTCTTGCGGCTAACAAAATAGAAGTACCCGTCTTCATCTTTTCTGAAAAGATCACCTGTGGGGATCCAGCCGTTTACAGCATTACTGTCCCTGCCCAAATAATATTTCATCTGAGCAGGACTTTTCCCCCAAGCCTCTCCGACCTCTCCGGTTGGAACCTCGTTGCCATTTTCATCTAAAAGTCTTACAAAAGAGGCCATGTTTGCAATGCCAACTGACTTGATGCGCCACGGTTTCTGTTTGAAATCCTTTCTTGACATGATATGACCGAGGGTTATTGAGTTTTCACTTGAGCCATAGTTGAGATATATGCTGGCGTTTTCGAAAGTGTCGAATATTTTTCCCACTACTGTGCTGTCGGCCGCTCCTCCCGCAACTATGCAGAGCCTTACGGAGGATAACTTGTCGCTAGACATAAGCGGAGAGTCTGCAATGCTGTATATGATATTCGGCGGTATCAACACCATCTGTGTAACCTGGTATCTCTCACAATCCTCAATTATTGCATCTGGGTCAAACTTCTCGCTCATCACGAAGCAACCGCCTGCAGACAAAGTCTGTATCATCAACGACAAACCGCCAGTGTGGAACATCGGAGAATGATTCAGCATCACATCATAATGCATTGTTCGCTGTTCGTCCCTGTATTTCATCACCACACGGCTGACGAGCGCATCATGCGTTACCACAACCCCTGTTGCATTTCCTGTGGTTCCGCCTGTGAATATAATAAGACCCTCGTCCTCTCCAGCAATATCTATGCTCTCCCCCGGACATAGTTCATAATGAGGCTTGCAATTACACTTATCAACTTTTTCGTCGTCACCCGCGATCCAGCGCAAAATCGACGGGCAGTGTTTTTTGTCTTCCTTCTCTTTTCCAACGTATCTTCTGTCAAAAATGAAAGTCGAGCAGCCAGTCAGCTTTATCAGCTCCACAGTTTCAAAATAACTCAGTCTGATGTTGAATGGAACAAAGACCGCTCCTATACGCAGTAATGCGTACAGCATTGCAGGATAAAAGGTGCAGTTCGGAAAATAAACTCCGACCCTTTCTCCTTTGCCAATGCCCCACTTAATAAGGTCATTTGTAAGTTCGTTTATTTGCGCATCCAGTTGTCTGTATGTGAGACGCTTTTCCCCGCAAATGATTGCCGTGCGCTCCGGAAAATCTTGAACCGAACCTCGGAACAAATCATATAGAGTCATTTGAATCACTCATCCGCTATTAATTAGATTTGCACGGCAATTGAGCTGCCCTGAATCCTTGGTTTGGAAGATCTTTGGTTACTCCGTCTGCAAAAAGCTTATCAATTTCAGCCTCACTATAGCCCAGCTCTGAAAGAATATCTCTGCCGTCAGCATTATATCCAGGCGCGTCACGCCAATATTGCTGTGGCCTGTTCTTCATCTTGGGAACAGCTCCTACAGCTTTCATTGTTCCATAACGAGGATCTTCCCACTCAACAAAGAGATTACGCGCCAATGCATGAGGGTGATGTTCCATTGTTTTAGGTGACATTATCATGCTGCAAGGGATTTGATTTTCGTTGAAAATCCTGTCCGCTTCTTCCGCATCGAGAGTCAGCAGATAATCCGCCAGCATTTTATCCAGCTTTTCCGCCCGCTCTTCACCGCGCATCAATACGAACATGCCCTCATATTCAGAAAGATCCTCAACACCTAGTAACTTACACAATCTCATGATCGGGCCTGTGGCACAAAGGGTTATGGCTATGTTGCCGGTTTTACACTTGTAAATGTCAACGCCTAGATACTGAGACTCTCCAGCTCCACTTCTCGGCTTTTCCTTGCCGGTAGTAAAGTAGAAGCTAGGGTAGTCCCATTGAACCTTCCACAGGGCTTCATACTGAGCAATATCAACGCTCTCACCCTTGCCGGTCGTCTGAGTACCGATATAGGCGGCTAAGCCACTCCAGCAAGCAAACAGTGCGGGAAAATAATCTCCTGCGGCAGGTTGAGCACGTGATGGCTCTCCGCCACGTTCACCATTACATGCACTGTATCCGCCAAAAGCCTGACCAATAAGATCATACGAGGCACGACTGACAAATTCAGGCTCACCATATTGGCCATATCCCGACACATGGACAATAACCAGCTTGGGATTTACCTCCCACAGCGCCTCGTCACATAGGCCCCACTTGCTAAAGGTACCACCCTTATACCCCTCGATGAGTATGTCAACATTTTTCATTAAATCAAGAAAAACTTTTTGACCCTCTTTGCTGTCCAGATTAAGGGATAATGCCAGTTCATTTCTGCGCTCGGTCATAAACCCAAGAGGCACTCCTCCCATACGAGCGCTATCCGGAGCTTTGGTGCTCTCCAAACAAATTACTGCTGCGCCATTTTCCGCCATAAGATATCCGGCAAACGGGGCAGCCACATTGTTACCGGTACATACAACCTTTATACCACTCAGGTTGCCAAAACTAGGAACTTCAGAAATCTTCATTTTTTTCTTCCTCCATAATAATATTAATTTGATCTCTATTTTTTATATGCATCGCCTTTGATGCAAAGTAACCACCGTCTCTAAGTTCAGCCAATACCCCCTTTTTATAGAGCTCCTCGATTTTCTTGTCTGTATAGCCAAGCTCTGATAATATATCTCGGTTGTCCGCCCCATGATCACGAGCTCCTCCCCAAAACATTCCGGGACGATTAGACATTTTGGGAACGATGTTCACGCCCTTAAGCTTTCCGAAGCGATCATCGCTCCACTCAGTGAACAATCCACGCTCCAACGCCTGTGGATCCGTCTGAATCGTTTCTATATCGTGGATAAAGCTGCACGGGACGCCGTTTGCATTGAGTTCTTTTTCCACCTTCTCCGCCTCATTATCGAGACAATACTGTTTCAATGCTGTCTCCACCTTTTCAGCTGCGACATCTCCACGCCGAAAAAGCTGGATATTTTCCGGGTAAGTAGGATCGTTATCCTTACCAAGAACCTTAAGAAGACCCCGCGCCGGCCCATTGGCGATACAACATATAAACACATATCTGCCATTCCCACAGAGATAGGTACCAAAGCATATGTAATCCCGCTCTTCATTCCCTTGTCTGGGGTGGACAACACCTGAATAGAAATATTCCAGAGGATAGCCGTACTGGAGTTTCCACATAACCTCCATCTGGCTCACGTCTACGCTCTCTCCCACGCCAGTTCGCTGTGCGCCCATTTGTGCTGCCAAAGCGCTCCAGCAGGCAAACAGTGCCGTGTAGTAGTCACATACGAAAGGTGCTCGTAAAGGTGGCGACGGCTCCGGAAAGCCATTTATAGACATAAAGCCTCCGGCGGCTTGGCCGATGGGATCGTACGATGGCCTTCTTAGATACTCGGCTAATCCGCTTTCACCGAAACCGGACACATGAACAATCACAAGCTTTTCATTCTCAGCCCATAATCGTTTATCGCTAAGACCAAGCTCTGTGAAAGTGCCTCCCTTAAGCCCTTCGATTAAAATGTCTGTTTTTTTAAGAATCTCAATAAAAACTTGCTCTCCCTCTATGTTTTTCAGATTAATTGCCATGAACAGCTCGTTTCTATGTTCAGTTATAAAACCGTATGGGCAGAGCGACACTCTGCCTATGTCCGGCCTATCTGTGTTTTCGACATATATAACACAAGCGCCATGTTCTGCCATCAGTTCCGCCGCAAAAGGCGCCGCTATCGTGTTTCCCATGCACACTACGGTCAGCCCCTCAAGATTTCCAAAACTAGGTACATCAGTCATTCTCATAGACAAATTCACCTCCGGTATTCAGTCTTTCGGTACGACAAAATCGATTGTCTATAAATTATCAGGTTTGCCCTCCTCACACAACGCACAAAAGTATCATCTGATAAAACCAAAGTATACACAAAGTATGAACACATTCATTAATCTGATCAGGTCCTCTCATTGCTTTTCGTGAAAGTTGATACTTTTGTTCAGTTGGTGTGATACTGACAACACTGTTTTTACTACATTGACTTTGATATTATTCTGACAGCTTCTATTCGCACAATATAAAATAAAGATGAAAGGAGATAAAAAATGAAATTTGCTCAAAAACCAATTGTTCGCATAGCTATATTCTGCATTGCCACTGTAATCGGAGTAATCATCACTCTTGCCGCTCCGCCGGAAGGCTACACTGTAGAGCTCATGCGTTTTCTAGGCATATTTGTCTGGATGATTATTTGTATGGTCTTCACAGTGGCTCCGGACTGGTTGGTCTTACTTGTTGCCCTTGTTGCCTGTGTATTGTTGAAGGTCAATACTTTCTCAACCATATTCGGCCAGTTTGCCGGTTCTACTGTGTGGAATATCATTGTATTATCTGCATTTGTCAACTCGATGGCGTCCACCGGTCTCTTTAAGCGCATAGCCTTGAAAATACTGACATTTTTCAAGCCTACATATAACGGGCAGGTTTTGGCCATCATGACTTCAAGTACTGCACTTACACCTCTGGTCCCCGGCGAAATATCCAAGCTTGGCATAATGTCTCCAATGTCCTGCTCCGTATCTCGCGCTTCCGGATACGCTGACCACTCCAAACCTGCCGCCGGTCTGTTCACTGCATCCTTTGTACCCATCTATATCGGCAGTCTTGCCTTTATGTCCGGGACCCCGACAGTATATATGCTCTTGGGCTATATCGGCGATCACGCAGCAAAGTTCACATGGGTCTTCTGGGCCGGGGCCTGCATTCTCTGGTTCGTTATTATTTTGGTCCTTTTTTATTTCTTTATAACTAGGTACTATAAACCTGCAGAGGATAGTGAAGTCGCCTCCTCGGAAGTCACCGCTAAGGAGCAATATGAGGCGCTTGGTCCCATGTCCAAAGGCGAAAAGCTTTCTCTGGTCGTCTTAGCTGTCTGTCTCGCATTATGGACTACCGAAGCAATTCACGGCATTTCCGGTCTGTATGTTTCTATCGGCGCTTTTGCTGTGGTTACCATAGCCGGTCTCTTTACAAACAGGGACTTTGGCACTAGGATACCTTGGCTTGTTGTCTTTCTAGCCGGCTTTATTCTCGGTATCTTAACCCTCTGCAGCACCACTGGTTTTACTAACTGGGTCGGCGGAATCATTACACCGATTCTTGGACCTCTTGCCTCCAATATCTACATAATGGTTCCCATTATCTGCATTTCTGCTTATATCCTCCGGTCCTTTGTTGTCTCACAGAATACGACAACAATTATCATATATTCTGCCTTCGCTCCCATTGTTCTTACTGCAGGTGGCAACCCTTGGTTTGTCGTTTTTTGCGCATATGCTTCCACTTGCGTCTGGAATGTAAAGTTCACCTCCGTAGCCTACATACAGGCGGAGGCATTTGCCGGCGGATTTATAGAGCACAAAGATGTTATTCCCAGCTCAATTGCGTTCATGGTAATTAACCTTATAGCTATGCTTGCAAGTATCCCCTTATGGCAGCTCATGGGACTTGCTTGATTTTAAGGAGGCACATATTGGATATTCTATGTGAAAACTGCGGCAAAAAAGTTGACGAAGACAATTGCATTTACACAATGGATTCCTCCGGTGAAATGTTTGCATTCTGCAACCAAGAGTGTTGCAATGCATCTATTGATAGCACTGAGTGGAGGCGCTTGAACTCCATGGATAGAGGCGCTGGAATTAATTTTGGCGGAACACCAAGACGTTTTTAATCTTTGACAATTCTAAACAGCCTATAAGTATTATTTTCTCATGTAATATGCTTCCTTTATGATTGCAGTTTTGTTTAACTGGCTTTTAATAAAGGGAGCATTGCTATTTGTAAGGAAAGATTAAAGTTCCCATGTATGATGTAGTAAAAGAACTATCTTTCGTCTTTAAGTTTTCTAATTAAATATCCCATACCTGGAAAACACATGGAAAGAAAATATATAGTTTGAGAGTTTCAAAGTGATATATCTCTTTTAACTTATTTAAGATTAAGAGTTTTGGTAATCGTTGTTTTTATAGAATTGTGAATAATTGCTGTAATCTCCCCATGCCTTTTAAACTGATTTTCATATCTAATTCCTTGCGTTTCTATATCTTCAATTCCGTGCACTTATCTGCGATACTGCACTAATTAATCAGACGCATCTGCACCCCCTTACGCTTTGGTCCTCTGATATATAGTTTCAAAAATCCCCTTAGTTATTATTAAAGAACAAATTCTGCCGGCTGATTAGTCAAGCAAACAAATTATTAATATCTCTTATATAAATTTACAAATTCGCTTTATGGCCATTCGTTTGCTTAAATTAAAATATGTATTACACAATATGCGGCCTGCTTCTTCTTTACTTTTTAAAGCTCGACGTTTATAGAATATTTTTATTTTAAAATTCAATAAGTTATAGCAGCAATTGCAAGCAAATTTCTTTTTTAAGCATCAAAAATAACTAAAATTATAAGCTTGTGTGAGAATATATTTTTAAATTAATTATATCAAAAGCCGGATTCTTAAAACTGAAATCTTGATAAATTATAGAAGCTTCTTTTTAATTATAATTTTGATTAATCAGTTTTTGGCCTTTAAATATTCAGCAAGAATTCTGATTTAGATTATTTGGATAGTTTTCTTAAATATTTTATTGAAAAGATCGTTATTTAATTGATTTTCAGGGTCTTTTTCTGTTGATTTATTTATTTTTATATGGTATATTTACATCGACTTCAATGTAAAACATTGTTTATACCTCTGTACTTACAGAATTGTCCGGGATTTTCGCCTAAAATATGATGGCCGGCAATGATTTAATTTGTAAAAAACGTTGGTATTTTGTGCGTCAGTTGTCGCATCAACAACGTAAAAATATAAAAAGGAAGGAATTAATTACATGGATGAAAAGTATGCACCTCTATTTACCCCTTGGAAAATCGGAAATGTAGAAATCAAGAACCGTCTGGTTCAATGTTCAATGGGAGGAACATCTCTCTTTGGTTGGCTCGAGCCTAACCACTTTGATAGAGAGGCTGCAAAGTTTCTCTTGAACAGAGCTCAAGACGGTGTCGGTCTGATTCTTCCGGGTATGCAGTGCGTCCGTGACCAGCTCGGTATTCCCGGCAGAAAGTGGCTTTATCAGAATGAAAGAATGTTTAGGAAGCTCAAGGATTACATGGTTGAATTCCACAAGACCGGCGCCAAGCTCTTTGTTCAACTTGCAGCCGGCATGGGTCGATCCATGGCTATTAACGGATGGATGACAATTATTGCAAAAAATGATTTTCTCAATAAGATTGCAAGCCCTATAGTTGACGTCCAGTACTGCTGCGCATCAGCATCTGAGGTTCCTAACCGCTGGGCCGAGGATGTTATCTCCCGTCCGTTCACTGTTGAGGAAATTCAGGACATGGTCGAAGCCTTTGGTAAAACAGCAAAGAAGCTTCGTGAGGCCGGTGTTGACGGTGTTGAAATTCACGCCGTCCACGAAGGTTATGTCCTTGACCAGTTTACAATGAAGAACTGGAACTTCCGCACTGACCAGTATGGCGGTTCTTTTGAAAACAGGTTCCGTTTCCCCGTCGAAATAGTTCAGGCGATTAAGCGTGATGCCGGTGAAGACTTCCCTGTATCTCTTCGCTACTCGGTTGTTTCGAAGACCAAAGAGTGGGGCAAGGGCGCATTGCCTTATGAAAAAGACTTTGTTGAATTCGGACGCGATATGGAAGAATCCGAGAGAGCCATCAAGTATCTCTCCGACGCAGGCTACGATATGTTTAACTGCGACAACGGTACATACGATGCTTGGTATTGGGCACACCCCCCTCAGTATATGCCTGACAACTGCAACCTCGAGTATGTAAAGCACATAAGAAAGTTCACAGATAAGCCCTGTGTTCCTGCCGGACGTATGACATATGAAGTTGCTGCCGAGGAAATCAAGAACGGCACNATTGATGCTGTTGCCATAGCTCGTCAGAACCTCGTNGACCATGAGTGGGTTACGAAGCTCAGAACCGGCCGCAGAGATGAGATTAAACCTTGTATACGCTGCCACAACGGCTGCTTCAACTTTGCTAAATTTAAGGGCACACCCAACCTGCAGAAGCTCGACGACTCGCTGCACCTTGCGCGCTGCGCTCTGAATCCCACAACAATGCAGAGCCATAAATACAAGATTGTTCCCACACGCAAACCCAAAAAGGTTGCCATCATCGGCGGCGGTATCGGTGGTATGGAATGCGCACTTGTGCTTACAAAGCGCGGACACAAGCCCACTATCTTTGAAAAAGACGGCGAGCTCGGAGGTATGTTCATTACCGCTTCCTCAATGACATTCAAGGAGAACGACAAGGAACTGCTCAATTGGTACAGACGTGAAATTAAGGAAGCCGGTATTCCAGTTAAACTTAATACTGAGGTTAACGATATAGGTGTCCTCGGTGATTTTGATGAAGTAATCGTTGCTACAGGTTCTGTCCCGAGAACAATGCCCACTATACCCGGCTTTGAAACGACTCTCACCTTCACGGATATCCTCAGAGACCAGAAGGAAGTTGGAGATAAAGTTCTCTTTATCGGCGGCGGCCAGTCATCCTGCGAGGCAGCCTATGACTACGTTCGTGCCGGTAAGCACCCCATTATAGTTGAGTTCAAGTCTGACCTTATTGCCGACGATGCAACCAGCCTTTGCAACACATCTTATCTCAGGGATGCTATGGAATATCATCAGGTTCCTGTTTATCTTGAATCCACGGTCACCTCCCTTAAGAATGGTGTCGCCACTGTTAAGAACAGAAAAACCGGTGAGACCTTTGAGCTTGAGTATGACGATGCTGTTAACGGCGTTGGCTTTGTTCCCAACCCTGTTGCAAAAGCCTCCCGCAAAGTGCACCTCGTCGGTGACTGTGTTGCCGTAGGCAACCTGAGAACCGTTATTTGGCGTGCATGGGATGTTTGCATGAAGATCTAGTTTAGACTAATTTATAAGCAGCACAGTGTTTTTACCTGTGCTGCTTTTTGTATTCTCTTAATTTGTTATAAGCTTTCTGCAAAAATAAAATGACTCTGCATTCCGGCAGAGTCATTTTATTTTCAAAATTGAATTAAACCAGCTCAATTACAGCCATTTCAGCCGCATCGCCGCGACGAACACCTATTCTGGTTACGCGCGTATATCCGCCGTTGCGCTCGGCATATTTTTTTGAAGTCTCATCAAATAGCATTTTAGCTACATCCTCATCGGTAATGAATGAGAGTGCATTCCTATAGTTTGCCAATCCGCCTTTTTTTGCGAGACCGATCATTTTCTCGGCTATGGGCTGAACTTCCTTTGCACGCGTATATGTTGTCTCAAGCTTTCCATCCCTAAGGAAGTCTGTTACCTGCTGACGCAGCATAGCTTTTCTTTGAGCGCTTGTTTTGCCGAGTTTTCTCTTTCCAAACATTGTCTATCCTCCTACTAAGCCTGATGCTCTCTTATTGATTATCTTCCTTTGCCAGGGAGACTCCAAGACTTTCCAACTTGCGTTGAACTTCTTCAAGAGACTTTCGGCCGAGGTTTCTAACCTTCATCATTTCACTTGGTGTTGTATTTGTGAGCTCCTCAACAGTGTTAATCTTAGCGCGCTTCAGGCAATTGAAGCTTCTCACAGATAAATCGAGCTCTTCTATTGTCATTTCTAAAATTTTGTTGCCTTCCTGCTCCTCAAGCTCCACTATTGTAGATTCGTCAACTGCAGCATCCGTCATTTCAAGGAAAAGACTGAAATGGTCAACTAGAATTTTGGATGCAAGAGACAGCGATTCGCGAGGAAGTATTGTTTTATCCGTCCAAATTTCAAGTGTGAGTTTGTCAAAGTCTGTTCTGTTGCCCACACGGGTATTCTCAACCGTATAGTTTACTTTAAGTACCGGCGAGAAAATAGAATCCATAGGAATAGTACCTATCTCATACTTGGAATCAGTTTTGTTCTTCTCTTCTTTATTTCTCTCTGCGGAAACATAGCCTGATCCGTGATTAATTGTGATTTCCATTGAAAGAGACGCTCCGGGCCCCAGCGTTGCTATGTGTAAGTCGGGATTTAATATCTCAACTTCAGCATCGGCTTTTATATCGCCTGCAGTCAGCACACACTCATCATTGCCCTCGAGATAAAGCTTTTTCTCTTCTTCACAGTAGAGTTTTGCAATGAGCCCTTTCAGATTCAAGACAATCTCGGTCACATCTTCTCTGACACCGGGTATTGTCGAAAACTCGTGCTGTATTCCGGAAATCTTTATAGCAGTAACAGCTGTGCCCGGGAGTGATGAGAGGAGTACTCGGCGCAAAGAATTGCCCAAGGTTGTTCCATAGCCTCTCTCAAGAGGGCTTATTATGTACTTGCCATAAGATTCATCGGCAGGGGTCTCCACACATTCGATGGTCGGCTTATCAAATTTAGGTTCCATCATGAGTTAACCCTCCTATTATATTCATGCGTAAAACGCTTAACTATTGATTGCTTAATGAGGGTATCCCGATTACTTGGAGTACAGCTCAACGATTAGAGTTTCCTCAACAGGCAAATCAATATCCTCTCTCTGGGGAGTAGAAACGACCTTCGCAATGAAGTTTGAAGGATCATACTCAAGCCACTTGGGCGGCTGCCTGAAAGAATTTGCCTCAACATTGGCTTTGATTCTTTCCAGCTGGCGGCTCTTGTCTCTGAGTGTAATTACCATACCGGGCTTAGCAAGGAAGCTGGGTATGTTGACCTTTCTGCCGTTAACTAAAAAATGTCCGTGGTTTACGAGTTGACGCGCTTCGGGACGACTCATAGCAAAACCAAGCCTGTAGACTATATTGTCCAGTCTGCTCTCACAGATTGCAAGCAGGTTTTCGCCTGTAGGTCCTTGACGACGCTCTGCCATTTCGAAATAGTTGCGGAACTGTCTTTCAAATATACCGTAGTAACGGCGAGTTTTCTGTTTTTCACGAAGCTGGAGTCCGTACTCAGAGGTTTTTCCTCTGCCTCGTCCGTGCTGTCCGGGAGGTGCCACTCTGGAGTCTTTCTCCATTGCGCACTTAGGTGTGTAGCATTTATCACCTTTCAGAAATAGTTTTTGACCTTCCCTGCGACACTGGCGACAAACTGCCCCTGTATATCTTGCCATCTATCTAACCTCCCTTTCCTAGACTCTGCGCCTCTTAGGAGGACGGCAGCCGTTATGCGGTATAGGTGTTACATCTTTAATCATGGTTACTTCCAAACCGGCTGTCTGAAGTGCGCGAATGGCAGCTTCACGTCCCGACCCAGGACCTCTTACATAAACTTCGACAGTCTTGAGGCCGTGCTCCATTGCCGCTTTTGCCGCTGTTTCCGAAGCTGTCTGTGAAGCATAAGGGGTGCTTTTCTTGCTTCCTCTAAATCCGAGTCCGCCGGAAGATGCCCACGAAATTGCATTGCCGTTCATGTCGGTAATTGTAACCATTGTATTGTTGAAAGAGGAGCTGATGTGAACCTGACCTCTTTCAATATTTTTACGCTCCTTGCGTCTTGTGCGAGTTCTTCTTCTAGGATTTGCCATCACACTACCCTCACTTCTTCTTATTAGCTATCGTGCGCTTGGGTCCCTTGCGTGTGCGAGCATTAGTCTTGCTGCGCTGTCCGCGTACAGGCAAACCTCTTCTGTGACGAAGCCCACGATATGAGCCTATCTCTGAGAGTCTCTTGATATCGAGTGCAGCTATCCTTCTGCGATCACCCTCAACAATATATTCGTGGTCTATAACTTCACGAATCCTGACTTCCTCTTCGTCTGTGAGGTCCTTCACTCTCTTGGACGGATCAACTCCGCTTTTTTCCAAAATTTTCAATGCGCTTGTTCTGCCAATACCATAGACATAGGTCAAGCCTATTTCAATTCTCTTGTCCTTTGGCAGGTCCACGCCGGCTATACGTGCCATACTGTGCAATCATCCTTTCAATGTGCAATATTTTCCGTCATTATAATTATTAGACTTTAGCTTAATCCCGCCGGAGGGAGCCTAAATCAAATGACGGTTATTCAATTATTAACTAGCCCTGGCGCTGCTTATGCTTCGGGTTATCACAGATTACCATAACCCTGCCATAACGCTTAATTACCTTGCATTTTTCACACATGGGCTTTACTGAAGGCCTAACTTTCATTTTTTCCTCCTTGATAGCTTACTTGCTTCTCCAAACTATTCTTCCCCTGGTAAGGTCATATGGGCTCATTTGTACCGTGACCTTGTCTCCGGGCAATATCCTGATAAAATTCATTCTGAGTTTACCGGAAATATGAGCAAGAATTATGTGTCCGTTGCCTATATCTACACTGAAGTTTGTATTAGGCAGGGATTCAACAACTCTCCCCTCCAGTTCAATTACATCGTCTTTCGCCAAGATTAAATAAACCTCCCAAATTAAGTAAGAACAATTATTTTCTTAAGAGACAGTCAGAATCTCTGCCGCTCCGTCGGTTATTGCCAATGAGTTTTCATAATGAGCCGATAGTGAGCCATCAAGCGTCACAACTGTCCACTTGTCACTCAGGACCTTTGTTCGGTAATTACCAGCATTGACCATCGGTTCAATTGCAAGTGTCATTCCACGCTGCAGCCGTTCTCGGTTTTCTCTGCTTCTGTAATTCGGTATTGATGGCTCTTCGTGTAAGTTTGAACCAACGCCGTGACCTACGTACTCTCTGACAACGGAATANCCGTTACTTTCAACATATTCGGCAATTGCGGCTCCGATATCAGACACCCTGTAGCCTTCTCTGGCAAATTCAATTCCTCTGTAAAAGCTCTCTTGAGTAACATCTATCAGTCTTCTTGCCTCTTTTGATATCTCTCCNCAAGCGAATGTAGCTGCGCAGTCTCCGATGTATCCGTCTACCGTGGCACCAACGTCAATGCTTACAATGTCTCCTGTNCGAAGAATNCTGGAGCCCGGAATCCCGTGAATNATTTCATCGTTTACTGAAATGCATAAACTTTTAGGAAAGCCGCCNTAGCCAAGAAATGTGGGTTCGCCTCCCGACTGTCTTATAAACTTACAAACTTCTTTGTCAATTTCTTCGGTTCTTATACCGGGACTGATAAGTTCACCTGCCAATGCTCTTGCCTGAGATGCGAGCCTGCCTGCCTTCCGCATTTTATCAATTGTTCTGGAGGACTTTAATATAATCATTCATTATCCAGGATTTTCATAATAGCTCTGTATGTTTCCTCAATGGAATTTTTGTTGCTGACAGAGCTGAGCCTGTTTCTTTTTTGATAATAATCGATGAGCGGTTTTGTTTCAGTGTGGAAGACCTCGAGCCTCTTTCGAAGAGTATCGGGATCATCATCCTTTCTTATAACCAATTCATCACCGCAGTTGTCACAAATTCCGTCTTTACTTGGCGGCGCTGCCTGAATATGATAGGAAGCTCCACATTTTGGACAAACTCTGCGTCCCGCCATTCGTTTTATTATTGTTTCGTCATCTGTCTCTATTGAAATTACCTTATCGATTTCAATGCCATTTTCGTTTAGAGCATCAGCCTGAGCAATAGTACGCGGCATGCCGTCAAGTATATATCCGTTTTTGCAATCCGGGCTTTCAAGCCTCTCTTTGACGATACCGATAATGACATCATCCGGTACTAATCTGCCGCTGTCAACATACTCCTTCGCTTTGAGACCGATCGGAGTCTTATTTTTCATGGCAGTTCTCAAAATATCTCCTGTTGAGATAGTCGGAATATTGAGTTGTTTACCTATGAGCGACGCTTGCGTGCCTTTTCCGGCACCGGGAGCGCCAAGCAGAATCAGCTTCATAACACCCTCCTTATTTAGTCAAGAAATCCCTTATAGTTGCGCATCATCATTTGTGCTTCAATAGCGCGAACCGTTTCAACAGCAACACCAACCACAATTATTATTGAGGTTCCGCCTAACGAAATTCCACTGAGCGCAGCGGACTTAGAGAACATACTAACCAGGATCGGAGCCAAGGCAATTATAGCTAAGTAAATAGCACCAAAGAGCGTAATCTTATTTAGAACTTTCTGAATAAAGTCGCTTGTGGGTTTGCCGGCACGAAATCCCGGGATAAATCCGCCATTTTTTCTGAGATTGTTTGCAATCTCGACGGGGTTGAACTGAATAGTCGAGTAGAAATAGCTAAAGAAAATGATTAGTAAGAAGTAAAATACTGCGTATACCCATGTGTTTGTGTTAAAAACATTTCTCATGAGCCAGCTGTCATTCCACCTCGGAACAAATGCGCATATTGTGGCCGGTATGGAAGCTATTGACTGCGCGAATATTACCGGAAGGACACCTGACATATTTAACTTCATAGGAAGGTGTGTGGACTGNCCGCCATAAAGCTTCCTTCCGACAACCCGTTTTGAGTATTGAACAGGTAAACGACGCTCGGAATCATTGACGATTACTATCAGAACAATAATTGCAAGCGCGCCCAAAAGCATGAGCAAAGCTGTCCACCATGCCAGAGCCCCCTGTGCAACACTGCTTACCATTCTGATGATGCTAACCGGGAATCTTGAAACAATACTTATAAAAAGTATTATAGAAATGCCGTTTCCAACGCCGAACTCCGTGATTTGTTCGCCAAGCCACATTACAAGAGCCGAACCGGCCATAAATGTTGCAATTATGACTATGGCCGGCCAGATGCCAATACCGTCTTCACGAAGCATCTGATTGTTCTTAATCAGCGTATAATAAGCAAAGCCCTGGATAAGACCGATAGCAACCGTGGAGTACCTGGTTATGGCGGCGATCTTTTTTTTCCCTTCTTCGCCGCCCTCTTTCTGAAGTCTCTCCAGCGCAGGTATGGCTATGGTAAGAAGTTGGATAATGATAGAAGCGTTGATATAAGGCTGAATACTGAGAGCAAATATCGTTGCCTGTGAAAAAGCTCCGCCGGACATCGTGTTCCAGAGTCCCAGGACAGTATTGCTCATACTGCTGAAATACTGAGCAAGTTTTGCAGTATCTACATATGGGACCGGAACAGCATTGCCGATGCGGTAAAGCAGTATGATGAATAGCGTGAAAAGTATTTTTTCCTTTATTTCATCAATCTTCCATGCAGCTCTTAGAATCTTTAGCAATCAGACCACCTCGGCCTTCCCGCCTGCACTTTCAATCTTTTCTTTTGCCAATGCCGAAAATGCAGCGGCTTTAACATGTAACGGCTTCGTAATTTCACCGTTTCCTAAAATCTTTATGCCGTATTCACATTTGCTGATCACACCCTCTTTAAGGAGAAGGGCTGCGTCGATCACAGTGTCGGCCTCAAACTTCTGAAGCTTGTCGAGGTTTAATGCAGTGAGAGGCCTTGCAAAAATATTGTTAAACCCTCTCTTGGGCACGCGTCTTGCAAATGGCATTTGTCCGCCTTCAAAACCTATGCGGACCCTGCCTCCGCTTCTGGATTTCTGGCCCTTATGTCCGCGGCCGGCAGTTTTGCCGTTGCCGCTGCCATGACCTCTACCCTTACGCTTGGCTTCTTTTCTGCTGCCCGGGACGGGTGAAAGTTCACTAAGTTTCATCATGAGCCTCCTTAAGCTTCCGTAACATCGATAAGATATGATATACGCTCAATTTTGCCCCTAGTACACACATTGTCGGGCTGGCAAGTTTCGTCGCCAATCTTTTTAAGTCCAAGTGAATGGGCAGTACGAATGTGCTTATCATGTCTTCCATTTAAGCTCTTAACGAGCGTAATTCTTATTGTCTTTTCCATTATAGACGGCCCCCTTAACCCAAAATTTCTTCAGGGCTCTTGGATCTATAGACTGCCACCTGATTTACATCTCGCAGTGAACGAAGACCCATCATTGCTGCTGCAACAACATTGACCGGATTATTTGAGCGAAGGCTCTTTGTTCTGATGTTCTTGATGCCTACGGCTTCAACTATCGCACGGACAGGACCTCCGGCAATAACACCGGTTCCTTCAGGCGCCGGCTTCATAAGAACTACACCTGCTCCAAATTTGCCGATTACGTCATGGGGAATTGTCTCATCAACAATTGTTATCTTGAACATGTTCTTTTTGGCATCCTCAAGACCTTTCCTTATGGCCTCGGATACCTCGTTGGCCTTGCCAAGTCCGTATCCGACCTTGCCTTTTCCGTCGCCAACAACACAAAGTGCGGAGAACTTAATTACACGTCCGCCCTTAACCGTCTTGCTGACTCGATTTAAGGAAACAACTTTTTCGATAAATTCTTTTGGTTCTTCTTCCTGGCGGCTGCGTCTGTCTCTGCTGCGCCTGTCTCTACTGTTTGTGGTATTTGCATATGACATAATTGTTTCCTCCTTTCTCAAAACTGAAGTCCGGCCTCTCGGGCACCTTCGGCCAAAGCCTTGACACGACCATGATATATGTATCCGCCGCGATCGAAAACAACATTCTCGATTCCAAGAGTTTTCGCTCTCTCTGCGAGCTTCTTGCCGACTTCCCTGGCAGCCTCAACATTTGCTCCGCCATTAAAATCTTTCTCAACACTTGATGCAGAGCAAAGTGTGTGGCCGTTAACGTCATCTATGAGCTGTGCATAAATGTTTTTGCTACTGCGATATACACAAAGTCTGGGGCGCTCAGAGCAGCCATTGACTTTCCCGCGAACACGGACATGACGCTGTTTGCGCCTTACATTTCTGTCTGCTTTCTTAATCATCTAAACACACCTCACTTTACGCACCGGTCTTGCCAGCCTTGCGGCGGACATATTCATCTGCATATCTAATGCCTTTACCCTTATAAGGTTCGGGAGGACGATGGCCTCTGACATCTGCCGCAAATTGGCCGACGAGTTCTTTATCAGACCCTTTTATAATAACTCGAGTCGGATCAGGAACATCAATTTTAATGATGTCGGTTTCCTTGACAATTATATCGTGGCTGAATCCAAGCTTCATAACGAGCTCGTCGCCCTTTTTCTCTGCCCTGTATCCCGTTCCGCTTATAAGCAAAGTTTTCTTAAACCCTTCGGTTACACCCTGAACCATGTTATAAATTAACGATCTAGTAAGTCCATGAATGCTGCGGGTTTCTCTCTCATCGTCCGGACGAAGGACAAGGATTTTCCCATCTTCGTGCTTAATCTCCATTTTGGGACTAAAACTGCGCGTCAGCTCCCCTAGGGGGCCCTTAACGGTGATTACATTCCCGTCTTTAACTTCAATCTGAACTCCGGCAGGAATAACAACGGGTTCTCTTCCGATTCTTGACATATAAACCCCTCCTACCAGACGAAGGCGAGAACTTCGCCGCCGACATTTAATTTTCTTGCATCTTTATCAGTCATCACACCTTTAGAGGTTGAGACAATAGCAATACCAAGGCCTTTAAGTACGTAGGGTATNTCGCCGGCACCGGCATAAACCCTAAGCCCCGGTTTAGATACTCTTTGAAGTCCCTGTATGGCCTTTTCTTTTCCGGGCAAATATTTGAGATAAATTGTAATAACACCCTGCACTCCACCTTCAGAAAACTTATAGTCCCTAATATAGCCTTCTTCAAGTAAAATTTTGGCTATGGACTTTTTCATCTTGGACGCAGGAACGTCAACATTTTCGTGACCTGCATTTGCTGCATTGCGTATGCGTGTGAGCATATCGGCAATGGGGTCTGTAATTTGCATAATATCCTCCTAAAATACAGAGTTACCGCTTGCTGCGGTTTAGGTGGTGATGTTCCTCTCCTCTNATGCACCGGAAGAAGAGGCAATCACCATCCGTGTCCCGGNAAACTACCAGGACGCTTTTCTAACGCCGGGAATTTCTCCCCTATACGAAAGCTCTCTGAAACATATGCGGCAGACACCGAACTTTCTGAGATAAGCATGGGGTCTTCCACAAAGTCTGCAGCGATTGTATGCACGGGTGGAATACTTTGCAGGGCGCGCTTGCTTTAATCTGAGTGACTTTTTTGCCATAACTTACTAATCCTCCTCATGCTGTCTTAAACGGTGCTCCGAGCAGGCCGAGAAGCATACGAGCTTCCTCATCTGTCTTTGCAGTCGTAGTGATTGAAATATTCATACCGCGAAGCTTATCTATCTTGTCGTAGTCGATCTCCGGGAAAATTATTTGTTCCTTGAGCCCCAGACTGTAGTTGCCCCTGCCGTCGAATGCATCGGCAGAAATACCTCTGAAGTCTCTTACACGCGGCAGCGCAACATTGAAGAGCCTGTCTAAAAACTCCCACATGCGATCGCTTCTGAGTGTGACCTTAACACCGACATTCATGCCTTCACGAAGCTTAAAGTTTGCAACAGACTTCTTTGCAACTGTAGCAACAGCATGCTGTCCGGTAATTGTGCTTATATCCTTTATAACAGCTTCAAGAGCCTTAGCGTTGTCTTTACAATCTCCGCATCCAACCGAAACTGTGATCTTCTCAAGGCGCGGAATTTGCATAACGCTCTTGTAACCAAAATGCTTCATGAGCTCAGGAGCTATCTCATTTTGATATTTTTCTTTCATTCTATTCATTCCGAGCAACCTCCTTACAGCTCTGCCCCGCAGTGCTTACAAACTCGCGCTTTTTTCCCATCATCAGAAAGCTTATAAGCTACTCTTGTGGGCTTATTGCACTTTTTGCATACAACCATGACTTTGCAAGCGTTAATCGGGGTTTCAAGCTTGATTATCCCGCCCTCTTCTCCCTGTTTTCTGGGCTTTTTATGCTTTAAAGCAACAGAAACACCCTTAACAAGGATCTTTCCTTCCTTAGGGAAAACGGCGAGAACTTCTCCTTCTGTGCCCTTATCTCTTCCGGAAATGACAAGTACTTTGTCATTCTTAACTATTTTCATATGCCGCACACTCCTATATGACTTCCGGAGCAAGCGAAAGAATCTTCATATAGTTCTTCTCTCGAAGCTCACGTGCAACAGGCCCAAATATGCGGGTTCCGGTGGGATTTCTGTCGTCTTTAATTATGACAGCGGCATTTTCGTCGAAACGAACATACGTGCCGTCTTGGCGTCTCGTAGCCTTTGCAGTACGAACAACGACAGCTCTGACAACATCTCCCTTTTTAACCTGGCCGCCCGGATTTGCCTTTCTTACAGAAGCGACTATAACGTCGCCTATACCGGCATATCTGCGCCCTGAACCGCCCAGAACTCTTATGCATTTAATTTCTTTTGCGCCTGAATTGTCGGCAACCTTAAGAAAACTTTCTTGCTGTACCATTAAGTAAGACGCCTCCTTATTTAGCCTTCTCGATAATGTTGACCAAGCGCCATCTCTTATCCTTGGAAAGAGGGCGAGTCTCCATTACACGAACTCTGTCGCCAATACGACATTCATTCAACTCATCATGCGCCTTAAGGCGATATGACCGAGCTATAATCTTTTTATACCTCTTATGGGCAACGCGCTCTTCGACGAGGACAACTATTGTTTTATCCATCTTGTCTGAAACAACCTTGCCAACGCGCGTTTTTCTTGAACTTGTTCTTACTCCATCCATAATACGCTTCCTCCTCAACGTCCTAGCTGTTTTTCGCGCATTACAGTCTTGACTCTTGCAATACTGCGGCGTGTGTCAGATATCTTCGTTGGATTATCAAGATGATTTGTGGCATGCTGCATTCTAAGCATGAAGAGATCCTTCTTGAGTTCAACCAGTTTCTGCTCCAGCTCTTCAGNGGACATTGAACGAATTTCATTAACTTTCATCTTCTTCACCGCCTAATTCGAGGTCCTTTGCACTCACAATCTTTGTTTTGCAGGGCAGCTTATGACCTGCAAGTCGAAGCGCTTCTTTGGCAGCTGCTTCAGAAACCCCGGCAATTTCAAACATTACTCTGCCGGGCTTAACAACCGCTACCCAAAACTCGGGAGCGCCCTTGCCTTTACCCATACGTGTCTCAGCAGGTTTTTTTGTAACGGGTTTATGAGGGAATATCTTTATCCAAACTTTGCCGCCACGTCTTATATATCTTGTCATGGCTATACGGGCCGCCTCAATCTGATTCGAGCTTATCCAAGCGGGCTCGAGGGCTACAAGGCCGTAGTCTCCATAAGTAATCTTGTTTCCGCGTGTAGCCTTACCCTTCATGCGGCCACGATGNACTCTGCGGTATTTAACTCTTTTGGGCATTAACATCAGTTGCCGCCTCCTTTCGAAGCCTCGCCGGCTTCATTCTGCTCACCGGAAGACCTGCGATAGCCGCCTGATTGTCTCCGATTGTCACGGCTGTAGTTGCTTCTGCCGCCATCACGATTTTCTCTGTTAAAACTGCTGCGATTTCCGCCGCGCCTATCATCCCGTCTTCTGCGACTGTCCAAAGGCTTGCTTAGGTCAAGAGTTCTCGGGGTTGTTCTGAGTGACTGTGAGAGAACTTCACCCTTATATATCCAAACCTTAACTCCGATTCTTCCATAAGTAGTCTTCGCTTCTGCAAAACCGTACTCAATATCTGCTCTTAATGTCTGCAGAGGAATTGTGCCTTCGTGATAGTGTTCGCTTCTGGCAATTTCCGCTCCCCCAAGACGTCCGGAGCAAAGAACTTTAATTCCCTTTGCGCCTGCACGCATCGCACGACCGATAGCATTCTTCATCGCCCTTCTAAAGCCTATCCTTCTCTCGAGCTGAGCTGCGATGTTCTCGGCAACCAATTGTGCAGATGTATCAGGATTCTTTACCTCTATAACAGATATCGAAACAGTCTTTCCGATCATATTCGAAACCAGATTCTGAATACGCTCTATCTCGGTACCGCCTCTGCCGATAACAACTCCCGGCCTTGAGCAATGAACGAAAATTCTTACCTTGGTATTGTCTCTTTCAATCTCAATTTTCGGCACACCGGCTGAAAAGAGTTCTTTTTTGAGAAAATCTCTAATCTTTTTGTCCTCAACAATAAGATCCGGAACTTTATCGCTTCTTGCAAACCAGCGTGAGTCCCAATCCTTAATTACTCCAACGCGCAGGCCATGAGGATTAACTTTTTGTCCCATATTCCGTTCCTCCTTAGTCCCTTTCTGCTACAACAAGCGTAATGTGGCTGGTACGCTTATTAATTCTGGACATTCTCCCGTGTGCACGGGGTCTGCCTCTTTTGAGTATCGGTCCGCCGTTCACAAAAACTTTTTCGATATAGAGATTGTCGCTGTCCATTTCGAAATTGTTTTCCGCATTGGCGACGGCGCTGTCNAAAACCTTGATNAGAGGCTCGCGTCCGATTTTGGGAGTATGCTCAAGCAGCGCTCTTGCAAACTTGACNTCTTTGCCGCGTATAACATCGCAAATAATCTGAAGCTTGCGTGGTGACATCCTCACNTATTTCNTCTCTGCAGTTGCAGTTTTGCGTTCTTCCATGATTTAACCCCCTTATTTGCGCGTCTTGCCGCCCGCATGGCCGCGAAAAGTCCTTGTGGGGGCAAACTCGCCAAGTTTGTGACCAACCATATCTTCTGTTATATAGATGGGAACATGTCTGCGGCCGTCGTGTACCGCTATCGTGTGTCCGACAAAAGAAGGAAAAATCGTCGAGGATCGGCTCCATGTCTTAAGAACCTTTTTCTCCCCGGCATTGTTGAGCTCATCAATACGCTTTAAAAGCTCGGGTGCCGCAAAGGGTCCTTTTTTTAAACTTCTGCTCATTAAATTTCCTCCTTAATTAAGTTCCACGGCGCTTGACAATGTACTTGTTGCTGCGATTCTTTGTCTTGCGCGTCTTGTATCCGAGTGTCGGCTTGCCCCAAGGTGTCAAGGGNCTGGGCATTCCTATCGGAGACTTGCCCTCACCGCCGCCGTGCGGATGGTCAACCGGGTTCATAGCAGAGCCTCTGACTGTGGGCCTTATGCCCATATGGCGTCTTCTGCCGGCCTTGCCCAAAGAAATGTTTGCATGGTCGATGTTTCCGACCTGACCTATGGAAGCTTTGCATTCCATTCTGACCTTTCTATACTCACCGGAAGGAAGTCTGACTGTTGCAAGGCTGCCTTCTTTTGCCATAAGCTGGGCTGAAACTCCCGC
>JGI24710J26742_10001236_pt1 | contig 23646 bp, 23 predicted proteins | sample BioPla2DNA2_FD_26742 | JGI IMG/M metagenome (IMG submission 26742) | reverse complement strand
CAGTTTTTTGAACGTTTATAGCCCTGGACACTAACAACATACATTCGTTTATGTCGAAAGGCTTGCTTAAGAAGTCGTATGCGCCAAGTTTCATAGCAGTTATCGTGGTTTCCATATCTGTGTATGCAGTCATAACTACTATTTGTGCACCAGGCTCTATCTCTTTAATTTTAGTTAAAAGCTGCAAACCATCCATTTTTGGCATTCTTATGTCTATGAAAGTCAAATCCGGGCGGTATTCTTTAAAAAGCTCCAAACCAGCCAATCCATTTTCTGCCAAGGCCGTATCATATCCAGCCTTGCGAAAGGCTTTATCAAAAGCCCATCTTACGCTATGTTCGTCGTCTACTACTAGAATTTTGCCTTTTGCAGTCATGTTTAATCCCTCGTTAACATCTCAGCAACGTTGGAGTTTGCCGTCTTCAGTAAGCATATAAAACTTTGAACCATACAAAATATACACGTCTGATTTCAAATCTGTTTTGAGCCTTAAGTCAGCCACCGCACAAGCATAGTCTTGCAGCTTGTATCTTAACGAAACATGTATTAATAAAAGATTTGAAACCTTAGCATCTCTCGCAGTCTGTAAAACTTCTTCCAAATAAGAATGCTGCTTGAAACCCCGCTCATCATCTTCAGGATCCAAGTAGGTTGCCTCATGACATAAGCAAAGAGTTTCTTTAACAAGTTCAGGGTTTACAGGTCTTGAGTCCCCTGCGAAAGAAAAAACTGTTTGTTCGAAATCCTCAGCCACATAGTCTTTGCCATGTGCCCAAACAGCAGCATTGATTTCCTGTTGAGTCGCATTCTCAAACTCAGGCTTCAATTTACGTCTAATCTCCAGGATATTATAGCCCAAGCTTAGCTGCCTAGGCGTATGCTCTGTTTTAAATGCCTTAATAAAGTATCTGCCCTTTTGGTCTGATAAAGGCATTTCAAACGTCTCATCAATTGGAATCCAGTAAAGCTCAAAAGAGAGATCCTTTTGTGTTTTTGTCAAGTATTCGATCATATAATCCAACAGCCTGCTGTTTTTCGGATAATAAATCTCGAGAGGAGCATTTTGATCTCCCGCCCCGAGATTTCTTATATTTATCAGGTTAACAAGTCCGGCTATATGATCCGCGTGAGCATGAGAAAGAAATACTCTTCTAATACCAAAGACTCGGTTTTGAAGGCCAGTAGCCACTCCCTCGCCAGCATCGAAGAGAATATTAAAGCGCCTATGGTATAGCCATGTCGAAAACAAGGCTCTGGAAAATCCGTGCAACTGTTTTATGAACTGTAAATTTGGCTTTGTCATTAATATTTCCTGTTTTCGAAGTGCACATAATTTATCATAAAGTCGAATTTTCAGCCATAACAAAAACTTAAGACGAAGAAAGCAAAATAGATTTATTCTTGTGCTAATATTATCTTCACAGGTTGACTTTATGCCTCTCTTTAATCTAGAATCCTAAAAAATTCTGGAGAAGAACCCGAATTGTCTTTTTTAAGAAATTTAAGCATTAAAACACGTCTGTTGCTAACCTTCTTGCCCTCAGCTGCTTTTCCTGCAGCCGTATTGCTTTATACTTCCTTGTCGGGAGCAGCTCTCTCTACTATCGGAGCAGCTCTCCTTACCGTCATCACTTTTGCTCTTTTCATGCTAGCTGTATATTTCGCTTCTTCTTCTATTCTCTCCCCCATCTACATAATATTAGCCTCCTTGCAAAACTTTAGAAATACGAAACAAGCTAAGGCTCTTGTAGACTACTCCACAGATGAAATAGCAGAAGTCACCTATGAAATAAACGCTCTCTATCGCGAATGGGAAGAAGATATAGCTGCCTTAACTATAGACAATTTGTCACAAACCAGAAAAACTCAAGAATCTATAGAAGAATTCTCCAGCGAACAAGAAATGCACGATCAGACAAAAGCTCTGCTTGAGCTTGCTAAGCAGCTGAACACATCTTTTGATTACACTACAAATCTGGAAACCCTTCTTGATTATGCAGTTGAAAAAATTAAAGTTCAGTGGGCATCCATACTCTTAATAAGCGAGGACAGAAAAGAATTGCAGGTCGCTTGTCTAAGAGGAGTAGAAAAAACAGCCATAGACAATCTAGAACAACGCAACTACCCTGCCATGCGTTTAAAATATGGAGAAGGGCTCGCAGGAGAAGTTATAAAAACCTGCACTCCACTAATAGCCAACAAAGGACATAAAGATCCTAGGTTCAAAACATTTAATGAATTCTCTGAAAATGATGAGAAAACGGCCAGCCTCATGTGCAGCCCAATAATTTCTTCCAAGGGCGTATGTTTGGGAGTGCTAAATCTGGTTAACAGAATTTCTCCTCCTGTGTTTCGCAACGAAGATATTCCAATAATTAAAGACATATGCTCTTTTATTGCTATCGCAGTCGAAAGAAACGCTCAAAATGCAACGCTCTTCAAAGAAAAAGAAACTGGTCTATACCCTCATAACATATGGGAAAGCGTTTTTGAAGACGAAGCAAAAAGAGCCCTAAGATATGCCCAAACTCTTACTGTAGCTGTCTTTGCCATTGACGACTTCCAAAAAATCCTTCAAGAAACTTCTATTGAGTTTGCTATGCAAATCAAAAGATTCTGTGCAACAGAAATTTCAAAAATCCTTAGAAATACTGATTCCGCTTCATCGATCAGAGAGAAATTTTATTGTCTTCTTCCCAGCACCGATATACTAGGAAGCATCTATCTGGCAGGAAGAATCAAAGAAGCTGCGGAAAAGAAAAACTTCACTTATAATTCTAAAAAGTATAAAATACGTCTTGCTGCTGGAATAGCCAATTTTCCAGAGCATACCCCTGACTTAAAAAACCTCACGCCGTTAGCTCTAGAAGCTCTAACGCGAGCTCAAATAGATGGCGGAGACAAAGCTGTAGTCTACGACAGTTCCAAATAATAATAGAACAAAATATTCTGAGGTCTAAATAAAATGTCTGACAAAGTTTTCTACATAACCACACCACTTTACTATGCGAACGATGAACTACATATCGGACATGCCTTCACAACATTGGCTGCTGACATAATCAGCAGATACAAGCGTTCCACAGGCGTCAAAGTTCATTTCTTGACCGGCTCTGACGAACATGGACAAAAAGTTCAGGAATCCGCAAAAAAGAATAATCGCACCCCCCAAGAGCACACAGATATGCTAGTCGGAAAGTTTAAAGCTCTATGGGAAATGCTTGACATTACCTATGACGACTTCATAAGAACAACAGAAAAGCGGCACACAGATACTGTAAAGTATGTTCTTCAAAAGCTTTATGACAGCGGTGACATCTACGAAGATGAATACGAAGGAAAATACTGCACCCCGTGCGAAAGATTCTGGACAGAAAAAGAAACAGAAGACAATCTTTGTCCTGATTGTCAACGCCCTGTTCACCCAATCAAAGAAAAGAACTACTTTTTCAGAATGTCCAAATACCAGCAAAAACTGATTGATCACATTAACAGCCATCCTGATTTCATAATGCCTGAAAATCGCAAAAATGAAGTTTTAGGCTTTTTAAAAAAACCTCTCAATGACCTTTGCATAAGCAGACCCAAGTCCAGATTGTCATGGGGCATTGACCTTCCTTTTGACAACGACTACGTAACCTATGTATGGTTTGACGCTCTTACAAACTATATCTCAGCTGTCGGCTATCCAAATGACATGGCTAACTTTGAAGAAAAATGGCCAGCCTCTCTGCATTTAATAGGCAAAGATATACTGACCACTCACGCAGTCTATTGGGGCACCATGCTTCTGGCATTAGATCTGCCTTTGCCAAAAACTATTTTTGCACATGGCTGGTGGCTTACAGATAAAAGCAAGATGTCCAAATCTCTTGGAAATGTTCTCAACCCCTTAGATCTTGTCAAAGAATATGGTTTAAATCCATTCAGGTATTATCTTTTCAGTGAAATGGTCTTCGGACAAGATGCTTCCTATACTCACGAAAAATTTGTTTTCAGATATAACGCAGACTTGGCCAATGACTACGGAAACCTCTGCCAGAGAACTCTTCCCATGCTTATAAAAAACAGAGACAGAACTTTTAAAAAAGTACCCGCTGTTATGGAAGCGACAAAAGAAGTAGAACAGATGGCCGCCACTTTAAAAGAACAGTATATTGTCTGTATGGACAATTACGCTCTCAACGCAGCTTTGGAAGAAGTCTGGAAATTCATCCAGAGACTCAACAAATATGTTGATGAAACAGCTCCTTGGAAAGTAGCTAAAGAAAACGATAATGAAAAACTTGACGAAATCTTTTATACAGTCGGTGAATCCATAAGATTTGCTTCTGTTCTTATTGAACCTTTCATGCCCCATATATCGCACAAAATGATCGCTCAGCTTGGCTGCAAAGAAAAATACGATATTAAAAACCTGACTTGGGGCGAATTAAAATCCGACACTAAATGCGAAGACCCTGTCCCCCTATTCCCAAGACTTGAAACAGAAAGAATAGCTAACCTTAAAAAGTCCACAGAGCAAAAGTCCTCTATAAAAGAAAGCAAACCCAAAACTGACGAAAATTTCATCAGCTTTGATGAGTTTGGCAAAATTGAGCTTTGCGTAGCCGAAGTCATAACCGCTGAAAAAATAGAAAATGCAGACAAATTACTGAAACTGACTGTCAAAACATCTGATGATGACAGTGAAAATTCTGTTCGTGAGCTGGTCTCTGGAATAGCTTTGGATTATTCCCCAGAAGAGCTCAAAGGAAAGCAAGTAGTATTGCTTAAAAACCTTAAGCCGGCAAAAATCAGAGGAGTAAAATCTGCAGGAATGCTATTAGCAACTGCCGGCAAAGATGGCAAAATGACTCTCTTAGGATTTGACCGCCCTGCCAAAACTGGAGCGAAAATAAGCTAAAACAGGTGCCAACCATATGAGCAAAAAAGAATTGATCGATGTCCACACCCATCTTAATGATGAACGCCTTATAGACGACTTGGACGGTCTTATCTTCAGAGCCAAAGATGCAGGAGTAGGAAAAATAATTAATGCTGCCTGCACAGTTGCTGAATCAAAACAAGTAGCTGACATAGCCGAAACCCATCGTGAATGCTATGCTACCGCTGGTATTCACCCTCACAATGCCTTAGAATATAATGGGCAATCTTCCCTGAACAAACTAAAAGAAATCTTGGGGCACCCTAAAGTTCTTGCTGTAGGCGAAATAGGCCTTGATTATCACTATAATTTTTCACCTGCAGAAGCTCAAAAAAATGTATTCAGAAATCTTTGGTTGCTCGCCCACGAGCTAAACATGCCAGCAGTTCTCCATATCCGAGAAGCATATGATGACTTTTTTGAAATAATAAATGAGCTTCCAGCTCCACCGAAAGTCATGCTACACTGTTTCTCAGGAGATACAGACAATGCAAAAAGAGCAGTGGATATGGGCTTCCACTTCTCCATAGGCGGAATATTAACTTTCCCAAAATCAGATGAAACCCGAGAAATTTTCACTATGCTTCCAGAAAGCCGCATACATATAGAAACAGACGCACCTTATTTAGCGCCGCAGAAAAAGCGCGGCAAAACTAATGAACCGGCATATCTGCCTTTCGTGTTAAAAGCAATGGCAAAAGTACGTAATAAAACTGACGCAGAAATGACGGAAATACTCTGGCACAATGCCCAGGATTTTTTTGGAGATAAACTTGGCAAGGCTTGAAGAATATAAACTTAACTTTTCTAGAACTGATGAAGTTCACGTAGTTCTTGGAATTGACTGTCTCAGAGAAATAGTCTCAAAGATTTCGCTTCTGAGATTAGCTCCTCGCACAGCAATAATTACCAACACTACTGTCAGCGAACACTGTCTTGAGCCTCTTATGGAAGCTCTTTCTGCTAAAGGTATAGCATCTGAGCCAGTTATAATTCCTGATGGCGAAGAATATAAAACTTTTGACACAGCTCAAAAAATCATATCTTTCCTTGCAGAGAAAAACTTCACTAAAGACACATTCATTATAGCTCTTGGCGGCGGTGTTATTTGCGACTTGGCTGGTTTTACAGCTTCCATTTATAAAAGAGGATTACCATTGGTTCTTATTCCTACCTCTTTATTAGCAATGGTAGATGGAGCTATCGGCGGAAAAAATGCTGTAAATATGCCTGAAGCAAAAAATATGATAGGCACATTCTATCAGCCGAAACTCACAGCTATAAACGTATCCTATCTCCAAACTTTGCCGCTATCACAAATTTCATACGGCACAGCAGAGACTATCAAACATGCTCTCATAGCAGATCCCGCCTACTTTAAGTTTATAGACAATAATGCAGAGTCCATAAAGCAAAAAGACCTAAGCACCCTGCAAAGGTTAGTGAGACGCTCTATAAACATAAAAAAAAGTTTTGTCACCAAAGACGAGTTTGATGTGTCCACCAGAAAACACCTAAACCTTGGACATACCTTTGCCCATGCCATGGAAGCTGCTGGCAACTATCTGCGCCTTCATCACGGCGAAGCTGTAGGCATAGGTATGATAATGGCACTAAAAGCCTCCAAGCACCTTGAACTGCTCAAAGAAGACTATTCTCTGCAACTTAAAAGCCTGCTGATTAGAATGGGTTTGCCAATCTTACCGCCAGACGAATTTACTTCCCAAAGCCTCTTGGAAATAATTAAAGCAGACAAAAAAAATGATACCTCCAGCTACACTCTTATTTTGCCTGTAGAGATTGGAAGCACAATTATTAAAAGTCTCTCAGAAGAAGAACTTATACAGGTTCTTGATGCTGCTTTGGATATCTGAAAAACTCCTGCCAACAAAAACTCTTACTCTGCCTCATTTGATTTAATTAGTTCGCTTTTTATGTTAGAATAGTGCGACTCATTTTAACAGAGGAAGTAAGAAACTATTGTGATAAAAACAAAGACTTTTCCCTTCGGCGAACATACGCCTGGCATGAAAGAAACTGCAACTTTCCCAGTAAAAGTTTTGCCTCCGCCCGAAAGAGTCCTTCTTCATCTGTCACAGCATAAAGGCGCCCCCGCCATAGCAACAAAAAAAATGGATGATGACGTTCTTTACGGCGATCTTCTTGCAGAAGCAAGTGGTCATGTTTCAGTTCCGATACACGCATCAATCAGCGGCAAAATTACAGGTTTCGGCAATTTTCTTCACCCTATGGGCTCACAGTCTTCGGCTTTCTTGATACGCAGGGATCCATCAATGCCCGAACCAGCCTTAGAAACAGAAACCGACTTGGGACTAACAAGACGTTCTGAGATTTTGCAAAAAATCAAAGACGCCGGAATAGTCGGAATGGGAGGAGCAACCTTTCCAACGCACGTAAAACTCAGCCCTCCAGAAGAGTTTAAGATAGATACTGTAATTATTAACGGATCTGAATGCGAACCAGTGCTAACAGCTGACCATCGCAGCATGCTTGAATACCCTGATGAACTTATCTCAGGCCTGAAAATCTGCGTAGCTGTTCTTAAAGCTGATAGAGGTATAATTGCTATAGAAGACAATAAGCAAGATGCTGCTGATCTTTTAACCGCTAAGCTTGAAAAACAGCCTTCTTTACAAGTTCAGCTCTTAAGAACCAAGTATCCTCAAGGCAGTGAAAAACACTTAATTCTGGCCTGCACTGGCCGACGAGTTAAGTCTGGACAACTTCCAGCAAGCACTGGCGTTGTGGTTATAAACGCTTCTACTGCTATCGCTATTTCAAATGCCGTTATACGTTCAAAACCCCTTACAGAACGCATAGTTACTCTTGCTGGCTCAGCTGTAAAAAATCCAGGCAACTATAAAGTCAGAATCGGCACAATAATATCCGATTTTATTGAAGCCACTGGAGGACTAAAAGAAGACATTACGCTTCGTAAAGTCATCTCTGGAGGCCCTATGATGGGATTTGCTCTGCCCTCCCTGGAATTGCCTATACAAAAAGGAACAGCCGGAATACTTTGCTGGACAGATGAAGAACTGGCTATCAAAGAAGAAACTCATTGCATAAGATGTGCAAGATGTGTAAGAGCTTGTCCGATGGGACTTGATCCCACATATCTGATGAAACTGCTAAAAGCCCAACAATTCGAAAAAGCCAAAGCTGAAAAACTCCTCGACTGTATCGAGTGCGGTGCTTGTTCTTATACTTGTCCAGCTGCAATACCTTTGGCTCAATATTTCGTAATGGGCAAACGTACTTTAATGGCTCAGCAAAAAAATAAGAAATAAGATAAGATAAAATAAAATAACTAAAAATGACAAAAAACAAAGAAACAAAGCTTATAGTAAATCCTTCGCCCCATATTCTGGTTCCGGAAACAACCAAAAGCATAATGTGGAATGTTGCCTTAAGCTTGCTTCCGGCGACTATAGCAGGCGTTTATTTTTTTGGACTTAATGCTCTTGGAGTAGTAACAGCTGCAATTGTCGGAGCTCTTCTAAGTGAATACCTCATACAAAAGTTTCTCTTAAAAGTTCCTGTCACTATTAATGACGGAAGCGCTTTTGTTACAGGACTTCTCTTAGCCCTTTCCCTCCCTTCAACCTTGCCTTTTCTTATAGCTTTTCTGGGGGGTGTCATAGCCATTGCGATAGCAAAACAGCCATATGGAGGACTTGGAAAAAACATATTCAATCCTGCTATGACTTCCAGAGTAATAATGTTAATCAGTTGGCCCGTTTTAATGAGTCAATTTGCAAAACCTTCAACTTCTTCTGACGCAATTACAGCTGCTACACCATTAACAGCCTTAAAGACAAATATGACAGACCATAAGCTTATTGCTGAGTTGACAGCAGACAACGTCACTCTTATAGGCGATCTTTTCAGAAAAATGAGTCTAAACTTTAAAGATATGTTTTTCGGCACAAATCTCCTTGGCACAATAGGAGAAACATCAAAACTTGCTCTCCTCATAGGCGCAGCTTGGCTTTTATATAAGCAAATTATAAGACTTCACGGTCCGCTGGCAATGATTACAACTGTTTTTGTAGGCACATGGCTTTACACTGGCAGCCTTGAATATGGACTCTTTCATCTCTTAGGAGGGGGAGTAATTATTGCAGCATTTTTTATGATTACTGATTATGTAACTACTCCCAAAACAGACAAAGGCAGAATTCTCTTCGGTATAGGATGCGGTCTTTTAACCATCCTGATAAGGTTTAAAGGAGCAAATCCCGAAGGAGCCTCATTCGCTATATTGATTATGAATGCCTTGACACCAATCATAGACAAATTCTGCAAACCCGACAGATTTGATGCCCCTAAATTTATGAAAGAGGAAAAGTGACAATGCTGAAAGATATGATTCAAACCTCATTATTGCTTGTAACAGTCGCGGCTCTTTCCGCCCTTATCTTAGCTGTCACCGAAGCCAAAACTGCTCCTCGTATAAAAGCCAATCTTTTACAGAAAGAATTGGAATTGCAAAAGAAAGTTTTTCCTGCTGCAGACTTTTTCCAAAAACAAGATATAAAACTCCCCGACCCTGCCGCTTCAATTTCCGCAGCTTATACAAATCAAAAGCTTTCCGGCGCCGTCTTGAGAGTTAGCGCCAGAGGCTACTCCTCCGACCTTGTAATGCTGGTCGGTATTGATCTGAACGGCAAAATTAAAGGTGCTGAAATAATCTCTTCCTCAGAAACACCAGGTCTTGGCGACAACATAAATAGTGAACAATTTTCACTTCAATTTTGCGAACTCCTGAATACAAATCCCGAACCTAATTTCAAAATCAAAAAAGACGATGGAGACGTAGATGCCGTCACCGCTGCTACTGTTACGTCCAGAGCCTTTTGTTCAGGCATTCAAAAAGCAAGCAGTCTCTTCGTAATAGCTAAGAGCAAACTTAGCCAAACCCCTCTTGCAAGCGATTAGGAGAACATCTGATATGCTAAAAACTTTTTTAAACGGTATCTGGAAAGAAAATCCAACATTTGTAATAGCTCTGGGTATATGTCCCACATTGGCAGTTACAACATCCGCTAAAAACGCATTCGGAATGGGACTAGCCGCAACCTTCGTGCTTTTGGGCAGCAACCTATTCATCTCCCTTATTCGCAAGATTGTTCCCGACAAGATTCATATACCTGTCTATATCCTTGTAATAGCTACCTTTGTAACAGTTATTGACAAGCTCATTCAAGCCTATTCTCCAGCTCTTTCAGAAAGCTTGGGAATTTACATCCCACTAATAGTAGTCAACTGTATCATTTTAGGCAGAGCTGAAGCCTTCGCATGCAAAAACCCTCCCATGAAATCAGTCGCAGACGCTCTAGGCATGGGCATAGGCTTCACATTCGCTCTCATTTGCATATCATCTATCAGAGAGCTACTAGGAGCAGGCACCATACTAGGACACGAAGTTTCATTTATCAAAAACCCGGCTCTTGTAATGATTTTGCCTCCAGGCGGATTCTTTGTTTTTGGCTTCATAATTGCTGCAAAAAAATACTTTGATTCAAAACATCAGGGTGAAAATCAATGACACAATTAATAGGAATACTGATATTATCAATTTTTGTTGAAAACTTTGTTTTCTCCCAGATTTTAGGACTTTGCCCATTCATAGGCGTTTCCAACAAGTTTGATTCAGCTTATGGCATGGGACTGGCTGTTACATTTGTCATGTTTGTTACAGGAATAGTTACATGGCCGCTATACCATCTCATTCTTGTTCCACTTCAGCTTGAGTATCTCGAGACTATAGCCTTTATATTAGTAATAGCCGCATTAGTACAGTTTGTAGAGATTGTTATGAAAAAAACTGCCAGAAACCTCTATCAAGCTCTGGGTGTCTACTTGCCACTAATTACCACAAACTGTGCCGTTCTCGGCGTTGCTCTCATTAACATCAAAAGGAACTACTCTTTTGCAGAAGCAGCAGTAAACGCCCTTGGCGGCGGACTTGGTTTTTTGATGGCTTTACTGATCATGGCGGGCATAAGAGAAAGACTTGAACTGGCTGAAATTCCAGCCTCTATGAAAGGCGCCCCTATTGCCTTCATAACTGGCGGAATTATGGCAGCAGCTTTCATAGGTTTCTCAGGATTAATTTAATAAATGGAGCATACAAACAATGCTGATTGTTACAGTGATAGCAGTTATAATAATCACAATAGTCTTTATTCTTTTAGGATTGCTTTACTATGCTTCAGAAAAAATTAAAGATGAACAGTAACGGAGTTAATAAGCGATGCAAATTATAATAGCTGTAGCTGTTTTAAGCACAATTGCTTTTTTTGCTGGCATTCTCCTGTCTTACGCTTCAGAAAAATTTCAAATTGAAACTGATGAAAAAACTGAAGAGATCTTAAAATATCTGCCAGGAGTCAACTGTGGAGCTTGCGGATATCCAGGATGCCAAGGCTTTGCTCAAGCTCTTTCAAGCAACGAAGCTTCACCTGACAGTTGCACTGTCATAAGTGCTAAAAATTTGACAAAATTAAAAACCTTTCTTGGTCTTGAAACTGCTGACAACAGTAAATCACAGAAACGCTTGGGTGCCCTGATTAAATGCAATGGCTCCGACTCAGAAGAGCACATGAAGTTTACATACGAAGGCATAAAGGATTGCCAAGCTGCTGTTTTACTGCAAAATGGCCCTTGGAAATGCCCGCACAGATGCGTTGGAATGGGTTCATGTGTGGCAGCTTGTCCCTTTGGTGCACTGAGCATGGGAGAAAAGCATATTCCTGTATTAGACGAATCAAAATGCGTTGGCTGTGCTGCATGCGTACCTGCTTGTCCCAAGAACCTCATCAAGATGGTCGATATAGACAGAAGAGTTCACGTTCTTTGTAATTCAACTGATACTGCCAAAGAAGTCAGAGAACATTGCAAAGTAGGATGCATAGGTTGCAAACTCTGTGAAAAAGTTTGTCCGACAGGTGCGATCACTGTAACCGACAACTTGGCAAAAATAGACTATAGCAAATGTACTGATTGCGGTCTCTGTGCAGAAAAATGCCCGACTAAAGCCATCTTTGTTGAGCCGGAGCAACCAAACACAGAATCTGTTAAAGAAACCCAACCTACAGAAAATAAAGCCGACAAAAAATGACTCGAAACGAATCTCATATGTGCAACCAAGATATCTCCGATAAAATTCTACTAGTTGCCATCAATACAAAATATACCCATTCAAATTCAGCACTGCTTTCACTGAATGCCTATCGAATTGACCGAGGCGAAAAGCCGTTTCCTATGAAGCAATTCGATCTTAATCAAGGAGATGACTACATACTAGGAGAAATCTTAGCTGCAAAGCCTGAGATTGTAGCTTTTTCAGTTTATATTTGGTCTTTAGAAAAAACTCTGAAAGCTGCTTCCGCCTTAAAAACTATTTATCCCGAAACACAAATAATTATGGGTGGCCCAGAAGTAAGTTGGCACACCGAAGACCTTCTAAAAGCAAATCCCTATATAGATATTGTAGTAAGAGATGAAGGTGAAGAAACATTCTTTGAACTTTCCAAAGCTTTGGAAAAAGCTCAAGATTTCACTCAAATACAAGGTATTACTGCCCGTAAAAATGGAATTGTTTTTTCAACTCCTGACAGACCAAAAATCCAAAATCTTGACGAACTCCCCTTCCCTTTTGCTCCCAAATATAACTTTTCCCATAAGAATTTCACTTTTTATGAGGCCTCTAGAGGCTGTTATTCTAAATGCGCCTACTGTCTGAGCTCTATTCAAGGCTCAGTGAGAACCAGAACACTTGAGCAAATAAAGAAAGATTTGAATATCTTCTTTGAATCAGATTTCAAACAAGTCAGATTTGCAGACAGAACATTTAACTCTGATAAACAAAGAGCTATAGAAGTAATCAACTACATAGTTGATAACAACAAAAAAAACATCCATTTTCATTTTGAAATCCAAGCCGATATCTTATCTGATGATGTTATAGAAGCCTTCGCTAGAGAAAGAAAAAGTATTTTTCATCTTGAAATAGGCATACAATCAACAAACCCCAAAGCATTAAAGGCCGTCAACAGATATTATGATCCTGAAAGACTTAAAAAAGCAGTAAAAGCCCTTCGTTCAAGAACCCAATGCCGCTTACATCTGGATATATTAGGCGGTCTTCCATATGATACTTACTCTGACTTCAAAAAATCTTTCGATGATGTCTACTCTTTAGCTCCAGAAGATATACAGATAAGTTTAGTAAAAATCCTCAAAGGCACTCCTATAGAAGAAAGAGTCATATCAGGCGAACTTGTCCCGCTTCCATATCCGCCATATACTGTGATGAAAACACAATGGCTGACACCTATGGAAGCTGCTATGATAAATGATATTTCAAAACTGACTGAAGCTATTCATAATAAAAAGTTTTTCCAGAAATCATTGTCCTTAATTATTGACGCTCTTTTTGCTGGTTCAATATCAGATTTTTTTGAGAAGCTTGTCAAATTTTGGAGAAAACGACTTATCCCCTTTCACTCTATAAGCCCCAATTTTGTCGCTGTAAAATTAAACGAATTTGTTCAAGAAACTACTACTTTGACAGAGTTTCAAGAAAGAATTTCTGACATGTTGAGTCATGAGCTTAAGCTTGCTTCAAATACCCCTGGCAAGATCATTCCGAGCCCATTTCCCCCTATATCTTCTAATACTAAACAGCCTCTTTTCAGAGTTAACAGCGGCATTAAAATTTTCTACTACAAATACAGCCCATTAGAAGAGTCTCTTACCACAAAAGACAATCCGCAACCAGTGGTTTACAGATTCAGCAAAACAGGGATCCCTACCACTTGCCTTGAAGAATTCAGCAATCAAGCAACTGCTTTTGCGATAGAGTTTATTCAACAAAAAGGCGAGAAAAGCAAGTTTAAACAGGAATGGGCTAAAAGATTTGGTGAAGATAAGTCTGTCCCGGACTTTGAAACAATTTTAAAAAAGTTACAAAAACAAAATATTATAGTTCCGATCTGAAAATAACCATTTCATCTTAATGCCTCTTCAGATCTATTGTTTTAAAAGGAGAGCAATATGCCTATTTATACATATAAAGCAAAAGACGAAAAAAAAGCCTGCCCATACTGCAAAAACAGCTTTGAAGAAATGCAATTAATCTCAGAGAATCCGCTAGCTGAATGCCCAGAATGCGGTGCACCTGTAACAAGAATTATTCACCCAGTCAAAAGCAAAAGAGATGATTCCGCTAAGACTATTCTTTCTGATGAAAACCTCAAAAAACATGGCTTCAAGAAACTAGTAAACGCAGGCGGAGGAAAATTCGATGTCAGTGTGGATTAGTGCTTTGTAACATCTAAAAGTTTATTATAGGACAGTTTTTTTCTATCCACAGATGTGATTTTAAGCATAGCTTAAAATCAGGGAGTAGGGTGTGGGGGTAGCAGTCCCAAACAAAGACATAGGATAGAAACTGCAGACAAAACTAAAACATTTATTTCTAATTTATACTTCATAATTTCTAATTTAATTAAGCTCGCCGCCTGCCACGCACCACTCATCACTCGCCACTGTACGATATTAGCAAGTGCCAACAATGCTTTATTCTAAATCAAAATATCTTTTATAAGAATATCCTGGGGATTGGGTTTTCGTTCTCCCTCCCCCCACCACCCCTATGCCTATCTTTTATTGGTCAGCTGTTTTCAGAAAAAGGCTGTCAAAACCTTCAACCTGCTCTATTGTTTTGCCCAAAGCCTTAAGAATAACCTGCTCATGAGGAGGTCTTCTGCTTGCAACCTCTCTTAGCCGCTCAACAATCAAAGATCTCTTAGTTAAATTTAATTCATTGCTTGCTGCTCTGTAAAGATCTCTATGCAGTTGTTCTGACAAATTTTGCAACATTTCATATTCAACTGAGTCATTTTCACTCACTTCGCCAATTGCTTGTTGCATTCCTGTTAAGAGCTGATCAAGACGCTCTGAAGTCTCAATAAAAATATCTACGAAATCTTCCATATCCAGATTCGCATAAGAAGGAGTCAGCAAATAGTCATCTTCTTCATTTGCCAATAAAGTCGGAACAGTCATTAAGTTTTTAACTTCCTTAGCAGTATAAATCCCCGATATGGCAAAATTAAAGATAGCACTGCCAGCTCCTTTGGCAAAGCCTTGTTCAGCTTTCATGCTTTCCGGGCCTCTATGTACCACCAGAGCTAGTATTCTGTCGTGCTGCAAGGGAATTCTTACATATTGATTAAAAACCTTGTAATCTTTCACAGGCAACCAAGTAATATGCGGATGAGCTTTTTTGGCTGAATCAAAAGAAATTATAGCCAGATCATACTCATTGTTATACTTATTTGCAGCTGTCATCTTTGTTGCTGTAAAAGCTACTCTGGCATACTTGCCACGCAAAGATTCAGCATTTATCTGAATGGCCTTGGCTGACCAACATTTAACAGTTCGCCTGACAACTCCAGGCACCTTGAGCATGCTAATCTCGGGTTGCAAATAGAAGTTTCTTAAGGTGGATTCATAGCCATATATGCCACCCGCTACCCTTGAGTCGTTCAAATAATTCGCAGCACAGAAAAATCTAAAAAGATCACTGACTTTGCCTGACAACTTTTGCTCGCACATAGTAGACGTTATACTTGAAAGCCCTTGGCTCTTATTGGCGACTAATCGTCTGATAAATCTTCTGCGCATTGTTGCTGTATCGACAACTCTGGTTGAAAGATATTGAGCCCACATATAGACCTGTCCATAGTTCGCAATCATGTTCTCATCCGACCATGCAATCAAACTGTTATCTGGGTTGCTAATAAAAGCTTCTATTTGCAAGGGATGACCTAATCCACACAGATAAGGAGCCAATTGCGACATAGACTCATTAAGCCAGGTGAACTCTTTTGGATCGTGATTCCAGTGAATCATGTGCTGAAACTCATGAGCAAGAGTAGACAAAAACTCATGAGAAGCAGGAACCACAGGGTTTATATCCAAATAAAGCATTTCACGTTGATTTGAAGCAGGATATTTTTTGGCTGAATAACAATCTCCAGCATTAAAATATCCCGCCACATAAGAATGTTTGCCCTTTGAAGGATTAAACCCGTCTTTTATATCCGTTAATAAAATGGTAATACTGGCATCATTGTCTATACCAGGTTTCCATTCAGAACCGAACATAGCTCGGGTGTTCGGATATATCGTGCTATCAAAAACTGAAGCAATTTTATTTATAGATGCTGCAGAAACAGGTTTGCCGTATTCCACATATATATAACAATGCTTGCCTATCTTCCTTAAAACTGCTTTAGTTGTTTCTATTTTTTCTGTTTCAACATTAAAAGTGTAAAAGCTTTCAACTGTGCCAATAACAGGGGCAGCTCTTAAAACATCCAGAGATTCTCTTGGCAAGTCCGCCAAGTGAAAGGTTTCTTTTGCTAAGCGTTCAGTCAAATTAATCCGCTGTGAAGGATCAGCCCAAAGGGTTGCTGAAACACATAAGAAAAGATAAAAAACAGCTGTCTTCAGAGAAAAGTCTTTTATTTTTTCAGATAATCTGACCATATTAGGACAATTATACAGAAAAAAACGACAAACGACAAATCGCTAACTGCTAGTGCTGTATAACATCTAAAAGTTGCGTATTTAATATAAAGCAACCTAACAAACTCTTCAAGGCTATCTGTCTCAGCAACCGCACTAGAGTGGTTAGTGGGTAGTGAAATTCTTTAGACCGATTTCTTGTCTTAATAATTACTATGCTTACTAATAAACAGCTGAAGGTCTGAAAAAAACAAATATTGATAATACTTATATGTGCAATAAATGAAGAGAAAACATTGCAAATTTTGATCAAATAAAAATCTGTGTAATCTGTGTAATCTGTGGATAAAAAAGTTTTATTTGAAACACAGCACTAGTATTTCAGGCCTGCTTCGGCAGCAAACTTTTCAAAAAGAGCTTTTTCTTGTTCTGTCAGATCTTTCGGAATGTTGATTTCAGCCGTTATAAACAAATCGCCGCCTGGAAAACCTTGTCCCGCAAGACGTAATACTGAGCCATTCTGAGTGCCTGGAGGAACTGTAACTATCAAGCTTTTGCCGCCAGGGTGTTTAAGCTTTACTTTGCTGCCCAAAACCGCCTGAGCTATGTTTATATAGATCTTAGTCTGCAAATTTCTGCCGACTATGGTAAAAGGGTCTTCATCTTCAATAGAAAGCCTAACTTTATTACCTTCTGCATCACGGATAATAGTACCAGACATGCTTCCTTCTGGTATAGTTAATATTTGAGTGCCGCTAGATAAACCCGTTGTCTCAACTCTTCCGCCAGCAAGCGCTATCGACAATGGCACTTTCAAAACCGGAATAGAGCGTTTTTTTGAAAAAGCCGAGCCGCGATTAATTATGTTTTCAAAAGATGAGAAAGGTGTGGAAGAAGTAGAACTGGAGCCACCTCTAAACGAAAATCCACTGAATATGTTTTTTAAGAAGTCGCTGTCAACTCCAGAAGCAAACTCGCTGAAAGGCCCTTGCGAAGAGAAACCGCCAAAATTAAATGAAGAGCCTGCTTTTTGGGCTGCATCATATTTTTTGCGCTCTTCAGGCTTGCCTAATACTTCATAAGCTTCAGAAATCTTTTTAAACTTCTCTTCTGACTCTTTGGAACCTTGATTTACATCAGGATGATGTTTTTTAGCTAAAGCTCTGAAGGCTTTTTTTATTTCATCTTGGGTAGCAGTTTCTTTGACACCCAGTACATCGTAATAGTTTTCCATGGTGCGATTATATCATACTTGGCATCAAAAAAGGAGTTATTTTGCTATTATTTTATGCTATAATTGCTATGTTTGGAGTACTAAATGCATAAATTTACCAATAAAACAAAGCCGCTTTTAATATTTGCTATCGCAGCAATCTTTTTTTTATTTCTGCCAAATATAGCTTCAGCATGCGATGATACGTTGGTTTTATTGCTCACATCGCAAAATCCGAACAGTGTTTTCTCTAAAAGCATAAGAAATTTCATGTCATCACTGACAACCTTGGGAACAGCACTCAAATACACAACAAAAGATTCTTATCAAAAAGAACTATCAGGTGTTCTCTCCGCTTGGCTAAACTTCTCCCAGAACTTTATGCTCAATCCTCCTCAGGAGGCGAAAAACGACATTGAGTGGAGAAAAAAAATGACAGATGCGGGGCGACAAATAGCCCAAATTCGCAGAAATGTAGCAAACAAAAAATATGAGGAGGCTCACAACGGAGTTTTATCTCTCAGTTCATATATAGGCGTATTTTTTGAAGGCTTCGGGCTCTCTGACGACAACAAACTTTTTGTAGAAACTTCAGCATTCTTGGTTGAATTCGAAAAAAAACTAATAAACAAGCAATTTATACAGGCCTCTGAAGACATTCCAGCCATTAAAACCTACATTTCAAAGTTTGTTGAACTCCTGCCTGAAACGCAACGCGAAAGCTCAAGCACAAAACTATCAGAATTAACTGTTGCCGTTCAAGATGGAATCAACAAGAAAACACCATTTGCTAAGCTCGACTCTTCTGTACAAGCTCTCAAATCAGAATTTGAAACCGTTCGTGCCAAAATTAAAATGAACGAATGGTTTTTAAAAGAATAATAGGCGGTCGAAAAACTTATGTTAGAAGTTGTAGTTATTAAAAGTGCATCTTACTGCGTAAACTGCACTGATGCTGAACGAATAGTCAATGAACTCGCAGAAAAATATCCTGACATAAAACCTGTAATTATGGTTACTGGAACCCCTGAATCCATGAAGTATGGAATAGTCACAACGCCGGTAGTAGTCTTAGGCAAAAAAATATATTCAATGGGAAAACCTGTTATAAAAGCTAAAGTAGAAGGTTGGATAAAAAAAGAACTCAAACTTCTCCAAGAAAAAAACTAGCCATAAAAGGAGACAAACCGTTTGCTACAGTTTTTGCAAAGCCTAATATATTACACAGAAGGCGTTCTGATATATTCAACCCTGGTGGAGTCCTCCGACAGTTTTTTGTCTTTTATAACCTTTTTCGCAAAAACATGGTTGCCATTTGTCTATAAACTGGGAGCTTTCATAGAACCTGGACTCAATTCTCTATTCTCATTTATAGGCGAGCATCTCTTTTCAGGTATGGTTCCAGCTTTCTTTTTAGCTGGCGCCATCGGAGTCTTTCTCGATAAACAAAGAATCACCAAGTATATGGGAAAAGATGCCAAACCTTGGTATTCCTACCCCATAGCAGCTCTTTCGGGCGGCGTTTTAACAGTCTGCTCATGCGGCGTTATTCCTATTTTCACTAGCATCTGGTATCAAGGAGCTGGCATAGGTCCTGCTTTCACTTTTCTGATGGCATCGCCTGCTGTGAATATTATAGCTCTCTCCTACACTCACTCACTCTTGGGCAAAAACTTTCTGATCGGAAGAACACTCGCAGTTTTCTTTTCTGCTATACTCATAGGCCTAGGAATGAATTTCATATTCAAAAAAGACGATCCGAGATTTCAAGATGAAACAGACCCAGACTTAATCTTTGTTGAAGAAGAGACTGGTTATACAGATATCCAACTGTTAATATTCTTTGCGATGCTGCTCTTTTTAATGATGCTGACAACCGGATTTCTGGATCCAGCGATTCTCAAGATAGCCGCTTTTCTTAGAATCACCTCAGACAGCTTCGCCTACAAATACTTTGCAAGGCTGACAGCCGCCATGCTTCAAGTAGTTTTTATAATATTCTATTCTAAGCATATTTTCGAGAAAGAAGAAATACAGCTTTGGTTAGACAAAACTAAAAACCTGGTTGTTCAAATACTCCCCAAAATACTCTTAGGCCTTTTCCTTTGTGGTGTTCTATTTGACAACAAACTGATTATCTCAATGATGTCTATCTTCGACGACAACACAATTCTCAGCAATCTTTTGGCTTCAGTTGTAGGCTCCTTAATGTATTTCGGCACAATAGTCGGAGCTACCATTGTGCAAACTCTTCATAGTTGCGGCATGCACGCAGGCCCCTCTCTTGCCCTGCTACTCACTGGTCCTTCTGTGAGTCTTCCAAGCATCATAGCAATAGTGCCTATTGTAGGCCGCAAAAAAGCTCTAGCATATCTCTCGCTTGTCATACTAACAGGAGCCTTGTCGGGATACATATACGGAAAATTTTTCTAAAGTTATGACTCCTTTCTTACGATATCTTTCTTATCCAATCAAGAAAGGCAGTCTAATGAAAAATACGGCAAACATCCATGAAGAACGGCACAAACACGCCAACCTTGAAGCCCTTTTAGATGAAGTCAAACAAGAAGCAGAAACAGCAAATAAAAACTGGGAAGAAATGCAAGAGCGTCACAACAAAGCATTGCGTCTTTTGGCTCTGTCCTGCTTAAAAAATAAAATTCTTGAAACCAAGCTTGCTGAAATTCAAACAAGACATAGTGAGCTCTTGAGCGAATTCAACCGTCGGATTTGCGAAGACAGCGGAGACGATCTTCAGTTCTGCATAATTAACTGAGAAAATAAACATAAAAAAAGAGAGAGAGTTCACAAGAACTCTCTCTCTTTTTATTTACAAATTTTATGGTTCTGCTGCCAATTCTCTGACAGGAATAGCTGTCGTTATTATAGAGGAATTATTCATTTTCAGATTTTTATCTTTCGGAAAAGCTGTCTCCAGTGTAATAGAAAGCAATGCAGTTTTTTTAGATTCCGCATGTGCTTTATAATCTACTTTAGCAGAGGCCGTATTAATATAAGAAGAGCCTTCGGAAGAAGAAGCATGAATATACTTAACTATTTCGTTAATATTTATATTAATTTCAGTTACATCATGTAGAATTTCTCTACTATAAAGCTGGTCTTTCGAATCTTTGTTTTTAGCCGCTGCTATATATTGTTCATAGAGTTTCTTGCCGTCTAAAAATTCATTTGCGGGCTCTTTGGGAAATGTATAATCAAAACTGTATTGATTAAGATGTAAGGTGCCTTTTGCCCTCTTGTCTTTTGTCTTATCTTTGTCACAGGTTAACCTAAGGTCATTCCAAATAATAGTGCCTTTTGCTTCGCCAGAACCTCTACGCTCCGCGGAAGCTACAGGTATTATAGCAATAATCTGAGCCTTTCCTTCTTTAGGAACAATTTTGCCTGGAACAGCTGCTGCTGAGCAATAATCAAGAGTATTATTCTTATCTAGCTTAAAAAGGCGACCTGAATAATTATAATGGTATCTAAAGTCAAACAAATGGATATTTTCAGTCTTTGTAGTTGGATTGACAATTACAAGGGAAGGATAAGAGGCCTTTGCAAAGGTATCAGAAATAATCCTAGAAGAGTTTCTAAGCTCTACTATCTGGGTTTGTGTCCAATTGCCTCTCAAAGCTGTTTTGCCAGCATATGAAAAGACCCCGTACATAGCAGCGGAAACAAGACCTGCTATCAATATGACCAACATAAGTTCGATCATGGTTACAGCTGTTTTTGTGTATTTAAAAGTTCTGAACATCAAAAGTCACCCAATCCTACTGCAGAAACTGTAAATTCCTCCATAGACTCATACAGAAAATCTTTAGGATCCGCTCCCACAGTTATAGAATTCTCTTTACCTATGCGAGAAGAAACCTCAATTTTAAAGGTTGAAGTAGTTCCTGTACGCTTTGAAGAGGTTCCATCACTGGTTTTAGCCGTTGCTGTGCGCGTCAAACTTACTATAGTATAAAGTGCTTCATATGGAGAGCTGGTTTTAACGGTATCCAGATCCATTGAAAACAAATCAAAGTTATTTGCGGCCTCAGAAAACAAGAGAGAATCAAGTTGCGAATCATTGTTCGACTTTGCTGAGTCAAAAATATTGGCACCTGGAGCTTCATCGGCTTTTTTAGCAATCTCTCTCGGAAGCAGAATCAAGTGCATTTTTGCATGCTGTATAGCTGACTCTCCCATCAAATAAGCTTGGTATTGAGCAATGGTTTTCTTAGTCTGAGACTTAACCGATGAAGAAAGAGAAATAATCGAAAAGAGCAATCCAGCCATAATAAAAGCAAATATTAATATTATAGCTAACAGCATTCCTTCTTTTTTGTTTTTCAGTTTAAGTGAAGCCATCATCAAGCACCAAGATTAGATTTATAGGCAACAAGATGCAAATTTTTATTTCTTGATTTTTTCTCGGCAGGGTTACGATTTTTATCTGACCATCTTACTTGAACTACTATTTTCTTCATAAGTGCATAAGAATCTTCAGAATTTTTTGGAATGAGATGTCTGTTTTGAGGGCTCTGGGCAGTACTGCCAGGCATTTCAATATCGAGAAAGAAGAGAGTCTCATTGCCGTCAGATGTTTGCTCTGTAACACTCACCCTTGTCTGAAATATAAAACCTTTAGGGCAGGTATAAGTTCCCTCTGCTATAAGTGGATATGAAGTAGTAACCGAAGGATCATTTGATAACAATTCTTTAAGAGTAGTTTGTATTACTGATTTATAAGCCTTCACTTCATCTTCGGTGAGATTATTCACCCTGTCCTCAGAAGTTGGACTATCTGTCTTTTTTGGAAAACCTATAACAGCAGGATTTCCTTTTCCTAAAGCCTGGAAAGGCAATTGCTTATGGAGAAAATCCATAATACATCTAGCTCTCGTGAAAGCCACACTCTCAGCATAAAGTTCATCTGTCCTTTTTGTTGCCCCTGTTAAAAAGCCGTAAACAGGCAAAAAGAGTAAAGCAAAAACAACAACAGCAACCATTAGCTCTACCATGGTCAAGCCAGAGATATTTCGCATGTTAAAAGTTTTTTGGCTATTAAAAATATTTCTCATTAGTTGAGTTTATTGCATTATAAAAAAAATCACAACTCTAAAAAGCTGTAATTTCACAAATAGACAGTCTAGATTAAGAAAAAATGCAGTCCTCCTGACGGAGAACTGCATTTGATGGTTTCATTCACCTTTGTATATCAAAGGTATGTACATCACTTGGCGATTACCAGTTTTATCAGAAGCATCCACATAGAGGTAAGGCTTCTTGGGAAGATTTATTCTGGAAAACTCCAATGGATTAGTGTTGGGTTCATAAACAGGAACTGGTTCTCCGCCAGCACCAGAACAAACACCGAAGAATACTTTGGATTTATCCAGCTCATAGTTGTCGCCACCTACTACAGCAAGTTCCATTACTGTCTCTTTATCGACTTCTATAGCAAATTGTTCATCCAAAACCATATTCATGCCTAAATCTAATGTGGGAGCTTCCAAGAAGTCACCTTCTTGGAGATTGAAGATGGACCCCATAGCATACACACTAGCAGTTTTAGGCAGAGGATATTTATCCTTCGGAAACTCCACAGGCCAACAGCTTCCTGTTTTGCCATTCGACAACTTAATGCTCAAACCACAAACTGGAGGCGTAATGTCTTTTACCGTGATGAGGATTGCCTTGGATCCCTGAGCATCTGTTTCTCCTAATTGCCCAGACTCATCATAGTAGGACATTCTTCTGTTAACATAGCACCTCAACAATCCGCTTGATGTCGGTGCCGTAGGAACAAGCGTCATACGATCAGGATAGACTCCTGGGAGAGCGGGAATTGTTTTGGTTGTATTGGTAGCATTATCTGTAAGATACCAAACAACCACCGGAGTATCAGCCAACCATTCAGGATAGTTGAGGACATAATGTTGATCCT
>JGI24710J26742_10001234_pt1 | contig 23694 bp, 23 predicted proteins | sample BioPla2DNA2_FD_26742 | JGI IMG/M metagenome (IMG submission 26742) | reverse complement strand
ATGTCCTTGACAATGATGGTGCCAATCCTGCCTTCTTCCACTAGGGAGATAAGGCGCTGCCAATCCGGGCGGTCGAAGTTCGTACCGCTATAGCCATCATCTATCTAAAAGCCGTCTTTGATACAATTTTATTTTACATTCGGACGGGTTCAAATTTAGGTGGACGGGTTCAAATTCCTAACCTCTCCACAGACAAGGCAAGAAAAAAGCACTCCACATCGATTTGCGGAGTGCGTTCATATCTCTTATGTGTTTCACACAGGGATTTCCGTTCCGTTCTGGAATGTAACTCTGATGTCATCCTTGTCGTAGACCGTGATGTAATCACAGAGTGCGTACCACGTTCCTTCATCGAAAATCTCAATCTGCTCCGGCAGTGCCCGAAGCGTTTCCATGAAGTGTTCCATCATCTGCCGCTGCGCCTGTGTCTTTGTAATTGCTGCCTGAGTCTCATCCAACTTTGCCCTTGCTGTGTCGAAACGCTGTACAAGGGCATCGTAGCGTTTTTCATATTCGGTCTGGTCTTGCGCCACGCGGGCGTTCTCGTCAATGCATTTCTGTATCATCTCTGCGACCGTGTTCACTTCGCCGGTCAGCACCTCCGCCTCCGCTTCAAGAGCCTCGGTCGAAAATGCTGTGTCCCTGATTTCTTCAAATCCAGCAATGATGAGGTCACGCTCCTTGGCGAGAATGTTCAGAGTCTTTATGAAAAGCTGCTTGATGGTTTCCTCGTCCAAGTGTGGCGTGGAACATTTCTCTCCGCTGTCAAACTTATGATTGCATTGCCAGATGACTTTTCTGTACTTATCGTTTGAGTGCCAGACCTTTGAGCCGTACCAGCTGCCACAGTCTCCGCACTTTATCTTGCTGGAGAATATGCTCACACAGCTGTTTCGGTTCCTCCCAGGTTCGCGAGCCTGCATTAGTATCTGCACCTGGTCGAACACCGCAGGGCTGATGATTGCCTCATGGTTTCCTTCTACATAGTACTGCGGAACCTCGCCCTCGTTCTTCTTTTTCTTCTTGGTAAGAAAGTCCGTAGTATAGACCTTCTGCAAAAGGGCGTCGCCCTTGTACTTCTCGTTGGTAAGAATGGAGGCTACCACTGCCTTGCCCCATACCTTCTTGCCACCCGGAGTCGGGATGCCTTCCTCCGTCAGCAGCTTGGCGATCTGATACGGTGATCTGCCCTGCAAGAAGTATCCGTAAATTTTGCGGACAATTTTCGCTTGCTCCTCGTTGACCACAAGGTTTCCATCCTCGCCGCGGTCGTAGCCGAGAAACCTTCCGAAAGGAACTGTGACCTTGCCGTCTGCACACCGCTTACGCCATCCCCATGTGCAGTTCTCTGAAATGCTACGGCTTTCTTCCTGTGCAAGGCTCGACATGATGGTAATGAGAAGTTCGCCCTTGGAATCGAATGTCCATATATTTTCTTTTTCAAAATAGCACTCGCAGCCGTTGTCCTTCAGTTTTCGGATGGTGGAAAGGCTGTCCACTGTGTTTCTTGCAAAACGGCTGACGCTCTTTGTGATGATAAGGTCGATACGTCCGGCAAGGGCATCCTCAATCATTCTGTTGAATCCCTCGCGCTTGAATGTATTACAAGCAGTTATGCCCTCGTCAGAATACAGCCCGACAAACTCCCAATCGTCACGGCTCTGGATGTACTGCGTGTAGTAGTCGCATTGCGCAGCGTAGCTTGTCTGCTGATCCTCCATGTCCGTTGATACGCGGGCATATCCGGCTACGCGGCGTTTCTTTTTGCTGTTTATCGGATTCGCCGTGAATCGGTTCCTTGTGGCGGGTATCGTTGTTACATTCTTTGCCACGTTTCCGTCCTCCCTTCGTAAAAGTGGTACTCAAGGCTGCCATCATCCAAGACCACAATTTTTTCTATGTCCTCTTCAAAAGTGGGGTCTTTGAAGTCCCTCAGTCCGAGGATGCTTGCCGAAATCCGCCTGAGTTGAAAATCGGCGTAGTTGATGCTGTGGCAATCCACGCCTTTTTTCTTCTTGCCCATGCAGTACCAGTACACCCAGCGGTCAGCGGAAACCACCCTGTGGTAGGTGTTGCCACAATGTGCGCAGATGATTTTCCCTTGAAAGCAGTCGGTGACGGTCACCTCATGTCTTTGAGGATGGAGATGCAGATTTTTCCACACCTTTGTGCTGCCGTCTGAGAACTGAAACCGTAGGTCTCCGTTCTTCTCAACCGTTATGAATTTTACGGTATTCTCAAAAGCCTCGCCGTCAAATTCATCTCTTCCCATCATCTGCGCCGAAATCTTCTCCAATTCTTCCTCGGAGAAGTTTACGCTGGAGCAGGTCATTCCTTTTTCTTTCTTACTCCGGCAAATCCAATGGATGTAGGTATTGCCTCTGGCCTTGCCTTTCTTCCTCGTGAACTGATTACCGCAGGTGCCGCACTTGATTTTTCCCGTGAACGGGTAGATCGGCACAGCCTCGGCTCTCTGCTTCATGATTTCCTGTACCTTGTCAAAGGTCTCACGGTCGATGATAGGCTCGTGACAGTCTGAAATGTAATATTGCGGCAGCTCTCCACGGTTCTTGACCTTGTTGTGCTTGATGGGATCGGCCACAAAACATTTCTGCATCCTTCGGTCGCCGATGTAGATTTCGTTTTTAAGAATGGTGGAAAGATTGCCGTAGCAGAAATCGTAACCACGCCATGTCTTGGCACCTCGTGTGTTCAGTTCTTTAACGATAACATTCGGCGCAATGCCGTCTGCCATGCTCGTGAAAATGTACCGCACAATTTCAGCCTCGTCCTCTTGAATGACATACTTCTCACCATCGTAACGATAACCGTAGACTTTTTTGTTTCTCGCCACATCAATGCCATTTGCGTAGCCCTTGCGGATTCCCCATTTGATGTTTTCTGATGTGGAGCGGACTTCTTCCTGTGCGAAGGATGCGATGATGGTCATCATCAGTTCGCCATCGCCTGAAAAAGAATTGATATGTTCTTTTTCAAACCGTACCTCCACACCGATTTCTTTCAAATGGCGTACTGTGGCAAGAAGGTCAACAGTATTTCTTGCGAAGCGTGAAATACTCTTGGTCAAAACGATGTCGATTTTTCCTGCCTCACAATCCGCAATCAGACGTTGAAATTCATCACGCTCTTTTATGCCTGTTCCGCTGATGCCGGAATCGGCATACACGCCTGCATACTCCCATTCGGGATTGCTCTGTATCAGCTTGCTGTAGTAACTAACCTGTGCGGAAACCGAGTGCATGAGGCGTTCCGTGTCCTTTGAAACACGGGCATATGCAGCGACTCTCTGCCGCCTTGCAGGAGCCTGTATTTTCGGCTCGACCCTGCTGATTTTCGCCATAAAATCACCTTCCTTTCCGCTACTATATATCACTCTAAAAGCCAGTTATATCAAGGGTTTTCCCGATAACAATGTAGCCGAAATCGGACGGTATTTTTCGAGCAGTTTTGTATCAATTATGGCGTATACATCCTTGTCGATAATGCCCTTTTCAAGCATCGATTTTGCGATGGAAATGGAGATGTAGTAGAGCTTCTCAGCCTGAAACTGCTTATCGCTCATCAGCGACACCTCCTCCAAATCTGTCCGCAACATAACAGCCGTGAGAACAGTACTTGCGACTCTTGTTCCCGTAGGCTGTGAATGTCCGTCCGCACCCGGCACAGGTAAATGTGTATATGGCTTTGCGGTCTATCCTGTCTGCGTGTTCCGTCCACCACTTCTCACGGCAGGCTTTGCAGCAGAATATCCGCCGCTTCATTTTCTCCTGCTGGACTAACGGCTTGCCGCACTCACGGCATCTGTCCTTATCGTCAGCAGGCTTGCTGTTTGAAATCATCAGACCGTTCCTGCGGCAGAAACTCTTGACCGTATCCTTTGAAATATCCAGTTCCCGACCGATGTCGGCATATCCGAGACCTTGCCTGCGGAAGCGTATGATTTTCTCTTTCTGTTCCTTGGTCATGAAAATCACCTCCTACAGGTAGCTCACGAGAGAGCGAAAACTTAAGGTTTTTCACTCAAAAAATAAAAAATTGCCCACAGAACAGGCTATGCTCTGTGGGCTGTCCGATATGATATGGAGTTTTAAATGCGTGTACAGTAATCAAGGCTGACCCATCCGGCGCCGCTCTTTAAGCGTCCCCATCCTGCGATCGAGCCTTTGCCGGACTTGACCTCCACGATGGTATAAATGCCGACAGGGATATACTGTGTTCTTGCGTAGTCCGTCCCTGGTCCTTTACGGATATTCAGGTCGGAAATGCTGACCTTCACGAGGAACGGCACGGCGGCAGACACCGTAGGAGCAGTTGTTTTCGGTGTGTAGATGTTTACACCGTTTACATCAAACACACTATATCCCGGATTCTTATCTGCGCATTCCTTGGCGTTTGCCAGCACCTTGAAAGCGCCGATCTGGGATTTGCTGTCCGCCCATGTCTTACGGACGCGGTACCAGGCAATAGCCGTCTCGCTTTCCTTCACATCAAACTGCGTGAGATTCCACCGCTCGATGATGGAGCAGAGGTTTTCCACATAGGTAAGGCTTGTGGCATATCCGCCGTCCTTGATGATTTGAGCCGCTTTCTTGTAATCCGTGCAGCTCTTCAGACCGTCATAGCGTAGCTTGCTGCCGTTCTTTGCGCCGAGCAGATAGGCAGAATGATCTGCAATGGAGTCCTCCACGCACGGATATTTGCGGAAGTCCACCGTGATGGTGGTATAGCTGCCGTCTGCGTTCTGCTCCTTCGTCTGCTTGGCGTACTTGCTTTTGCCATCCCATGTCGATCCGCTCCAAGTATTGCCTGAGAGGGAGCATTTCATGCCGAATACATTATTGGCATTCTGCGCCAGCTCACTCTTTCCGTAGCCGGATTCGAGGATGAACTGCGCCATCGAAACAGATGCGAGGATGCCCGTTTTCTTCTGGTCTGCGGTAAACAATGTCCCCACACTCTTTACAACATCCGCCTCGGAAAGCGAGGAGAACGCCGTAGCCTGTGTTCCTGGTGTAGTTGTGGAACCATCTTTACTATCGGTACCACTACCGAGAGCCACCGTGACCTTCTCCGCAAGATCGCCCATCCTGGCATACATCCAGTTGCCGGGACAGCTTTTGTTTGCGAACCACCTATGGACGGTCAGCACCATCTCGCCGGACTTGGGCGTGTAATTCAGCGTCTTATCCCTATCGCCGAGCCAGAGCAGCTTTGTCTTGCCGTTTCGCTTGCAGATATCCACGCACAGTTTGATGAGCGTTTGATAAACGATGTCGCGGAACGCATACGGCTCCGTGGTATCGCTGGCGCACTCGATGGTGATAGCCCTCTGGTCGTTGGCATTGGAAGAACTGCACCAGGAGCGGTTCTTCTCCTCCACATACATCCCGACACGCCCGTCCTTATCGATGCCGTAATTCGAGGATGCCTGCGTGGAGGACTTGGCGAACCAGTCGCCAAGCCCCTCCGCCGTACACTGACCGACCACACAGTGGGGAGTGATGTGGTCTATGGAATGTGTCCGCTGCCCGGAATGGTTCGGGCTGAGTTTGGTGTAAGCCACCATAGAACTGTTTGTGTAAGCCATTACTCGTCACCGTCCTTTCCTTCGGTGTCGCGGTCATGGAGTTGCTCCAGCACCGCCTTCAGCTTTTCGGGGATAGGCAGTCCGAGGTGCGCAGCGTTCTCCGTGAGCGATACACCCTCATTGGAGATGTAGAAGAAGATCACCGCCGTGCGGAGGACACTGCCCGTGCCGATGACCTGCACATCGAGGATGTTGGCAATCCCCACGAGCAGGAAAATCAGCACCTTGCGGCAGATGCCCTTGAAGCCGACCTCGCTGGATAGGTTCTTGTCGGCGATGGCGCACATGACGCCTGTGATGTAGTCGATGACCACGAACGCCACAAGAGCGATGAGCAGGCCGTCACAGCCGCCGAGGAAGTAGCCGAGCCACCCGCCGATTGCCGTGAAGATGAGTTGAATGGTGTTCCAGAATTCTTTCATACGCTTGTACCTTCCTTTCTCTGATTGAATTTGTGTATGAAAAAAGCGACTGCCCGAAAGCAATCGCTGATTCCCGAAAGATATTGTGTTGTTGTTTTATATGTTTACACCTGTTTCGGCAGCCACTCCCACAGCCGCAAGTCCTCCTGCCCAAGGGACCACATACACATCCCCCGGAGTTTCCACCGATAAGCCGCTTCGTTCGCCCAATAGACGAGGGAGTCCACGTCCTGATAGTAGAGGATGGAGAAGCCGTCCGCATCGCCGAGGAACAGGCGGGATATCCAGATGTTGATGTCCACGGGGATGACCGTTGCCTGGTAGTCGTTGCCGCAGGAAAGCGAAGTCATATCATCCGAATGGAAGAAATCATAGTCCATCGAAATGTCCTCGCTCCGAGTGGATGACTCCTCCACATCGGCAGTCAGCGTGAACGTCTGGAACTCACTGTCCCATGTGCAGTTGCTCCTGCTGATGCGGCCGTAGGATTTTGTCGTTCCGTCCGGCATGACCACATCGAACCGCTCATACGGCTCATAAGTCCATGCGTCCCCAAGGCGCATCAGCTCGCAGACCGTCCGGTTGTCGGAGCGGTATCCGGCATAGCCGCCGGAGAAGCCGCTGACCGTTGCCGTGAACCGCAGCGTATAGGACGAGCCGGAATACACGCGCACCTTGTTTCCACGGATACGCATCTCCACCGTGTACATGGACGGATCGTCACGAAGGTCTGCGGCCGGTGTCCTCGTGATCTCCTGACTGTAGCTGCCAAGGAGCGTGGAGCCGTTGTACAGTTCCACCGCCTGTGTATTGTAATTCAGGCAACAGAACAGATTACCGCAAAACACACCCGCTTTTCCGCTGCCGTTCGCCGGGAATGCCAGCCTTGCACGGAGATGGATATCCGAAAAGCCGTCATACTTCCATGCAAGCTGACCCTTACCGTCAAGCTGGGAGTAAACGCGCTCCGTGGAGTATTCATCCGACCGCCACACGGTAAAGGAGCCGGATAGCGTTGTCCAGTAATTTGTCTCCAGCACACCGTAGTCACGGAAGTCCTCATACCAGACGAGCGCCGAGTCGGGCTTTCTTCGGAGCATTTCCAAGGTAAGACGGAAACCACGGTCGGGACCGACCATGTTTCCTTCCACATCCTTGAACTGTCGCGGGGAGAAGGAATAGTTCGCTTCTCCCGCAGACGGCTCTTCCGAAAAGAATGAGCAAACACGGAATCCGTAAAACTGTACGCCCTTCACATCGACTGAAATCTTTATGGTATGCGTCCCTGCGGAAAGGCTCACACCGCTTGCAAGCGTAGTCCAGAAGGTTGTCCTCCAGTATGGCCACCACAGGCGGTTTTCCGTGAAGTGCATGGTCGAACCATCCAGCGACACATAGATGCCGTTCTTGTCCCAGAAGGGATAACAGAGCCGCACCGCCACATCATATGTTCCCGCCGTGCTGATAGTAAATTGGTAGGTGACCGCTCCCTCATCACCGAGCGTGGCGATGCCGTTCTCAACGGACACGATGCCGGATGCGCTTGCATAATTGCCGCCGTCATGGTCGATGATGATATTGTCAAAATCTGTCGATTGCTGTTTGCCGTAGGCGGTCAGGTAGTGCCTGCCGTTGTATGTCCCGGACATCTGCGGGTACTCGTAGCTGTCGGCGTCCCGCCCTTCCATGTAGTCGTACACATGAGGGAGCGCCCACGGCACTTTGTTGTTATCGTCCCAATATCCCACGAACGGGATGAACGGCTGCGGCGGCTGATCGTCCGTGAAGTTATACACGCCCTTCAGCCAGTTCTGCGCGGCATAGTAGGTCTGCGAAGTGCCTCGATAGGTCTTGCCGATATTGGACGGCAGGTCATATATCTGCCAGTCCCATCCGTATGCGGGCATACCGAGGAATACCTTGTCCGTGTCCATGACCTCGGAGGCGTAATCGTAAATGCCCTCCAGCCAGGAGCGCGGAGACACCGGTCCCGGCGCGGAGCCGGCCCATGCCATGCCGTAGCTCATGATGGATGCGGTATCGCAGTAATTGTTGAGGTCGGCATACACGCACCAGTTCTCGCCGCCGACCGAGCCGTTGACGCTCGTCATACCCGGCAGGCAGATGTTCATCATCTTGGAAGAATCGTATGCCTTGACCGTGTTGTAGATATTGGCAAACATCTGCGTGGATGCCTCGTGCGTGGAATAGCCATCGCCTTTTTCGAGGTCGATATCGATGCCGTCACACCACGGGTATTTCTGCATGATGCGGACGATTTCAGAGAGGAACTTATCCTGTGCGCCGTTGGTATTGTCCCGCAGGGCTTTGAAGATGCTGTTCGTTCCGTCATTCGCCACGGTAAGAAGCCAGTTGATATGCGGATAGCGGTTGATGTAGGTCATCATGGACGAGATGGAAACGCCTGTCTCGTAAATCTCCCCGGTAGCCCTGACCTTGAAGGAGAACAGCCCGATCTGGCTGATGCGGTCGCCGTAGTCACGCAGAGCGTTATACATTCTGGTGTTGCCCATGAAAGTCCACACCATGATCTTCTTTCCTCTTAACGTGTCCATCTGAACAGTTCACCTCCATCGTCCATTTCCTGCATTGAATACAAAAGCTGTGCTGACTTTCCCTGCGGCAGGGATACGATGTGCTTGGAGTCCCACGCCGCGCTGTACTGGAAGAATCCGTACTTCGTTTCTGTGCTGCCGTTCCTCGTGCATTCCCGTGTGGATGCCAGAAGAGCCACATCGTCTCCGGCATACATAGCATTCGGGAAGGTCGCTTTCTGACCGCCCACGCCCTGCGCCAGCGCGACCGTGCCGCCGTCCATGTCCTGTTTCGGATAGAGGTGGATGTCAAGCCCTGCCGATGTGCCGCCGAGGTTCAGCAGTATCACCGTTTCTTCCGAGCGGACGATGCCGTTGAACCACACAGGATCGTTCTCTGATTTCTTCAAAAGCCTCTTCGTGTGAGGCGTATAGCCCGACAGCATATCGCCCTCCTGGAGCATAAGGTCGGTAAACCAGATATCACCCTCGCAGTCTGCGGCAAACGGTCTGACAGTGACGCTGACCACCCGCTTACTTTCTTTTTTGGAGATAACTTCTACGAAGCGTTCAAAATCAGCCATTTAATCACCGTCCTGTGTCCACTGAATCTCACTCACATGACCGACCCAGCCGGAGGCAAGGGAGCCGTCCTGCAAATTCATATCCGTGATGTATACCGTCCCTGTGCAGTCATTCACAAATATTCTGACCGTGATCTTTGCCACCCTGCCATACTGGGGACTTACCGTTCCATGCACATGAGTAAAACTTGCCATAGCGTCACACCTCCGTATCTGACGAGGATATAAGGTCTATCGTCCTCGTTTCCGTGCTGCCGTCCTCGTACTCGATCACGATCTCCACGCCGACCTGACCGCTACCGCCGAGCTTCAGATTCTCTGTGGCGATCTGCGCCGAGAAGGTATAGCTGTCTCGGTTGGAGGGAGTGACGGTCTGCTCCATGTACTTCGTCCTGCCAGCCGCGCCCTCGCATTTGAAGGAGGCTGTTCCCGTCACGCCGTTATCCCCATCCACCGAAAAGCCGGAATTCGTCCAATAGGCAAAGCCGTCATCGCCACGGGAGTTTTTCAGATGGTTGAACGGCACGAAGTTCTGCAGCTGCTGGTTGTCGATGTAGTTCGCGCCCTCAAGGATATCTGCGGCGGCGTCCCACTGTGATGTGGAATCGCCAAGCTCTCGAAGCGTTGTGGAAAGCTCCAGCACCGTGTTCCAAGGCTCCTGCAGGTTGTACTCCCTTCGGACGATCCTCGTCTTGATGGAAAGGTCTAAATCCTCATCCACCACCATGACCGTATCGCCAAGATTCCACGCCTCATGCTCATATCCCGTGAGAACGGTCAAGTCCATCGCTTTCAGTACATAGGAAATTCGCGGCGCAGCGTAGTCCGCAAGGCGCATATTGGCAAACTCCAGCATCTGATAAGGGTTCGTGAAATTGGAGCAGTCCAGCGTTTTAATGCGTACCTCGCTTGTATAGGTGAAGTCCTCCACATAGGGCTTGCCGTCATTGATGGATGCAAAGGTCATGCCGTCCGCGCCGACAGCGTATAGCCTTGTGATAAGGCTCGTGGTGTCGATCACCCTCTGGATGGATTTCATGTTTTTCTTGTAGCAGAACAGCGCCCCGGAATCCGTGCCGGAAAAGGTCAGCAGGTTCACGAGCTTGTTGGCGTTGTCAAAAATCAGGTCGCCGCCGTGGATGTTCTGTACATGGCGCAGAATGGAGAGTGCATTGTCTTCGGTCGATGTCCATGTCCTCTTGGTGCTGACATTGACCACGCCGACTTCCCATTCCGTGCCCTGCAGTGCATACGCCATCGGCACATCGGCGGTATCCGCCGTGAAGGTGCTTTCTTCCTTCTTGACAGAGAAGGACAGGTCATAGAACGCCGCCTCCGCATACACGGTTGTGATTGCCTTGCCGCTCTCGTCCTTATCGTCCGTCACCGTGCGGATGCGGTAAGTGTCCGATACGATACGCACCTGTTTTTCATTGGCAATATACTCACGCTTGCTGTCCTTGAAAGGCATCTTGAACTCCAGCGTGTCGATGCCGTTAATCTCGCTGGTGACAATAATGTCGTAGGCGTTTTCCAGCACCGCCTCGGCATTGCCGCTGCCGTCAAGGACAACAGGACGGGCATAGCCAAGCTGAGAATACAGCGGTTTCGGATTGTCATAAAGGTTGATGCCCGTAAGCACAGGCGTCCTTGCCGTATTCGTGGTGGAAAGCGTGATGCGGTAACGGATGTACTTCTTCGACGGTGACTGTAATGCGCCGCCCGTGCCAAGGGAAATCCAGTCCGTCCAGGTGGCGAGGTCATCCGATGTCGATGTCTCGACCAGCGAAACTGACGTCACGCCCGGAGATGTCTCTGCCTTGACAGAAACTCTGCCCGTGCCGCTTATCCCGCACTCCGTTGCCGCCGTGGTAAGCACCCCGCTTTCGGGATAGATACCATTGGTTGCTTTGAGCGTGACCGTATCCTCGGCGGTCAATCCATCCACATCAGAATCGGTATCAGCACCGTTCGCAGAGATGGATTTCAGGAACCACTCGGCGATATCGTCCGTAGTAAAATCCGCGTCACAGTTCAAGAACCAGTCATCAAAGCTGCCCGCATACCAGTAGGAAGTATTCAGCATTCCCCATACAAGGTCAGCCTTGCAGGAACGGTTTAGCGTTCCAGTTATGGTGAGCGCAGCAGAAGTCCACACCGTGCCGGACGCTCTGTCGCCGACCACATACCACGCCTTCTGATTGTCAGGCTCGATCGCCGCCGCAATGAAGTACCACTTGGCATTTTCCAGATTGAACGGCGGCGTGACCGAGGTATCAAGAATCAGGCTGCCCGATGAGTTGTAAAGCATCAGCCTCGGCTTTCCACGGATAAGGGACAGATAAAAAATCGGATTGCCCGTGCCTGCCCTCGTGGAAAGTATCGGCGTGTAGGTATTGCCCACAGAATAGGTGGTCGGCCGCATCCAGCCGCCGACTACGATACGCTCGCCGATATCCGAGAACATCGTGCCGTCATTCGTAACACGCAGATAGGTCTGTTCAGAGGACGGATTGTTGATGTTCATCTGGAAGTAGTTACCGAGATGCCCTGCCTTAAAAGCGGCAGTCGTGCCGCTCCACTTGTTGATGTAGGCGTCACGCCCGTTCCCGGAAGAGTCCGCCGTGCAGGTGTTTTCATCGGGATCGGATTCATTGAACCGCCACAGGCCGTCCTTGCCCCATGCAGACGGAATCTGCCCGGTAAAAACGTCCTGCGTGTTCATCGTATTTTTGAGTGCCATGAAATCACCTCCAGCGGCTCCTCGCCGATATTTGAAGTTCCGTAAAGGTCACGGAGTTTCCCGTGACAGAGACCGTGACCGTGTTTGCGCCCACATCGAGCGTGGGGAAATTAAGCTCCGACAAGAGCGGCAGACCGTTTCGGAGCATATCGCCATTTGCGTCCACCACCTTTGCCGTCATGAGAGCCGAGTCAATGACCAGCGTTTCTCCGGCGGAGAGCTTTCCTACGATCCTTAACTCGCTGCCGTTCGTGGTTATCGTGATGTAAGTGCCTGTGCCGGATGGGATAACACCCGAAAGCGAATACACAGGCAGGGAGTAAGCATTCCCAAGGGAGCGGGAAACGGTGTGCGTCCCCACGCTCCCGATGTCATATGTCTCGTCCGTGGCGGCATAGGCATACGGATTGGGACAGAGAAAGGTCAGGTCAAAGGTGCAGGAATTCCGCACCGCCTTGTCAAAAGAGAATCCCTCGTTCAGCCTTGCGGAATACACCCGTCCCGGCTCCTTGTCGAGTGTCAGCGGACACAGCCCGTTGTCCGGGTTCAGCCACGCAATGATGCTGTCCTTCAAGTCGAGGAAGTCCGCATCGCTCTTGCCGGGAGGAATAAAGCAGGATATCTGTATCTTCCTCTCGCCGATGGTTTCTCCAAAGTCGAAAACGCCCTCATGCCCAGGCATAGTGATGGTGTTGTTCCGCAAATCCGGCATACGGTTTTCAGTTGTAATTCTTGTGGCAAGCCCCATAGACTGCGAGGTCGTGCCGTTAAATGAAAATCCCATATCAGATATATCCTTTCGCCCGTCTGCCGGCATTTAAGAGCGTGTTCAGCTGCTGCGATATCTTGCGGATATCGTCGTCGCTCCTCACGCTCATTTCTTCGATGTTGATAAGCGGCTGGTCGCCCGACAGCGAGAGAGCTGCGCCCTGCACAGCGTCCTGTATCATGGAACGCAGGGAGGACACGCCTACCACGGCCTCGTCCCCGGCTTCTCCGCCGCCGAGGAGCGTGTTTCCGCTCTGACCGAAAATCGTGGCATCCTTCAGAATCATGCCGCCCGACATCGCCTTCTTGTACCAGTCCACCGAGAAATGCGGAATGGACGGCGGGTTCAAGCTGAATGAGCCTGAAATAGAGAAATGCGGCAGCTTGATCTTCGGAAGGCTCCAGTTAAAATTGAATACCGATTTCAGCTTGTTCACGATGCCGGAGACCGTATTCCAGATGCCGTTGAACACATTGGAGATAGTGTTCTTGATGCCGTTCACGATGTTGGAAACAGTACTCTTTATCGCATTGAAGCCGTTCGTGATGCCGGACTTTATCGTGTTGACCACATTCATGACCGCCGTCTTGATGCCGTTCCACACGGAAGTGACCACGCTCTTTACGGCATTGAAAATCGTAGTGGTCGTGTTTTTCACTGCATTCCAAGCCGTGGTGATAGCGGTATGGATCGCATTGACGATGGTCGTCACCGCTGTTTTGATCGCATTCCACACCGTGCTGATTACTGTCTTTACGGTATTGAAGATGGTCGATGTGGTGGTGCTTATCGCATTCCATGCCGTGGTGACCGCCGTCTTGATGGCATTCACAACGGTTTCCACGGCAGTTTTTATGGCGTTCCAGACCGTGGTAATGACGGTCTTGATCGCATTCATCACCGTGGTGACCACGGTCTTTATGACATTCAGCACCGTTTCGATGATGGTCTTATAGATATTGAAATAGGTCGTGACCACCGTCTTTATCGCATTGAACACGGTTTCAAAAACAGTCTTTATTGCATTCCATACCGTGGAGATCACCGTATGGATGGCGTTCATCACCGTGGTGACTGTATTTTTAATACCCTCCCAGGCGGAGGACAGGAAATTCCTGATCGCGGTAACGACAGTCGTAAAGGTTCCGCTGATAGCCTCCCATACGGACACAAAGAAATCCTTGATGGCGTTCCATACGGTAATCGCTATCTCTTTGACCTTCTCCCAGAGGTTGATCCAGAACTCACGGAATCCCTCGCAGTTGTTCCAAAGGTAAATGAAAGCCGCTACCAAAAGACCTATCGCCGTAATGATAAGACCGATGGGGTTCGCCGCCATCGTAGCGTTCAGCCCCGCCATAGCGGTCTTGACCGTACCCATCAGCGACACGATCTTCGGTATGATCGTCATGATCGTACCGACCGAGGATATTACCTTGCCGACAATAATCAGAACGGGACCGATAGCCGCCACCACGAGCGCCACCGTCACGATGATTTTCTGTGTCCGCTCGTCAAGATTGTTCAGCCAGTCTACGAAGCTCTGAATGTGGGAAACGATGGACTTGATATACGGCATCAGAATCTGACCGATGGAGATGGCCAGACCTTCAAGTGCAGACTTCAAGAGCGTCAGCTGTCCCTGCAGGTTGTCAAGCTGCGTGTCCGCCATCTGCTGCGCTGCGCCTGCGGAATTGGTGATGGAATTCTGCAAATCATCCCATGTGTCTCCCGTATTGGCGAGGAGCGCGTTGACGGACGCAAGGTCGGTCTTGTTGAAAATCTTGCTGATGATGTCGTTCTTTTCAGCCGCCGTCATACCGTCCATCGCCGTGTTCATATCGCCAAGGATGTCGTTGAGGGAGCGCATATTTCCTTCAGCGTCATAGACCTGGACGGACATATCGCCCACGGCAATCGCGCCGTCCTCGCAGCCCTGCTGCAGGGAGAGAATGACGTTGCGGAGGTGTGTGCCGCCCTCGGCTCCCTTGATACCGTTGTTGGCAAGAATGCCGAGCGCCGTGTTCAGTTCAGCCGTGCCGCCCTTTACGTTCCTTGCGGTCGCGCCGATTTTCAAGATGCCTTCGCCAAGCTGCTCCACGGAGGTGTTTGTGCTGGATGCCGTCTTTGCCATCTGGTCGACCATCACATCCGCATCGGAGGTTTCCATGCCGAGAGCGGACATGGCGTCCGTCACCATGTCCGACGCTGTGGCAAGCTCCATACCGCCTGCGGCGGCAAGGTTCAGCACGGTCGGCAGGGTATCACACATCTGCTGCGTGTCATATCCGGCAAGCGCGAGGTAGTTTAACGCCTCGGCGCACTCCGTGGCGGAGAATGCCGTGGTTTCGCCCATCTCCTTGGCGAGGTTTGTAAGGGTATCCATCGTATTGACAGACTGCCCGTCCACTTCGGACATGGAGTCCTTGGTAATGCCCATCGTGGCCTGCACCTGCGACATGGACGATTCAAAATTCGCCGCCGTGGTGACAGCCGCCGTTCCGAGCGCCGTGATGCCTGCGGTCACAGGGAGCATTTTCTTTCCCACGCCGGAAATGGTATCGCCCACGGATTGGAGTTTCTCCCCGGCGGCGGTCAATTTTGTCATTGCTGTGGAGGAATTGTCCAGCTCCTTTTGCAGGTTCTTCAGTTCATTCTCAGTCTCTACGATTTCTCTCTGCCAGGCGTCATACTGCTGCTGCGTGACCGTGCCGTTTTTCAAACCCTCGTCCATCTGGTCCTGCACGGATTTCAGCTGCGTCAGCTTGTCCTTCGTTTCGGAAATAGCAGTTTTCAAAAGCTGCTGTTTCTGCTGCAACAGAGTGGTATTGGTCGGATCAAGTTTTAAGAGCTTGTTTACGTCCTTCAGCTGCGTCTGTGTGGACTTTATCTCTTTGTTCACGCCGGACAGGGCTTTCGAGAGGCCGGTCGTATCGCCGCCGATCTCGACTGTTATGCCCTTTATTCTGTCAGCCATGCGACAAACCTCCCTTCGTTAAAATCTGTCCATCTGCTCCTGGGTAGCGACCTGTGCGTAGTCCCAGTCGTCATTTGACATTTCCGCATACATATCGTTCACCGTCCCGATGGTGAGCAGGTCAAGCTCCGAGATGGAAAGCCCGATCTGCACACATCGGAGCAGGAACAGCGGCGTCGTCATTTCCCTTTCCGTGGCGGGCCGTTTTTTTTAGACTCGACCTGCTGCTGCGTATTGATGCCCCACAGTTCGATGATCTGCGGCAGCACCTCGTAGATAGAAAAAGTGTTGAAGCCGTCCAGCCACTCTTCGGGAGAGTCGGGAACGGCAGAATCGGCGTGCCTTGCCATGAGCCACGCAATGTTCTCGAAAAGCTCCAAAGAAAAAGTGTCGAGCGTTGACTGCTCGGCACTGTTCTCATCGATACCTTTCTGAAGCTCGTTCAGGTCACGGTAGATGTCCCTGTGGAACTTGTTTCTGTAAAGCCTTGGGATGGCGGCGGACGCGCGGAAAGTCACGTCCTTGCCGTCAACGGCGATCGTCTTTGTTACTGCCATGATTCAGCCCTCCTTACTCGCCGCTGCCTGCGGTCGAAATCTCATACACCGAGTTGTACCATGCGTCATAGACAGCCTCCGTGGTATTTGTGCCGGTCTTGACCTTCACCAAGCCGCTCGGCAGTGGGGAAACGGTAAGAGACAGCGTTTCCGTCTGCACCTCGGTCGAGTCCTCGCGGGTATTGCCGGACACGGAAGGACGGCTCGCCGAGCAGTAATACATACAGTGGCGGATCTTCCTCTGGTCGCCCGTGAACTCAAAGAGCAGAGCAAAATGCTCCGGCTCCACGTCCTTGTTCTCATAGAGAACGCCGTTGCTGTCCTCGGTCTCGTGCATGATGTCCGTGAGAAAGCTCTCCGGGATGAGCGCAAGCTCCAGATCGCCGGAATAGCCGTTGTTATCGGATACCATGTAGTACACGGAATCATCGGCATAGAACGGCTCGTTCTCGCCCTCCGCATCAAGGGAAAGAGAGACAGCGCCCGGCATAGCCACAGGCGTGCCGAATGTCGCTTTCCCGTCCTCGCCCAGCGTGACCAGGGCGTAGTGGCAGTTCTTCAGACCGAACTTGACCTTGTTCTTTTTTGTTGCCATAGTCAGTTACCTCCTAAAATTTCTGTTTGATAAAGCACTTCATACATCTTTTCCGATTCGATCCAGTACTCCGACTTCTCATAAGGGATTTCATAGGAGTCCAGGATGCCCTCGATTTTTTCTTCCGTTTCCGGCGATTTCTCGTCCGTATACAGTTCGATGTTCAGCTGGTTGATTTTCTGCCACACCTTGTTATCAGCGAACACATTGTCCGTCCCCGGAAAGAGGAAGATTAAAAAAGGCGGATCAGGCGACTCGCCTTCAGCAAAATGGTCATAGGCAAGAGGAAGGTTCGCCTCCTCAAGCATTGTCACTATCTCTTCATGTGTCATAGGCGTTACCCCTTCAGCTTCTGCTCGATGGTCTTTACCAGCTTTTCGTTTCCTGCCTGTTCGGCGGGAGCAATATGCGGCCTTGCAGCCACCCGTCCGCCGCCGCGCTTGGCATGGCCGTGTTCCAAAAGGTGCGCTATCTGATAGCGGTTCCTCGAATGCACCACCAGGTCGATAGTCTCCGATGATTCCTTCACGGTCTTTACCGACCACGATTTCTTGTATTTCCCCGTGCGTGACGGAGCGGAGCCTTGGATGTCCTTGCGTACCGACTGCGCCGTGGATTTTACGGCGGCTTTCAGTTCATCGGCGGCAAGGTCGGAATATTTCGTCAGTTCCTCCATGATGGCGTCCGCCATGCCGTCCACGGATACCCGGCGGCTCATGACTTGCCCTCCAGTTCACAGGAAAACTTGATGCTGTTATGCTTGAAGCCCATCGGGTTCACATAGATGATGTTGTAGGTCTTGCCCTCGCATACGATGCGGTAACCAGTTGAAGTGACCGCCGCAAGTGCCTTACACCACCTGCAGGTAAAGGCGAGGGACTCCTCGGAGCGGATAATGGCGCCCGTGCTTTCCGAGCCTGTTCCCGTGCCATTTAGCGTGTTGTTTGAGCCTGCGGTCGCATAGCAGGAGAAGTAATCCGTCCATGTGTTTTTGCGGTTGCCGTACTTGTCAGACACGATGGTGTTTTTCTGAAAAGTCACCCTCACGCGCATAGCCGCTATGTTCATCAGAATCCCTCCTCCCGTATGCCGAAAAGAAGGGATCGGAGCGTCAGGTTCAGTGCGCTGTGGTCTGCCTCCTCACGATGCTCATAGAGATACGCCACCGTAAAAAGCACGGCTATCCGCGCACGGGCAAGGGTATCCTCATCGGCGGCAGTCCAGTCGTCATCCGAAAGCCGTGACATATCCTGCACCAGCTTTTCCGCCGTGGATATGAAATTTATGATAAGGTCATCCTCATCGGAATAATCTACACGAAGATAGGTCTTTGCCTCGTCCAGCGTTAGGATTGCCATAATCTGTCACTCCCTTCATAAAAGCCGCCCGTGAGATTTTCCCACGGACGGCTTGGTTACTGTGTTGCAAATCAGGAGCCGGAAACGGAAAGCCCGACCACAGCCTCCGGCAGGATGAGCTTGCCATCCACACGCTCGGAGGCAAGGAATCCGATCTGGCCGTTTGCGGCATACAGTTCGTTGAGCCTCTTGAAGGAGCGTCCCTGTCTCTCTGCGATCCAGTAGTAGCTGAAGTCACCGAAAAGAAGCGGCACATTGCCCGCCGCAAGCTCCGGCGCATAGATGCTGGTCTTGTACGGACGGTTGAGGATCATGTCAGGCTGACCCGCCACCACGGAAGGCTGCCAGATATAATTGTTGTTGCCGTCCTTGATCTTGCGGAGAGCCTTGACGGTGGAGTCGTTGAGAATCCAGATCGCCTTGTTGCGGTACACGCTGCGGAGCGAGTGGAACACGTCCATCACGGTATCGAAGTTCAGCGTGGTGTTGCCGACGGTGGTCAGCTGGTCGCTGTTCTTCGCAACAGCCGTGAACACGCCCTCCGGCTTCTTGCTGCCATCCCCGGTGAGGAACGCCGCCTCCTCCGCCGCGCCGATCCTGCGGGCAAACTCCTTAGAGATGTAGTTCTCCAGTTCAAAGACGGAGTCGTTCATAAGCTCCTCGGATACCTTGATAGCCGTGCCGAGCTTGTAGGCGGAAAGGCTGATCTGGTCGAACTTGTCATCGGATTCGGGATACAGGCCGTTCTCCTCCATCCACTCGGCAGTACCGTGGGACGCCACCACAGGAATCGTGTGAGTGCCGGACTGGGTACGGATAATCGTTGCGATGGAGCGGAAGAAGTTCTCCTCCTGCAGGGCATCGATCAGCTTCTTCTCATATTCGTCAGGCACGAGGTAGCCGCCGTTGGCGTCCGTGCCGATTTCCAGCACGTTCTTCACATCGTACCAGTTGCGCTTGCGGATGCTGTTCCAGAAAGCGGTCCTGTAAGTTTCGGATGCCGTGCCGGTCGGCTCGTCCTTGTCCTCTGCGGCGCCGGGCTTTGCGGTCAGCGGAGAGGAAGTCGGAGCGTTCATCATCTTCTCGATTTCCTCCTGGCGCTGCAGGCGCTCGATGTCGTGGGTAAGGTCGGTGACCTCTTTCTCCATCCTGTCGTAGGTGGCGGCATCCTCTGCGGACACATTGCCGCCGTTGTCGGAGTGGCTGTCGAGGAAGTTCTTCGCCGCCTCCCATGCCTTTGCGCGTTTCTCCATAAGTTCCATAATCTTGGTCATGATAAATACCTCCATAAAATTAGTGTGCGAGAAGCGACAGGCGCTTCTCAAGGTCGGTTACTTTGACTGTGTTCTTCGGTTTCTCCGGGCGTTTCGGGATCAGCTTTGAAAGCAGCGAATCCGTCACGGCCTTGCGCGAAAATAGCATCTCGATGCCGTCATCGGAAGGCTCCTCGTCCTTCTTCCCGGCAAAGAGAATCTCATCGGCAAAGCCCAGCTTCACGGCTTCCTTTGCGTTCATCCAGGTCTCGGCGTCCATGAGCTGCGAAATCTTGTGGCGGGACAGCCCGGACTTGATTTCATAAGCGTTCATGATGCTTTCCTTGACCTCGGCGAGCATATCGATAGCCCTCTGCATCTCCTCGCTGTCGCCGATTGCGATGGTGGCGGGATTATGTACCATCATCATCGCCACGGGACTCATCAGCACCTTCGTGCCTGCCATAGCGATAACGGATGCCGCCGATGCCGCGAGAGCGTCGATCTTGACGGTCACGTCATGCGGATAGTCCATCAGCATATTGTAGATTTGCGCCGCCGCGAACACATCGCCGCCGGGCGAATTGATCCAGAGCGTGATGTTGCCGTCGCCACTCTCCAGTTCCTGCTTGAAAAGCGAGGGAGTGACCTCATCGCCGAACCACGTCTCATCGGATATTTCCCCGTCGAGGTAGAGCGTTCGGTCGCTGCCGAATGAATCCGGCTCCTCGTTTTTCACCCAGTTCCAAAACTTTCTGTTCATAGGGATTTCTGCCTCCTTTCCCGTACCCTGTCGGATTGCTCCGCTTCCTGTGCTTGCTTTTCTGTTTCTTCACTTAAAGGTTCCTCCGTTTCCTGTGTGGTCGCCGCATACGCCGCGCCTGCGGACACGAGCGGCACCATGTTCCCGTTCACGAGATACAAATCGCCGCCGTCCTCCTTGGCAATGCGGTCGAGGTTCTCAAGCTCCCTGATGTCGTTTGCAGACATCCAGCCGTTCTGCCGCCCGACAGCGTAGCCGTTCATCCGACTCTGATAATCGCCGCGGAGCAGGCCGTCCACATTGAACTTCAGGAAATACAACGGTTTCTCGTCCGCTTTCAGGAGCGCCCGCTGCATCGACTGTTCCCATCGGCACACCCACGGATCGAGCGTGTACTTCACGAATTCAAGCGACTGCTGCTCGATATTGGAAAAGCTGGACTTCTCAAGGTCGCCGATCATGTGCGGCGGTACTCGGAAGATACGGGCAATCTCGTCTATCTGGAACTTCCTCGTTTCGAGGAACTGCGCCTGCTCCGGCGAGATGGAGATGGGCGTGTATTTCATGCCTTCCTCTAAAACTGCCACCTTGTTTGCATTGGCAGAGCCACCGAATGCGGCGTTCCAGCTTGAACGCACACGCTCCGGGTCCTTGACCACGTTTGGATGCTCCAGCACACCGCCGGGAGTAGCTCCGTTCGCAAAGAACTTAGAACCGTATTCCTCCGTAGCAATCGCAAGCCCGATGGCGTTCTTCGCCATTGCGATAGGACTGTATCCGACTAATCCGTCAAAGCCCAGACCGGGAACATGAAGGACGTCCCTCGGAGAGAGCCTGACCACGGAGCCTTTCATGGTGTGGGCGTCATCCTGCGAAGTCTGATATTCGTAGTAGAGCTGCCCGTGTTCATCTCTGTCAACGGCCATGCGGTTCGGCATCAGCGGATAAAGAGCCACGACCTCGCCCTTGCCGTTGCGGATGATTTGCGCATAGGCGTTGCCCCACAACAATAGGTGCGTCATGAGCGTTTCCCTGAAAACGAACGATGTCATTTCCGGGTTCGGCTCATCGTGCAGGAGCGCATAGAGCGGATGGTCGAGTGCCTTTTCCTTGCTGCCGTCCTCGCCGTATCGGTAGAGGTGCAGGGGAAGTCCGGCTATCGCCTCGGCAAGTATCCTCACGCAGGAATACACCGCCGTCATCTGCATGGCGGAGCGTTCCGTCACGGTCTTGCCGGAAGTCGTGCCGCCGAAAAAGAAGCGGTACGAACTGCCCGCCGTGGAGTCCTTGGGAGCGTCCCGTCCTCTGAACCATCTGTTGAAAATACCCATAGCTTTTTCTCCTCTCATATGAATAAAATGCCCCTTTCGTCATAGACCGAGGCTGCATTGTCGTTTCCGCAGCGGATGGCACGGTCAAGAGCCATGATCGTTGCGATTGCACCGTCAATTTTCTCCGTGGACTTTTCCTTGTCCGCCTTGATGTTGCCTGCCGGGTCCTGCCGGATGAAGATGTTGTCCATCATCCACCGCAGGACGGGATGCCCGCCGTGCGCCAGTTTCTTTTCAAGCGTCAGCTTCATCAGTTCCTTGGTGGGAGGGCTCATGTCTTTGAAGCCCTGTCCGAAGGGAATAACGGTGAATCCCATGCCCTCAAGATTCTGCACCATCTGAATGGCTCCCCAGCGGTCGAAGGCGATCTCACGAATGTTGAATCGGTCACCGAGCCGCTCGATGAATTTTTCGATGTATCCGTAATGGATGACGTTGCCCTCGGTGGTTTCGAGATACCCTTGCTGCTCCCATACATCGTAGGGAACATGGTCACGCTTTACCCGCAGGTCGAGCGTTTCTTCCGGCACCCAGAAGTACGGAAGGATGATGTATTTGTCATCCTCATCAAGAGGCGGAAACACAAGCACGAATGCCGTAATATCCGTGGTGCTTGAAAGGTCAAGACCGCCGTAGCACACACGGCCTTCGAGAGAATCCTCATCGACTGCGAATGCACAGTTATCCCACTTGTCCATCGGCATCCATCTGACAGACTGCTTTACCCATTGGTTAAGCCTTAACTGCCTGAAAGCGTTCTCCTCGCCGGGGTTCTGCTTTGCGGAGTCGCAGGCGGCCTTTACCTTGTCGATGCCGACTGTAATGCCGAGGGAGGGATTTGCCTTTTTCCACACGGCGGGATCGGTCCAGTCCTCGGACTCGTCTGCGCCATAGATAACGGGATAGAAGGTCGGATCAATTTTCCTGCCGTTCATAATGTCCAGAGCCTTTTCATGCTGCTCATAGCAGATGGAGTGGGTATCATTGCCCGCTGTGGTTATGAGGAAGAACAGTGGCTGCATCCTCGCATCGCCGGAGCCCTTGGTCATGACGTCAAACAGCTTTCGGTTCGGCTGTGTGTGCAGCTCATCGAAGATAACGCCGTGGGTATTGAAACCATGCTTGTTCGCTACGTCCGCCGACAGCACCTGATAAAAGCTGTGCGTCGGCAGATATTCGAGCCTTTTCTGTGAGCCGAGTATCTTCACGCGCTTGGAGAGCGCCGGGCAGAACCGCACCATGTCCACAGCCACGTCAAAGACGATCTTTGCCTGGTTCCTGTCGGCGGCACAGCCATACACCTCGGCGCGTTCCTCGCCGTCACCGCAGGTGAGCAGGAGCGCCACAGCTGCAGCAAGCTCCGACTTGCCTTGTTTCTTCGGTATCTCAATGTAAGCCGTGTTGAACTGTCTGTAGCCGTTGTCCTTTATCACGCCGAACAGGTCGCGGATGATCTGCTCCTGCCAGTCGATAAGCTCGAACGGCTTACCCGCCCATGTGCCTTTGGTGTGGCAGAGCTGTTCGATGAACAGCACAGCGTAGTCGGCGAGGTTCTTGTCATAGTAAGAGGTATCCGCCATGAACTTCGTGGGCGTGTATTTCTTCAGCTTTCTTATTGCCAATGGCATCTCCTCCTTCCGAAAATGGCATAAAAAATGACCTGCCCGCAGGCAAGCCCTCATCAAATCTATCTGTACGAGAGACAGAGCCTTTCGGCTCGTCCCTTGGGTATGTTGTTACCGTGCTTTACTGCTGCATCGCCCAGGCGATTGCGTGGCCGTCATCCTCGAACTCGGCTTCGCTTGCTGCGTAAAGCCCGATGGTGCTTTCGCAGTCGTGCTTGCCATCTTCGAGGTATTCGTAGACCGCTCCGAAGTAGCAGGGCTTGTTCTGTCCGTTGTAGTAATACCCGGCAAGCAGCACCTTGTCTCCAAAGTTCAGCACCTTGCTCCAGCGGCATTCCAAATTCTCCGGCGTGGTGGGGTTCGGTAGTCTGTAGGTTCTCATTGCATCGTTGATTGTCATGGCGTTTATCCTCCGTCCTTAGAATGTTTCCGTCCAGGTGATGTTCATGCTCTGAAGTTCTGCGGTAAGCTCCGCACCGCGCTTTATCTCATCGGCTGTCTTAAGAAGCTCCTCGACCGTGGGCTGACCGCCCATCTTGCGGACGCTTGCCGAA
>JGI24710J26742_10001233_pt1 | contig 23710 bp, 21 predicted proteins | sample BioPla2DNA2_FD_26742 | JGI IMG/M metagenome (IMG submission 26742) | reverse complement strand
GGATGGGTTTGATATTCTTCTTTTCCCACCAACCAGCTACGGAGTCTAGTGAACTAAGCTCAGGAATTACTGAAGTAATAGTTGATGTGGTTAATGTAATAGCTCCTGATAATGATTTTATGTTCAATCAAGGTGTCATTAATTTTTCTATCAGAAAAGCCGCACATTTTGGAGTATATCTAGTTCTTGGGCTTTTGGTATTTAATGGACTAATTCATAGTAGCATACCTAGGTCTAAGGCTATTATCCTAGCATTACTTATATGTGTCTTATATGCAATTAGTGATGAGTTTCATCAGTTATATGTCCCAGGCAGAAGTGGGCAGGTAAGTGATGTACTACTAGATAGCTCTGGTGCTTTAATGGGAATATTATTGATGAATGCTGTTAGAAGAGTGAGACGCTAATATATTACTTATAAGAATATTAATTAGGAATATGTAATGTCAATTGCTTTCTGAAAGTGAGGGTAACTATGGCTAAGAGAATGTTGGACTGTGTAGCATCTGATTTTGCACGTTTTACTAAAGAAGATTTTCTCTCTTCTATCGCAGGAAGTGAAGGTAGGATTATTACCTGCGAATGTATAGGGACAACTATGCCACTGCTTGGTGACTTGACTAATGCTGAGTTAGCTGCCTCCATGGGTGCTGATATCATTCTTCTGAATATGTTTGATGTTAATAAACCAGTAATTAATGGACTACCTGAGGCCCGGCCAAAGGATATTATTCACAAATTAAAGCAGCTGACAGGTAGAATGATTGGGATTAACTTAGAGCCAGTAGAAGATGATATGCCAACTACCAACAATAATACTATGTGGGCTATGTCTGAAGGGCGTAAAGCTACCCTTAACAATGCTAAAGCTGCCTATGATATGGGTGTTAACATGATTCTACTTACTGGGAATCCTGGTAATGGAATAAGTAATAAGGCTATATCTGATTCCTTAAGGACCATAGGAAGCCAGATGAAGGACAAGCTAATTCTAGCAGCTGGGAAGATGCATGCAGCTGGACTTCTTTCAGAAGGTGGAGAGAAGATTATTACTAAAGATGATATTAAGGAATTCGTTCAAGCAGGAGCAGATATTATCCTACTACCTGCGCCAGGTACTGTTCCAGGTATTACTATGGAATATATCAGAGAGTTAGTAGTATATGCTCATTCTCTAGGTGCATTGACCATTACTTCTATAGGAACCTCTCAGGAGGGTGCTGATACAGCAACCATTAGACATATTGCTCTGATGTGTAAGATGACAGGCACTGACATACACCATCTTGGTGACACCGGTTATCCTGGAGTGGCCATACCTGAGAATATTATGGCATATTCTATTGCAATCAGAGGGGTAAGACACACTTATCATAGGATGGCATCATCTATTAATAGATAAAGAGCAAGCTATCAATAGTATTATTAGTGTTCGCCCATTCATACATAAACATATTCACTGATTTTACATATATTAAATTAGAGGGTGATTCTTATGGATGAATGCGAGCTTGTCATTTTTATTTCTACAGTTGCCTGCTCTCTGGCCAAATGCTGTTCAGCAGAAGAATTAACTATTCTATCTGCAATTTTTACTCAGCTAGGAGACAGTTTGGCAACTATATTGACCAAAAGAGAGCTATGTGAAGCAGCTACTACTAATAATGTTATAAGTACCTTAAAGGACGATAACGANAGTGATAGCTCAAAGAAAGATCAATAAGAGTCAGTGGCAATCCAGTAAGAGGTTGCTACTGACTTTTTGCTTATTTATGACAAGGTGAACTGGCTTACCAATTCACCTTCTTTTGTATATGGTAAAATTATGGTAAATGATGTATAATAATAGTAAATATTAAAAGGGGAAATGTTTATTATATGATTTATATAGCTATTTGTGATGATTGTAAACAGGATATGTTACACCTTAAGAGACTGATTACTAATATAATGAACAAATATTCTGTTCATTATAAAATCGTTGAATTTGAATCAGGGGAAAAGCTATTAGAGACACCCTTAACATTTCATTTGATATTTTTAGACATTATGATGAACGGTCGTAGCGGAATAGAAATCGGGAAGCAGATATATCTAAGAAATCATCAAACCACTATAATATTTCAGACCAATTATACCGGGTACAGTAAAGAAGCCATTAATAAGGCCCATGCATTTAGTTATTTAGAAAAACCAATTAAAAAGTCCTTATTAGAAGAACAGATCATGGAATTTATGGATGATAAAAAGAACAAATGCGATCTGAATGTATGCTTTAAGAATGTAAGGTCAGTGGTTGGAGATAGAGAGATTAATGAAGCTGTTAAATATATACCAGTTAGAAGCATCTTATATTTTGAATACATAAAGCTAAAGAAGGAAATTAGAATTGTGACTGACAAGGGAGATTATTTTTACCCAGGGACTATGTTCTCCATTGAAGAGAAGATGCAGACCTTCGGTTTTGAGACAAGCTGTAGAGGGATATTAATCAATTTAGAAAAAATAAGTAGGATAAAGGGATATACAGTTATCCTTAATAATGGTGAAAAACTACCCTTATCACAAAGAAGGGTTTCAAAATTTAAAGAAAGGATCAATGAACATCTACATAGTTCCCTATGATGATTATGAGTAATACGATTCTGTTTTTTTGTTCTCTTTTTTCATGTGCAGTTATTGTTAACATTATGTTTCAGTTCTGGAATGATAGATTAGAAAAGAAATATTATCATAAGCATCTATATAATGTTTTACCTATCATTTCTATAGTAATTTTAACACTTGTTAATATGTTCATGAATTCCATACTTAATTTGATTGTTAATGTGCTTTTATTTGGGGCCATATGTTCTTTCTTTTATTACCAGAATTCATCTAAGCAATTAATTATTCTGCTTGAGACAGAAGCTCTACTGGTAATAATGGGAGTAGTGGAAGCATTAGGAGTTTTTGTGATAGATTCTTTACTAGATGCATTAGATTTGATACCTGAAAGTGTAGAAATTCTAAAAAGTATAGAATCTATTTTTTCTAAGATAATATTGCTGTTCCTATACTATGTAGTTCTTAGGAAGATATGGGTAAAGGATATAATACGAACAAGAATGCAGTATGTTTTATATTTGATTGTATTTTCTTACAGCCTAATTAACATGCTTGCTATTTCAGTAATATCTAGTAGTGAGAAGCCTATTGTATTAGCTATAACTGTAGCTGCCACCATATTTGTAGTAATGTTCTTAATATATTTTATGAAGTTTTCTGATGAAAGAAATTATTATAAGCTTAGATCTGAGATGATGGAGCAGCAGATTAAAATTCAGCTTAAGCAATATGAAAGTCAAAGTGAGAAATATAGGGAATCAATGTCTATTTTACATGATGTTGATAAACACATAAAAATGATTGAAGGTTTAAATGCAAAAGGATTTAAAGAGGAAGCAAAGAATTATACCACTAAGATTAAAAGTCTGCTTCAACCTCTTCTTCCTATTAGATATACGGATAATATGATTTTAAACTGTTTATTGGCTGATAAGGTTAGAGAGGCTAAAAATCTTGATATATCTTTTACCATTGACATATCAATGATTGATATTAATTTCATGGATGAGATGGATATAACAGTCCTTTTTGGCAACTTAATTGATAATGCAGTAGTTGCATGTACAAAATGTCATGATAATCCATATATACAGCTTTATGCTAATAGCTTTCATGATATGGTTTCACTAACCATAGAGAATAGCTTTAATGATGATATTTTAGTAAGGGATGGTAAGTTAATACATAGAAATCAACGTGGAATTGGCTTATCTAACATTAGGCGGACCATAGATAAATATGATGGTAGCCTAATATATAAAATTAAGAAAAATGTGATATGCTGCAATATTATTCTTAACAGAGGAGATTAACTTGTACATGGTGACAAAAATCTGTACATTGGGATAAATCATTGAACAAAATATGGAAATAGAGTAAACTAAAAATTGCATAAAAGCTTTTTTGCATGAAACAGGTAACTATTAATAGGCAAAACATTTACTGGTTTTGCTCATAGGAAATCAATTATATAAGGAGGAGGTTTCATATGAATAACAAATTAATGAATGCTGTTAAAAAAGTGGTAGACAAGAACATCCGTACAGAAGTCAATAGCAGGTGTATATGTTTTGGTTATCAGCCTTATATGCCTGCTTCAGCAAAAGAGAAGTTTCAAAGAGAGAAGAAGTAGTGGACAATCTTGTTGATAACATTGTAACTAAGAGTCTTGATAGATTAGTCAAAGTACATGCTATTAACTCAGCAGATACCGAAGTATATAAGTTTGGTATTGAAGTTACATTATTAAAGATAATTCATTATACTTCCTACTTTTTAATCAGCCTATGGATGAAGAGAGTATTTGAAGGTGTGATTATTATATCAGTGTATTATGGGTTTAGGTGTAACGTTGGTGGTTATCATGCAAAGACGAGAATTGGATGCTATATCTTTTCTTGTTTAGCGGTATTTATATCCTTGTTAGCTGTGGATTATAATATTAGCCCATTAGCCATGATTATAATCGCTCTGATCAATCTAGTTGTATTAATATCTCTACCAGCTGTATCCAATGAGAATAGGAAAGTAGAGCCAGAGGAAGAAGAATTATTCCGTCGTAGGTTGTATAGAGTGACCTTTCTCTTTATTGCTGCCTTTATAGTCACTTCCATCCTACAGGGTTGGAGCTTGGTTTGGTTATATACAATTGGATTAATACTAGCTTCTCTATTACTAGTTTTAGGTAGAATTGTATTATTAATAAACCCAAAATAATAGCATAATAAAAGTTAGGGGTGTTTCTAGCATACCAAATGCTACGAAGCACCCCTTTACTACTAGATAGTAAATACAAGCTGTTGCCAGTCCTGTCCTTATATGATGTTTCAGTAAAAATATAAGCTCTTTGCCATTGAGGTATAATCAATAGATTTACTCATTGGGAAAGAGCTTTTTCTTTAGCAGATTTTAGTTGCTCTAGATACTCCCCGTAGCTTGCTTCTTCTTCATCCTTGTTAGCCCCTGTGCGACCTAGCCTATCGCATTTGCTAAGTAGTGCCATATCATATATATCTACTTCTTTAAGTAGATTTTTCATATCGGCAAATGGAAGCTTCTTAAGGACATAAAGCATATGCATATGATATCTGACAAGAGCTCCTACCTTTACCTTGAATTCCATATCATCAGTATAGAAATCTAGAAAGTCTATGCTTAACTTACCCCCTACCTTATCATGGTCGTAGGAGGTTATCCTTCCTTTTCTCATTCTAGTGGTATCTGGCTTTCCGATATCATGGAGGAGAGCAGCCCACATAAAGGATTTTTTGTCATTGCTTTCCTGCCTTAGCTTGGCTGCCTCATCTACTACAAGCAATGTATGGTTCCACACATTGCCCTCAGGATGGTACTTTGGAGATTGCTCTGTTTTCTTAAGATCATATAACATTTTTAAAGGATATTCCCTAAACTCAGGCCTTTTTGATAATTCTACTAGATACTGAGAAGGGGAAGCATCATTAATTAAATGGCTTGTAATTTCATTAAATTGTTTTATATTATTTTCTTTAATCATAGTCATCATTTCTTTAGTAGGTTGGCTACTTTCTTATTGCCGGTTTTTGCCTTTCCCTGTATCTCTGGTACTGGTTCAACCTTGTTTTTTGGGATCTTAATCCCAGGATTTTCTTCAGTTCCATGGGGTGCTCTTGGATCTGGTCTTCTCATACCTGCTTTCGCCATATTATTCTCCTTTTTTGAATACATAGTAATTATACCATTAGTATGTGTCAACTTGAATAACATATTCTTTTTTTATAAATCTATTAAAGTTTTATGAAATGTGTTATTTTTTGATAAAATATAGTAATAGTTATCAGTTTTGATATTGAGATATCTGCTGTAATGTGGTAATATTGGGATTATCTTCAGTCAATGATTTGAAGAATGCCAATAAAGAGAATAATGAAAATTCAGAGCTTATCAGAGACCTGGTATTCAGGATTAATGAGCAGTCAATGGATATAAGCGAGATTATGAATATTATATCTAATGTTGCCAATCAGACCAACCTTCTAGCCTTGAATGCAAGTATCGAAGCCTCTAGAGCTGGGGAGCACGGACTAGGTTTTACTGTGGTGGCTGAAGAAATTCGTAAGCTTGCCAACGAGACAGCTTTAGCAACAGATAATATTAAAGACAGAATTAATATGATGCAGGAACAGTCTCAGGAAGCAGTGAATTTTGTGGACAAAAATCAGTCAGGGGTTGAGAAAATCAACCAGACTGTTAATAGGACAGAGGATATTATTAATAAGGTTGCTGATGGACTTCAGGAGCTGATCAGTGGCATCAATATTATTGTTAATCATAATCAGGAAATCAACCACAAGAAAGATGAAATACTGACTATGCTAGGCAGTGTATCTGATGGAGCACAGGAAAATTCCGCTGCAATTGAAGAGGTATCTGCAACTGCAGAAGAACAGTCCATGACGATTGTGGAGATTACCGAAAGTATCCTAGAGCTCAATGATATGGTCAATGATTTAAATACCTTGATTAACGAATTCAAGGTTAATGATAGTTTGTAAATATTGAAGTTTTTTATGTAAGTTCTTGATTTATCCATTTTAATTTTATATGATGTCTATTGAAAGATCATAATGGGAAGTGAGGTAATATATGGAATCTGTATTGGAGATTTATAATATTGAGACTAGTAGCCGTGAGACTATATATGAGTTTCCCTATCTTATTGAAGCTCCTAACTGGTCAATGGATGGGAAGTATCTTGTCTATAATAGCAATGGTAGAATTTATTCATATGATTTATGTTCTAATGAGATTAAAGAAATATATACAGATTATGCTATAGCTTGTAATAATGATCACGTTCTGTCAGCTGATGGGAGAAGTATTGCCATAAGTCATGGCACCAAAGAGGATGGTAAGTCCAGAATATATACTCTGCCAATTGAGGGAGGAATTCCCCGTCTTATTACTCCACTAGGTCCCAGTTACCTTCACGGATGGTCACCTGATGGTAAGACTCTCTCATATTGTGCTGAGAGGGATGGAGAATATGATATATATACTATTCCTGCTCTTGGTGGAGAGGAGACAAGNCTAACNGATGCACCTGGACTTAATGACGGNCCGGAATATGATCCTACTGGTGAATATATATGGTTTAATTCTGTGAGATCTGGTCTTATGCAGGTTTATAGAATGAAATCTGATGGCTCAGAGCAAACTCAGATGACATTTGATGAGAACTGGAATACATGGTTCCCTCATGTATCACCTGATGGAAAGCTAATATCCATGATTGCATATAGAAAAGGTGATTTGAAACCTGATGAACATCTACCCAACAAGCATGTGGAACTTCGCTTAATGTCAACCGAGGGTGGTAAACCAACAACAATTGTAGAGCTTTTTGGAGGCCAAGGAACTATTAATGTGAATTCTTGGTCACCTGATAGCAAGAGATTTGCATNTGTAAGTTATCGTACCAACAAGTGAGGGGGANAGAATATTCACTTGTCAGGACTNAAATAAATTATATTTAATACCAAGGAGGAGCAAGCTGTGAGGTTTTGTTGGAGTACATTAGCAGTTAAGAACATGGATGAATCTATCAAGTTTTACAAGGAGATTGTTGGTCTGGAGCTTGTTAAAAGATATCAGTCTGGAAAAGATACAGAGATTGCATTTTTAAATGATGCAGAAACCAAGATTGAATTAATCTGTAACAAGGACAAAAAGGAAATTAATATTGGCCAAGATATATTATGGGGATTTTATGTTAATTCAGTGGAGAAGCAGATGGCTTTAGTGAAAGAAAAAGGTGTTGAGATTACTAGTGGACCCTTTCAACCAAATCCTTCCACTAAGTTCTTTTTTATAACAGATCCTAATGGTATGAAGATACAATTTGTTGAGAACTTGAGTTAAGGCTTTAATTCTGATTAAATTGAATAAGTGTTATTGAAATATAAATAAAACATGACTTCCATAAGATGCCACTAATGGAAGTCATGTTTTATTTGATTCATGACAGTTGAATTAGATTTTCAATTCGTCTTATTGATATAGGGGACAAGTATGAGTATTAAACATCGTTATTAGGTATTGATTTTTTCTTAGCATTCTTATTCTTGTTCTGATTTTCTTGTGTTATAGGGGTCTGCCCTTTTGCCTTCTTAATTCTATCTTGTTTATTGTCTGGTTGACTATCCTTTGGCATATTCTAACCTCCTTGGTATTCATCCAATACCTCATTTTTCTTAGTATGCCTTAAAATAATTGTTTTATTATATATGTTGGATATTTTACCATAGTTTTAGAAGATATTAGGATGGTTAAAAGAAATGGGATATTCAGTTGCTGATATCACTCTTATGTACATTTATGTACATTTTGTGAACGTGTACATACAAGAAGATGCGTACAACTTTTATAAACAAAAATAATTACTAAGAAAGTGGGATATATCGGCCTATTGTAGTCATAATTACATAATGTATGTACATTAAAAGAGAAATATGTCTGTATAATATTAAAAAATGTGTTGACAACTTAACAAAAATGGAATATATTATAGATGTAATAGATAAAACCTGACATTAAATTGTGCTAATCGTATATGGACCCGATGTATTACAAAGTGGATTTATAAAGTTTGTACAAGTACATGCTTCGTGCATGGGTTGTAATATAACATTTTAACAAAAGTATTTCTATAGTACAAAAAGGGAGGATATGCAATGAAGAAAATGATCAGTAAGTTATTAGGTGTTATGCTGGTAATGGCCATGGTATTTAGCTTGGCTGCATGTAGTAGCAAGGAACCTGCTAAAACCACAGACACAGGTACAAAGGACACAAGTACCACTGAGGATAAGACTAGCGAGGAGAAGACAGTTAAGAAGGTTGGTGTTGCCATGCCAACACAATCTTCACAGAGATGGATACAAGATGGTGACAATATTAAGAAAGAACTAGAAGCACTTGGATACCAAGTTGACTTACAGTACGCAGAGGATGATGTACAGGCACAAGTATCACAGATTGAGAACTTAATCAATAATGGAGCAGATTGCTTGGTTGTTGCAGCGGTTGACTCCTCAGCATTGGTTAACGTATTAGGAGAAGCTAAGAATAACAATATTCCTGTTATTGCATACGATCGTTTATTGATGGATACTGATGCGGTTTCCTATTATGCAACATTTGATAATGAAGGCGTTGGTGTTGCTATTGGTACCTACATNGAAGAGAAGATGGAACTTGCAACTGCAGCAGCTGATGGAAGAACCTATAATATTGAATTCTTTATGGGATCCCCTGATGATAATAATGCTGTATTCCTAGACAATGGTATACATAAAGTATTAGATAAATACTTAGACAGTGGAGTTTTAGTGTGTCAGTCAGGACAGACAACATTTGATAAGACCAATACACTTCGTTGGAGTCAAGAAACAGCTCAGAAGCGTTGCGAGGATATCTTATCAGGATTTTATGGTGATGGTGAGCATCTAGATATTGCAGCTAGTGCTTTTGACGGATTAAGCTATGGTATTTCTGCAGCATTAGTAGGTGCAGGTTATACTCCTGGAGATGGTTGGCCACTTATAACAGGTCAGGATGCTGAGCTTATGGCAGCTAAGAATATCATCTCTGGATCACAATCCATGTCAATTTTTAAAGATACTAGAGTATTAGCAGAAAAAGCTGTTACTATGGTACAGGCAGTTCTTGAAGGCAAGGAACCTGAGATTAATGACACAACTACCTATAACAACAATGTGAAGACAGTTCCTTCTTACTTATGTACACCAGTAGCTGTTGACATTGATAATTACAGTGAAGTTCTAATCGATTCTGGATATTATACAGCGGACGAATTAAAATAATCAACTTGTACTAGCTATTAAAGGTGGCAACTAAGTTGTCACCTTTTTAAGTAAGAAAATTGGAATGTTTATGCGAAATTATGAAAAGGAGTTGAAGGAATGTCTGACATAATTTTGAAAATGAACCATATCACGAAAGAATTTTCAGGTGTCAAGGCTTTAGATGACATGAATTTTCAGGTAAAACGTGGTGAAATCCATGCATTATGTGGAGAGAATGGGGCAGGTAAATCTACTCTGATGAATATATTATCAGGGGTGTATCCCTATGGTTCATACTCAGGCGATGTTGTATATAATGGACAGAAGTGTCAGTTTCACAATATAAAGGATAGTGAAAGCAAGGGTATAGTTATTATCCATCAGGAGCTTGCTTTAAGTCCCTACCTATCTATTGCAGAGAATATATTCCTTGGGAATGAAGTTGCTTCCTCGGCAGGGGTTATCAATTGGACAAAGACAGCTCAGAAGGCAAAAGAGATGCTTGCCATGGTGGGATTGGAAAAAGAGAATATTAATGCACCTGTGAATTCCCTAGGTGTTGGTAAGCAACAATTAATCGAGATAGTTAAAGCATTAGGTAAAAAAGTTGATTTACTGATACTAGACGAGCCTACAGCAGCTTTAAATGATGAGGAGAGTAGGCAGCTTCTAGATATTATGTTACAGCTTAAAGAACGAGGAATAACCTGTATTATCATTTCCCATAAGCTTAATGAATTGAGCTATGTGGCGGATTCAATTACTATTATTCGTGATGGTAAGACAATTGAGACATTGGATAAAGAAGATAAATTTACAGAGGATAGAATTATCAAAGGCATGGTTGGTCGTGAGATAACTAATAGATATCCTCCCCGTGAAAGTAATGTGGGAGATCTGGTCTTTGAGGTTAAGAATTGGAATGTATATCATCCTAATGATGAACATAGACAAGTAATAAAGGATATATCCCTTCAGGTTCGTGCAGGTGAGGTTGTAGGACTTGCTGGACTTATGGGTGCAGGTAGAACAGAGCTGGCTATGAGTTTGTTTGGAAAATCATACGGACAGAAGATATCTGGCCAAGTGTTTATTAAAGGGACTGAGGTTAATATGAGAAGTCCTAGAGAGGCTATAGAGAATAAGGTTGCCTATGTATCTGAGGATAGAAAAACGGCAGGTCTCATAGCTATCGATGATATAAAAAACAATATGACTTTGGCAGCTTTACGAGATTTCTTTTCAAAAAAAGGTGTTATTAATAAAAATGAAGAAATCCTTACTGCTAAAAAGTATATGAAATTAATTAATATTAAAGCTAATTCCATTGAACAAAAGGTAGGATCTCTTTCGGGTGGTAATCAGCAGAAGGTAGTTTTAGCCAAATGGATGATTACAGAGCCAGATATATTGATTTTGGATGAACCGACAAGGGGTATCGACGTAGGTGCTAAATATGAAATATACTCTATAATTAATGACTTGGCTAAGGCAGGTAAAGCAGTGATAATCATTTCGTCTGAGATGCCAGAGATTATCGGTATGTGCGACAGAGTATATGTTATCAATGAAGGACAAATTGCAGGGGAATTGGGTAAAGAAGATTTGTCTCAAGAAAATATTATGAAGAATATTGTAGCACACAATGGGAAGGAGAATAAGTAATGGAAAGTAAAAAGATTAATTTGGATATGAAGAAATATGGTATGGTTCTTGCCATGATTGCGATCTTCTTATTATTTAATATATTATCCGACGGGAAGAATGCAACTCCCATGAATATTAATAACTTGGTAATGCAGAATAGCTATGTAGTTATCTTAGCAACAGGTATGCTTCTGTGTGTTCTAACAGGTAATGTTGATCTAGGTGTTGGTTCAATTGTAGCTCTTACAGGTGCTATATGTGCCATTATGGTTGTAGACTATGGCGTACCAGTTCCGATTGCATTTCTTATAGTAATAGTGGTAGGATTAATATGTGGTATGTTTGCTGGTTTCTTTATAGCTTATCTTGAAATACCGCCTTTTATCGTAACCCTTGCAACTATGTTAATGGGACGTGGACTTACATATGTAGCTTTAAAGGCTCAAACCAAAGGGCCACTTCCAGCCGCCTATACTATGATAGGTGCAGGCTACCTTCCAACTATTAATATTGGAACGGCTGAGGCTCCTCTAGATTTATTAAGTATAATTGTAGCATTAGTGATTTCTGTAATACTTATATTATCTGAATTAAGATCAATCAGAACTAAGAAAAAGTATGGTTTTGAAATAAATCCAGTATGGCAAACTGCTTCCAAGTTGGTTGTTATATTAGCAATACTATGGTTCTTCATGTTGAAATTAGCTAGTTATCGTGGAATGCCAATTGTATTATTGTTGATGGCAGCACTAATTGCTATATATCAATTTATTACTAGTCAAACTATTGCTGGACGTAATATATATGCTCTTGGTGGTAATGCTAAGGCCGCTAAGCTATCTGGTGTTAATACCAAGAAAGTATTCTTCTGGGTATATACCAATATGGGTCTTTTAAGTGCTATTGCAGGTATTGTCCTTTCAGCTAGAAATGCATCTGCTACTCCTAAAGCAGGTGATGGATTTGAGATGGATGCAATTGCTTCATGTTATATTGGTGGAGCTGCTACTACCGGTGGTGTAGGTACAATAATTGGTGCAGTTGTAGGTGCCTTGATCATGGGTATTTTAAATAATGGTATGTCCTTAATTGGCTTATCAACTGATATGCAAAGGGTAGTTAAGGGTTGCGTTTTATTAGGAGCAGTAACCGTAGATTTATTATCAAAACGTAAGAAGTAAATAATTAGATACATTGGGAGGATGTCAGATGGTTAATAAAGTACCAAAATATATGGAACTAGTTAATTGGGTAAAAGAGAAAATAAAGTCTAAAGAATTAAAATCAGGAGATAAACTATACTCTGAAAACCAATTAAGTTCAATGTTCTCCATGAGTAGACAGACGGTACGCCATGGAATAAGTATATTAGAGCAGCAAGGGATAGTAGAGAGAATACAGGGTAGCGGGACCTATATATGTAATAAACCCAAAGCCCCTAAGGCAAAAACCATGAATATTGCTGTTGTAACCACTTATGTTGACCGATACATTTTCCCCAATGTTATTAAAGAAATGGAGAAGGTTATCTCCGATGCTGGGTATTTTACTCAAATTGCCTTTACCTATAATACCTTAGTGCGAGAATCTACTATACTTAGTAAGTTCCTTGAGAGTAATAATGTAGATGGCATTATTATTGAACCAACTAAAAGTGGTTTGCCCAATCCTAATATTAAGCTTTATGAGGAAATTATGGACCGCGGAATTCCTATGCTCTTTATTAATAGCTATTATCCAGACTTACCATTACCTCATGTAGCTATGGATGATAGAAAGGCAGGATTAATGGCTGTAAATCATCTAATCGAAGCTGGTCATACCAAGATTGCAGGTATATTTAAAGCTGATGATAGGCAGGGACACTTTAGATATTCTGGTTTCATGAAAGGCCTGATTGATGCTGGGCTGTCCTTTAATGATGATAACATTATATGGATTGATACGGAAGATACTAATCATATGGTAGATAATGAGGGGCGTATATTAAACCGAATCAAGGGTTGTACAGCCTGCGTATGCTACAATGACGAGGTGGCAGTGCCTATTGTTGAAATGTGTAAGAGAAATAACATCAGTGTGCCTGATGATTTATCTATTGTGAGTATAGATGACTCTGATCTGGCGGCCTACTGTGAAGTACCTTTGACATCTGTTGCCTACCCTATAACTAAGTTGGGTAAAAAGGCTGCTCAGAATTTACTTCGATTAATAGAAGATAGCAGTTTTGATGGGAACCATGATTTTTCACCTACATTATCTATTCGTAATTCCGTTAAGAGAGTTGCTGGAGTAAAGGAAAGTAATTAACTATTGTTAGGTTTTCTTTTATGAATAAGGGGTGGTATACATGAGAAGAAAGCTAAAATTTAATTTTAGTTTAAAGAATGTTCCAATTAAAGGTATGAGAATTAATAATATACGTATGAAATTAATAGGAGCATTTGCTATACCAGTTTTATTAATTGTTTTACTTGGTGTTGTATCCTATGGAAGAGCTGCAGACGGAATTATTCATAGCTATGAAAGTGCTAATCTAGCTAGTCTTGATATGCTAAGTGATTATTATGGTTTAGCATTGGAATCCATTACAGCTAAGGCTATGCAGATTAATACTAATGATGCAGTGAAAAATTATTTTAATGGTTATTATCAGGATGATGAGTTAGAAGAAGCGATACGGTTTAAAGATGCACAAAGGCTGGTTAACTCGACAGCTATAGCTGATAAGATAGTAAGAAATGTATTCGTCTTTGGTGAATATGGAGATGGTATCTCCTCAACTGGTCCCCTAAAGAAATCAACTTATCAAGCCTTTCTTGATTCGGAGGAAGGTAAGAGGTTATCTGAATTAGGTGTAGATTCATATTGGAGTGGCTATCATAAGTTTTTTGATGAGCTTTCTTCTATTAAAGAAACTGATTATGGTTTAGTGCTTTATAGGAACCTGTATAATTCAGCCAATGATGACATTGGCTATATCGTTTTTGATATACGAATGGAATTTATAACTGATGCATTGGAGAAGGTTAACTTCGAAGAGAAAAGTATTGTAGGACTAGTAACTGAAGATGGTAGGGAAATCATCGGTGGCGAATATCCTGAAGGCTTTACATTTAAAGAACAGGACTTTCTTAAGACATCTGTTGAAAGTCAAGAGGATAGTGGAAGCAATTATGTTAATATAGGGGGCCAATCCTATTTGTTAAATTACTCTAAGATAATAGGTGGGAATGCAATCCTATTTACCATGCTCCCAGAAGAAGTGATTGTCGGTCAGGCTCAGACTGTTAAGATAGCGACAGTCATTATGGTTGTAATAGCCAGCATTGTGGCAATTATNATTGCTACAATTATTTCCTCTGGATTTAGTGGAGCTATTAATGGAGCCAATCTTGTCTTAGCTGAAGCTGCCAATGGTAATCTGACAGTTAATGCTAAAACCAGAAGGAAGGATGAGTTCTTAAAATTAACTAATAGTATTAATAATATGACTCAAAGCATGAAGAAATTGATACTAGGTATGACTGATGTAAGTGGGGCTGTTGCTAAGTCCGCTGGAGAGGTTACTGATAGCACCAATATTTTATTTAGTGCAACAGAACAGATTTCATCCGCAGTTAATGATATTAACCAAGGTATTACACAACAAGCTGGTGATGCTGAACAGTGCTTGATACAGATGGAAGATCTATCAAAGCAGATTAATTCTCTTAACCAAAATACCTCCAAGATGAATGAGATTGCATCAGTTACTAAGAGTGCAGTTGGTAATGTAACAATTATGGTGGATGAACTAAATTCTAAATCCAAGGATACAGTTGATATTACCATGGACATTATTGAGGATGTTGAACATCTTGAGGAAAGCTCTTCATCTATCAATAGTATTGTAGAAACTATGAATACAATAGCTAAGCAGACCAATCTCTTATCTCTTAATGCTTCTATTGANGCTGCTAGATCCGGAGAGGCAGGCAAGGGGTTTGCAGTAGTTGCTACTGAAATCCGTAATCTTGCAGAGCAATCTGCCGAAGCGGCCAATCAGATAGGTGATATCATTAAGAACATGCAGGAATATATCATCAAAACCGTAGCAACTGCTAAAAAGGCCAATGGTATAGTTGGTTCTCAAGAGACAGCCTTAAATAGTACAATTGAGGTGTTTAACGAGATTAATCAACATGTTGAGAATTTAACTAGAAGCTTAGATAATNTATCAGAAGAGATTGATAGAATTGATAAGGCGAAAAATACTACATTAGGAGCAATTGAGAGTATCTCAGCTACATCAGAGGAAACTGCTGCAGCCTCAAATCAATTAGAGACAACAGCAGAGCAGCAATTAGATGCTGTTAAGGTATTGAGACAAGCAGCTACGGAACTAAAGAGTGATGCCAATGATTTAGAGCAATCAGTTGCTGTATTTAAAGTAGATTAGGATAAATATTAGAAACAGGCATAATAATGAGTCGATGGAGGTAATGATATGTTAAAAAGAAAAGACTACAAGTTTTGGTTTGCTATCGGTTCGCAAGATTTATACGGTGAGGAGGCTCTTCGTAAGGTTGCTGAACACGGAAGAATTATGGTAGATGGATTGAATAAGTCCGGTGTCTTACCATTTGAAGTGGTTTTGATGCCTACATTAATTGATAATGTATCTATACGTAAGACATTTAATGATGCTAATGCTGATGAGGAATGTGCTGGTGTAATTACCTGGATGCATACATTCTCCCCAGCTAAGTCCTGGATACTGGGACTACAGGAGTTTAGAAAGCCTCTTCTTCACCTACATACCCAGTTTAATATGGAGATACCATATGACAGTATTGATATGGACTTCATGAACTTGAATCAATCAGCTCATGGTGATCGTGAGTACGGACATATCGTTAGCCGTATGGGAATTGAAAGAAATATCATAGTTGGTTACTGGGACGATAAGAATGTTCAGGAGAGAATTGCTTCCTGGATGAGAACAGCTATTGGTGTTATCGAAAGTAGTCATATCCGTGTACTTCGTGTTGGGGATAATATGAGAAATGTTGCCGTAACCGAGGGTGATAAGGTTGAAGCTCAGATTAAGTTCGGCTGGGAGATTGACGCTTATAATATTACTGATATTGCTGAATATGTACAGGATGTATCCAAGGGAGATGTTGATACCCTTGTTGAAGAGTACTATAGCAAATATGATATTATTCTTGATGACTGGAATCCTGATGAGTTTAAGAAGCATGTGGCAGTTCAAGCCCAGATTGAGCTTGGCTTTGAGAAGTTCTTGCTTGAGAAGGATTATCATGCTATTGTAACAAATTTTGAGATGCTTTCTGGATTACAGCAGCTTCCAGGTCTTGCAATTCAAAGATTAATGGATAAGGGCTATGGCTTTGGTGGAGAGGGAGACTGGAAGACTGCAGCTATGGTTCGATTGATGAAGATTATGACACAGGATATTAAGGATAAGAAAGGTACTTCCTTTATGGAGGATTATACATATAATCTGGTTCCTGGTAAGGAAGGTATCCTACAAGCCCATATGTTGGAAGTATGCCCTTCAGTGGCCAAAGGTTCTATTGGCCTTCGTGTATCCCCACTTTCCATGGGTAACCGTGAAGATCCTGCTCGCTTGGTATTTACTTCTAAGGAAGGTAAGGGAGTTGCAACATCACTTATTGATCTAGGCAACCGCTTCCGCTTAATAGTTAATGAAGTAGAATGTCTAGCTCAGAATACACCTATGCCTAATCTTCCTGTGGCATCAGCTTTCTGGAGACCAGAACCTAATCTTGCAACTGGAGCAGAGGCATGGATATTGGCTGGAGGAGCTCATCATACAGCATTTAGCTATGATTTAACTGTCCAGCAGATGGTTGATTGGGGAGCTTACATGGGAATTGAAGTTATTGTTATTGATAAAGATACCAATATTCGTAACCTTAAGAATGAATTACGCTGGAATTCAATTGCCTATAGATAAATGATAAAACTTATGTACCTATCTCTAACCATTGAGATAGGTATATAATTATATTGGATAGAAATAAATTGGAGGGTTATCGGTGGATAATAATATAATACAAAATAGAATAAATGCAATAAAAGAGGGCAGAACAGCCCTAGGTATTGAGCTTGGGTCCACTAGAATTAAGGCAGTCTTAATAGATGACAATCACACTCCTATTGCTATAGGAAATCATGATTGGGAGAATCGTTTCATTAATAATATATGGACCTATACCTTAGAGGATATCTGGAAGGGAGTTCAGGAAAGCTATCGTAGCATGGCTGAGGATGTTAAGACTAATTATGGCATTACTCTGACAAGAGTTGGCGCCATGGGATTTAGTGCTATGATGCATGGATATATGGCATTTGATAAGGAGGGGGAGCTACTTGTTCCATTCCGTACTTGGAGAAATACCATAACTGGCCAGGCTTCTAAGAAGCTTACAGAGCTCTTCCAGCATAATATTCCTCAGCGCTGGAGTATAGCACACCTCTACCAAGCAATACTTAACAAGGAACCCCACGTGAAGGATATTGACTATCTTATTACTTTAGAGGGATATGTACATTGGAAGCTTACCGGTGAAAAGGTACTTGGAATAGGTGACTGCGCTGGTATGTTCCCTGTAGATAGTGGGAAGAAGGACTATAATGAGAGAATGATAGAGCAGTTCGATGAACTTATTAAGTCAGAAAATCTTCCCTGGAAGCTTAGAGATATTATGCCCAAGGTTTTAGTGGCAGGTGATTCAGCTGGTTTATTAAGCGATGAAGGGGCCAAGCTTCTTGATCCTACTGGTAATCTAAAACCGGGAATACCACTTTGTCCACCAGAGGGAGATGCAGGAACTGGTATGGTAGCTACCAATAGTGTGGCAAGAAGAACTGGTAATGTCTCAGCTGGAACCAGTGTATTCGCCATGGTTGTATTGGAAAGAGATTTTGAGAAGGTACATGAAGAAATAGATATAGTAACCACACCAGCAGGTGATCCTGTTGCTATGGTACACTGTAATAATTGCACCTCAGATCTTAATGCCTGGGTATCTATATTTAAAGAGTATTCAGAAATNATGGGTATCAATCTGGATATGAATACCTTGTATGGCACCCTTTATAACAAGGCCTTAGAAGGTGATCCAGATTGTGGTGGACTTCTTTCCTATGGATATTATTCTGGAGAACATATAACTCATTTTGATGAAGGAAGACCACTGTTTGTAAGGAAGCCAGATGCAAGGTTTAACCTAGCTAACTTTATACGTATGCACCTGTACTCAGCTTTAGGGGCATTAAAGATTGGACTTGACATTCTTTTTAAGGATGAGCATGTGGAGGTTGATGTGATCACAGGTCATGGTGGATTTTTTAAGACCAAGGGTGTTGGGCAGAGAATATTAGCAGCAGCTATGAACGCTCCTGTAACAGTTATGGATACTGCAGGAGAGGGTGGAGCATGGGGTATTGCTATACTGGCCAACTATCATATAAGTAAGAAGGAAGATGAAACCCTAGATGTGTATCTGTCTAATCGTGTATTTGCCACCGAAAGCGGAACTAGGATGGAGCCGGACAAGAAAGACGTAGAAGGCTTTGAAGAGTATATGAAGAGCTATAGAAAAGGATTAGCAATAGAAAGAGCAGCGGTAGAAGGACTGTAGAAGGAAGAAGAAATTTAATATTGAAAAGTATTTCTCTTAAACCCTCAGGGGATAGGATAGCTATTGTTATAATGACGGCTATGCCCTTCCTCAGAGGGTTCTTCTAGTTTTTTAAAAAAAATATAGGCATATTTGACTATATGTGGTATTATTATAAGCAGTGACTTTGTTAAGTTGGTATATTAATATGGGGGAGTTATAAATGGAGCGATATGATGATCTTTATCAAAGATGGAGAAATAACTTATACTTTGCATCCTTATTAGTTGCAAGTTTTACTTTGTTTTTACAAATCATTATCACATTTTGTTTTTTAGAATATGTTCCTGGGACTATTAAGCTTCCAACGTCTTATTACATATTATTGTACATATATTTACCATCTGCCCTTAACTTTTCAATAGTAATAGTCGGAGGGCATATCAAGGATAGTGACAGGTTTTCTGATGCCTTTAAAAATTATTCTTCTATTTTAGTTCTGTCCACTGAGTTTTTTGTTATAGCCTGTGCCCGGAATGTTTTTACATTTACAATAACTCTATTTGTAATTCCAATTATACTAACTCTAATGTATAGCAATAAAATGATGACTAATATAGTAACTATGATTTCTTTTGCTTATATGCTAATAAGTTCCTACGTTGCTGTGTTGGGTTCTCGGACTCGGGATCTGCTCTATCTAATCGAGGTGTTTATTGCTTTCTCCTTGATTTTAGGCTGTTATATTATCACCAATCTCTTAATTGATATTGAGATTAAGAAAAAAGAAATAATAAAAGACGGTGCCTTTAAGCAATTACAATTTGAGGAACTTATCAAATGTGATCCTCTGACAGGACTCCATAATATGGCAGCATTTTATAGTAAGCTAGAGGTAATGATTAATAAAGGTGTAAGACCTCTTACAATTGCAGTTATTGATATAGATAACTTTAAAATTGTTAATGATACATGGGGTCATGATAAGGCCAATGAAGTTCTTATATACATAGCTGCCCAATTACAAAGCGGCTGCACTACTCTAGGATCAGTATTTCGCTATGGCGGTGAGGAATTTACTATTATTTTTCCAGAGGTTACTATAGAAGAGGCTAAAGCTATGGTTGAAACAGCTCAGCAAAATATATATAATTATCAATTTGAATCAATGCCAGGACAAGTTATTACATTCAGCTGTGGAATAGCTTCATATACGGCAGATAGCTTCAGCGCCCATGACTTTTTCCAGATTGCTGATAAGATTATGTACAAGGCAAAGCTTTCTGGTAAGAATAGAATTTTGGTGGAGTAAAATCTTGAATAATTGCCATGATTTTAGGTAATTATACCCTTGAGGTGAATTATATGGCAATTGTATGGAAATCAAATGGAACCTACACAGGGGTAGGAGAAGAACCTGGTGAATCCCTATGGATACAGAAAGAATATCGAGGGGAACAACAATCAAGGCCCTCACTGGAGGGTAATATAAGTGCTGAAGTAGTGGTTATTGGTGCAGGTCTTGCTGGTGTTCTAACCGCATATCTGCTTCAAGAAAGAGGAATGTCTGTTGTATTACTGGAATCTAATGTTGCTGGAGGTGGAATAACTAAAAACACCACTGCTAAGATTACATCCCAGCATGGATTGATCTATAAGAAATTAATGACCTTTAAGGGTGAAGAATTAGCTAGGGAATATGCTTGGTCCAATCAGATTGCAGTTGAAAAGTATGATGAAATCATAAGTAGGCTTCACATCGATTGTGACTATGAGATAAAGCCTAACTATATTTATACACTTGATAATGATCTGAGGATTAAACAAGAGGTTGAGGCTGCTAATAAANTAGGCCTGCCCGGGANCTATACTAAGGAAACAACCCTTCCTTTCCCTGTAAAGTCAGCNATTCGTTTCGATGGTCAAGCTCAGTTTCATCCCCTTAAATTCTTAGATAGATTAGCTAAGGAATTAACTATATATGAAAATACTAGGATTACTGAGATACGTTCAGATGGATTAATACTTACTGATAAGGGTAGTGCTAAGGGAAAGAAGATAGTTATTGCTACCCATTATCCATTTATTAATGCCCCAGGATACTATTTCCTAAGGATGCATCAGGAGCGAGAGTATCTAGTGGCCCTAAGATGTAAGGATATCAATAAAAGTATTAAACTAGATGGAATGTATCTAGATGGGGATCAACAGGGTTACACATTCCGTAATTATAAGGATTATCTTATATTTGGTGGGGGAAGCCATAGGACTGGCCAGTACAATCCCATGGATTCCTATGCTAAGCTAGAACAAGCTGCAAGTAAGTGGTTTCCTGATTACGAGATTAGCCACACCTGGTCTAATCAAGATTGTATGACTCCAGATTCCATTCCCTATATTGGGAGATACTCAGTTAATTATAAGAACTTGTTTGTTGCTACGGGCTTTAATAAATGGGGTATGAGTGGATCCATGGTAGCTGCAATGATTCTTAGGGATATGATTATGGGAAGGAAGAATGAGCACCAGAATGTTTATGATCCTCGAAGACTTATGCTTTCTGGAAGTAAGGTACTGCTTAAAGACACAGGGATCATATCAAAGAGTATTCTTAAAGAGTTGTTAAAAATCCCTCACGATAATTATAAGGATATAGAACAGGGTAAAGCAGGAGTTATCAGTCATCATGGTCAAAGAGTAGGGATATATAGGGATAAGCAGGATAACTACTTCTTTGTTCTTACTAAATGTCCTCACCTAGGCTGCAGCCTTGAATGGAATCAGAATGAATTGTCCTGGGATTGTCCTTGCCATGGTTCCCGCTTTGATTATAGAGGAAGATTGCTATCTAACCCGGCAACTAGTAATGTATATGATGCCTGTCAGAGAAGGAGAAAATGATCTTTAACAAGCTAGTTCTTCATAAAAACACATTATGATTTAAAACCCGCTGCTAAATATATATTATTTGGCAGCTTTTTTATTAATGTAAAAATCCAAATATATGNAAAAAAAGCCATTATATTTCATTGAATAGTTTTATTATAATGTGGTATTATAGTAATTCGAGCGTAAAATATTATAATGGAGAACAGAAGATGACAGAAATTGAAAAACAGATTGAGGGGCTACGAAAGAGACTTGATCTGCTTGTAAAGGATCTAGAAGGTTTCGATAAGGGTGAGATTCTCTCCTTAAGTCAGGAGCTTGATAAGGTTCTTAACGAGTTTATTGAACAAGTGAAAAATGATGATAAATAGTGTATCCCCATACAAGAAAATATTTATCATAAAGAAGGTATGATTGTTAAAGATCATACCTTTTTGCATTCCGATTTTACTAATAATTGACATAAAAAAATATAAATGCTATTCTTTTAGGAAGAAAACTGATATTGGATTATCAGGAATGGGGGATGGCCAGATGATATCTGAGGAATTACAGGTAAAATTTAGTGAGCTTAGAAAGGAAAGACAGGAATTATTTAAAAAATTTGATAGAAAGTATCTCAGGGCTAATATAAGATTTATGATTTTAGGAGGAATAATTGGAATATTTCTTGCTATCTATGGGATAATGGCTGACATAAAGGGGCTACTACCTATTGATGATTTTATGATCTTATTAGTAGTAGGGTTAGTTGTTATCTTACTTATTATGTACCCACTTCATATAATAATCCATGAAGCAGGACATCTGATATTTGGTCTTGCTACTGGATACAGGTTTTTATCCTTTAGAATATTCTCAACTATTTTCTATAAGAGGGATGGAAAGATTATAAGAAGACAATATTCTGTTAAAGGAACAGCAGGACAATGTCTTATGTATCCCCCTAAGCGTAGTGCAGATGGTAGGTATCCATATGTTTTATATAACCTTGGAGGGGGATTAAATAACCTGATTTTCTCAGTACCATTTATAATTCCAACTATCTGGGCCAAGAGCCTTAATGTACAAGTTCTATGTGGATCATGGATATTTATAGGGGTTTTAACAGCCCTATCCAATCTTATTCCCTTAACTATTATTGTCCAAAATGATGGAATGAATTTAAAGAGCATGCTAAAGGATAAAACCATGGTAGATGCTTTTTATCTTCAGCTTCAGGTCAATGGACAGATGAGTGATGGTAAGCAAATCACAGAATATCCTCCTGAAACATTTGACCTGCCTGAGGGAGCAGATAATACCAATATGCTGACTGCCTTTGCAGATCTATATGGTTACTATCAACAGCTAGCCTTTCATAACCTTGATGAAGCTAAACTAAGGCTTGACAAGATGGAAGAGAATATTTCATCTTATAAATTAGCTACCATGAATATGATTATGCTTGAAAGATTATTTTTAAATATAGTTCAGCATAAGCCTTTAGAAGAAATAGCTGTACTATATGAAAGATATCGTATGGCACTTAAGGTTAGTAAAACCAATATCAGTATACAAAGGGTA
>JGI24710J26742_10001231_pt1 | contig 23733 bp, 21 predicted proteins | sample BioPla2DNA2_FD_26742 | JGI IMG/M metagenome (IMG submission 26742) | reverse complement strand
ACCACAGACCACGTCCCCATGCTCATCAGCTTTCTCAAGGACTATCCACGTGAATCCTGCGACTATTCCGTCTGCAACCTGCTCACCTGGGGCAAGATCTATAACAACCAGTTTTGTCACTACCAGGGCCGGCTGGTGGTCTATAATACCAAACATTCCTACGTGTTTTTCCCCATGGGTGAGTATCTGCCGGCTGCGGAATTGGCACAGCTGCTGCGCGGTTTTAAAGAGATCGATCCCAAGGTCACCCTGATCCAGATCCCGGAAGAATACGTGAGCAGCACACCCGAAATACACGACTATTTTGAGCTCAGCGAAAACAGAGATTGGGACGATTATGTGTACAGCTGCCAGAAGATGGTGGAGCTCCGAGGCAAGAAGTTGGCCAAAAAGAAAAACCTGATCAGCCAGTTCAGAAGGCTGTATCCGGATTACAAGGTGCTGCGCATCACGCCCTACTATCGCGAAAACCTGTGCCGCTTCACACAGAAGTGGCGGCTCGAGCGTGAGGTGGGCGGCGATTATCTCAAGACCGAATTTGAGGCCATCCGTAACACATTGGATATGTGGGACAGCCTCCCCGTGGACGGCATCATCATCTGCATCGACAGGCAAATGGTGGCCTACTCCATCTTCAGCCCTCAAACCAAATGTATGGCCACGATACACTTTGAGAAGTATGACCCCACCAAGAAAGGCAGCGGACAGCTCATNAACTGGGAAACTGCACGCTACCTGAACCAGGAATACAAGTGGCTGAATCGCGAACAGGACATCGGNCTGCCCGGCTTGAGACAGGCCAAAAACAGCTATATGCCGGACAGGATGATAAAGTTTATCAAAGGCGAGCTGAAATAGGCNNGCATTTCAGGCTGTCAACNCCGCCGGCTTGACGTTTGCGCCAATNAAGAAAGTTTTATCACTTATCGCTTGCCTCGCTNCGGTTTCCAGAGATATTATCTATAGGAACNCTAACATAGGAGGTTAGAAATGAAACAACGTCCCNAATACAGCTATCCCATAGACGAAGTGATACAAAAGAGATGGAGCCCGCGCNCTTTTGCACCGACGGCCCTCACCGACGAACAGGTATTCACCCTGCTGGAAGCCGCTCGTTGGGCTGCATCTTGCATGAATACACANCCCTGGCGCTTTATCTGGGCCCACAACGATGGCTCGGAAAGGTATCAAAAGCTCCTCTCTTGCCTGGTGGAAGGCAATCAGGCCTGGGCCAAAGACGCCCCGGTGCTGATCCTGGGCCTCATCCATCTGCCGAAAGAAGGTGGATTTTGCAACCAGTGGGCTATGTACGATCTCGGCCTGGCCATCGGCAATCTCACCGCCCAAGCCTCCATGATGGACCTCTATGTGCACAATATGGCAGGTTTTTCCGAGGAGAAGGTGAGGGAGCTCTTTGAGATCGGTGAAGATTTGAAACCGGTGATCATGCTGACGGTTGGCCAGCCGGGAGATGCATCCACTCTCAATGAATTCAACCGGCAGCGCGAGCAGAAGNTTCAGGAGCGCAAGCCGTTAGAGGAGCTGATCCTCGGTTAGCCTTGTTTTTTGTTTTTGGTAAAAATATATATTGCACTTGACAAAAAACGGCTTATATTAAAATTAGCACTCATAAGCAATGACTGCTAAAGCAACCAAGATTATTATACGAATATGGAGGTATAAACCATGGCAAAACAAATGCTATACTCGCACGATGCACGCACTTCACTCAAGAAAGGCGTGGATCAGTTAGCTGATGCCGTAAAAGTAACCCTCGGACCAAGGGGCAGGAACGTAGTCCTGGATAAGAAATTTGGTTCGCCCACCATCACCAATGACGGTGTAACCATAGCAAAAGAGATTGAGCTGGAAGACCCGTATGAGAATATGGGCGCTCAACTCTGTAAAGAAGTGGCTGAAAAGACGCACGACGTCGCCGGAGACGGCACCACNACGGCCACCATCTTAGCTCAAGCCATCATCGAAGAAGGGCTGAAGCACGTGACCGCCGGCGTAAACCCAATGTATCTCAAACGCGGGCTGGATAAGGCTACCAAAGTGATCGTGGACAAGATCCATGAGTATGCCAAGGAAATCAAAAGCAACGAAGAGATCGCTCAGATCGCATCNATCAGCGCCAACAACGATCCCGAAATCGGACGTCTCATCGCCGATGCAATGGCCGCAGTNGGCAAAGAAGGCATCATCAACATCGAAGAAGCCAAGAGCATCGACACCGGCCTCGAAAAGGTGGAAGGAATGCAGTTTGATCGCGGCTATATCTCACCCTACTTTGTTACCAATACCGAAAAGATGATTGCCGAACTCGACGATCCTTTCATCCTGGTTTACGACAAAAAGATCAGCGTGATGAAAGACCTGCTCACCATTCTGCAGGAAATCGCCCAGGCAGGCAAGCCTCTCCTCATCATCTCTGAAGATATCGAAGGCGAAGCGCTGGCCACCCTCGTGGTCAACAAGCTGCGCGGCGTGCTCAACGTCGTAGCCGTCAAAGCCCCCGGTTTTGGCGATCGCCGCAAAGCCATGCTGGAAGACATCGCCATCCTCACCGGCGCCACCCTCATCTCCGAAGAGATGGGCCGCAAGCTGGATAGCTGCACCATCGCCGACCTCGGCACCGCCAGAAAGGTGATCGTGGACAAGGAAAACACCGTGATCCGTGAAGGCGCAGGCTCTGCAGAAGCTGTGGAAGGCCGCGTCAGACAGATCAAGGCACAGATCGACGAAACCAAATCTGATTATGACAGAGAAAAACTGCAGGAACGCCTCGCCAAACTGAGCAGCGGCGTTGCAGTATTGCGCATCGGCGCCGCTACCGAGACCGAAATGAAAGAAAAGAAAGCTCGCGTGGACGACGCCCTCCAAGCCACACGCGCCGCAGTGGAAGAAGGAATCGTTCCCGGCGGTGGAGTGACACTCATCCAAGCCGCAAAATCCCTCAAAAACCTCAAAGGTCTCGATCCTGAAGAAAAGATGGCCGTGGATATCCTGGTCAGAGCTTTGGCCAGACCCGCCTATCAGATCGCATCCAACGCAGGCGAAGAAGGAGCCGTCGTGGTGGAAAAACTGCGCGCTTACAAAGATATCAATATGGGATTCAACGCCGCATCCGGTAAGTTTGAAGACCTCAACGCCGCAGGCATTATCGACCCCGCCAAGGTGGTTCGCAGCGCAGTGCAAAACGCATCCTCGATCGCAGCCCTGTTGCTCACCACCGAGTGCGTGATCACAGACATCCCTGAGCCGGAAGTCCCGGCAGCGCCAATGCCAAATCCGGGCATGGGCGGGATGTACTAAACATACCAACTCTCTCTCTCAACATAAACAACAAGAGCCTCTCACCCCGGGAGGCTCTTTTTTATCCTTGATCAAGGCTCCGGTCAAGAAGGCTAAGTCAATACTAATCCAATATATATCTCAACCACGCACAAAAAGTGTGCATGATTTGCTCGTTCGATTAGTATATTAAGGTAGACAACAGATTCAAGGAGAACAACAATGTCCAGATTCAAACTTATAAGCCTTATCGCAGTAGTGCTGATCGTGCTTACGGCCTGTGTGCCCCGCCTCAAGGTGAGCTCCGTCTTGCCGGATGTGGTGCAGGTGGCCTCCAGCACGGATGATCCGGGCGCACCTCAAAACGTGATCGAGGATGCACAGTTTATCCAAACGAACGACTTCTTTGTCTCCGAAATCCCCCTGGAAGACCAAGAATACATCTATGTGAATACGGCAAAGATGCTTACGGCTCCCAATGCAGACAGTAACGGCAAGGCTGAATTTAAGCTGAGCAGGGATGATGCCGTCATCTGGACAGAATATTATCTCAAGACGCGCCTCGCCAAAAAGGAAGACCTGAAGGTGGGCAAGCAGGTGATCTTCTTCCGCACTGTGGACGATAATGGCCACTTCCGTGCACCGCTGGATACAGAGGAAGCGCATAGCGGAGATTGGCTGCTGAGCAGGATCGAAGACGTGAGCGCCCTCTCNCAGAATATAGTGACGGTGAGCGGCGGATATACCGTTAACCGCGATAACATCAGAGTCAAAAANTAAGTTTATATACACCAACTCGCCTGAGCCAGTATAGGCAGGCCTAGTCCACATTCATGGATGCCTCCTGCCGGCCTTGCGCTGAACCTGTAGCGGGGTCGGTGGCCTCCATACTGGCTCGTTTTGGATCTTGATTGGTACGGGGCCGGCCGAACTTATCTCTCTCTCCTTTATGGCTGGCCCCTGCCTCTTCCCACGCTATCTGCCTTTTTCCGGGTCATCTGCAAGGCGTATCGAATCTCACTTACGTCTCTTTTGGTGCGGGTTGGCACGCATATTCCCACTTTTTTCTTGACTAATTTCAGCATTGAAGGATAATGGCTTATCTCGCTATTTTCTTGATAAGATAGAGAGCAGACACGAAATCAATAAATAAGAACATACAAGAGGAATAGCTTATGCTTTCGACCAAAGATGCAATAGCAGACCTGCTTCAGAAGGAAGCGAAGGTTCGCCAAATGGGTGGCGAAAAAGCTGTTGAAAAGCAGAAAGCAGGAGGCAAGCTCACCGCCAGGGAGCGTCTTGACCTGCTTTTTGATCCCGGAACATTTAGAGAGCTGGATATGTTTGTTCAGCACAGATGCGACAACTTTGGCATGGAAAAGATCGAAATTCCCTCCGACGGCGTGGTCACCGGCCACGGCATGGTGGATGGAAGGCCGGTCTTTGCTTTCTCTCAGGATTTTACCTCCCGCGGTGGTTCCCTGGGCGAGATGCACGCAGCCAAGATTTGCAAAGTGATGGATATGGCGCTCAAGAGCGGCGTTCCCTTGGTGGGTATCCAGGATAGCGGCGGCGCCCGCATCCAGGAAGGAGTTGACGCCCTCAAGGGTTATGGAGACATCTTCTTCAGAAACTCACGTGCCAGCGGCGTCATCCCTCAGATCACCGCCATCATGGGCCCCTGCGCCGGCGGAGCGGTTTATTCTCCTGCGATGACAGACTTTGTCTTCATGGTGAAAAACACCTCCTTCATGTTTATCACGGGGCCGGATGTGATCCGTACCGTCACCGGCGAGGAGACCACTCAGGAAGATTTGGGCGGCGCCATGGCTCACAACACCAAGAGCGGCAATGCGCATTTTGCCTGTGAAAACGATGCCGACGCCATTGAGCAGATCAAGACTTTGCTTTCATACATACCGGCAAACAATATGGAAGATGCGCCCAGAACCGCTTGCACAGACGATCCGCAGCGCCTCTGTCCCGCACTGGATACCATCATCCCGGATAGCCCCAAGATGAGCTACAGCATGTATGATGTGATCCGCGAAGTGGTGGACGATGGCGTGTTCTTTGAGCCGCACAAGTATTATGCACAGAATATGATCGTAGCTTTTGCCAGATTGAATGGACGTGTGGTTGGCGTTGTTGCCAATCAGCCCACGGTTTTGGCCGGCTGCCTGGATATCGATGCCTCAGACAAAGCCACGCGCTTCATCCGTTTCTGCGATGCCTTCAATATCCCGCTGCTCACCTTTGTAGACGTCCCAGGCTACCTGCCCGGCACGCATCAGGAGCACAACGGCATCATCCGTCACGGAGCCAAGCTGCTCTGGTGTTACAGCGAAGCCACCGTGCCCAAACTCACCGTGGTGACCCGCAAAAACTATGGTGGCAGCTACATCGCCATGAGTTCCAAACACTTGGGTGCAGATATGGTCTTTGCCTGGCCCACCGCTGAGATTGCCGTGATGGGCGCTCAGGGAGCCGCAAACATCATCTTCCGCAAAGAAATCGCCGCTGCAGAAGACAAGGCCGCCAAGCGTGCAGAGCTGATCGCCAATTACGAGAAGGAATTCAACAACCCCTACGTGGCCGCCTCGCGTGGTTATGTGGACGCCGTGATCGTTCCTTCGCAGACCCGCGCCCGTCTCATCGACGCACTTGAGATCATGTGCAGCAAGAGCGAAGCGCTGCCTCCCAAGAAGCACGGCAACATCCCCTTATAATGAGGCCGAAGATGAAGGACAGCAAAGAATTGGCAGCCATCGCAGCAGTGGTGGCTATCATGACCCAAGAGCCATTTGACACTTTCACCGAGCGTCAAATTCCGCAGATTCAAACGGCATGGCAGAGCTGGGGCGCCCGGCAGACCATGCAATATAGAGACATTACCCAAAGAAGAATAATAAAAAGAGCAAGATAAAGGAGATAAACCTGATGGATAAGCACGGCATCCTTGAAATGACGACCATGCGCTATGAGGCAGACCGCCCCAAAGCATCCAATCCCGTAAAGATACAAGACTTAAGCTTCCGCGATGGACACCAGTCGCTGTTTGCCACCCGCGGACGCACCGAAGATATGCTGCACGTCGCTGAAATGATGGACAGCGTGGGCTTTTACAGCATGGAAGTGTGGGGTGGAGCCACATTTGACACCATGCACCGCTATCTGGGCGAAGACCCCTGGGAGCGCATCCGCACCCTCAAGAAATACATGACCAAGACGCCTTTCTCCATGCTGCTGAGAGGGCAGAACTTGGTGGGCTATCAAAACTATGCAGACGACGTGGTGAGAGCCTTCGTCCAGCGCGCCTGTGACAACGGCATAGACATCTTCAGAGTCTTTGATGCGCTGAACGACTTTAGAAACTTCCAGACAGCCGTCGAAGTGATCAAAAAGAACGGCAAACACTTCCAGGGCTCCATCTGCTACAGCCTCACCGAACAACGCATGGGCGGAGATATCTACAACATTCAATACTTTGTAGAAAAAGCCAAGCAACTGGAAAAGATGGGTGCAGACACCGTGTGCATCAAAGATATGGCCGGCCTCGTCTCGCCCTACGATGCTTACAACCTGATCAAAGCACTCAAAGAAAACATCAAAGTTCCCGTACACCTGCACACACACTTCACCAGCGGCATGGGAGACCTCTCGCTGCTCAAAGCCGTGGAAGCAGGCGTGGACATCATAGACACCTGCGTGGGCCCCTATGCCTACCGCACCTCGCATCCTGCCATCGAACCTTTGGTGATCACACTTTTGGGCACCAATAGAGATACCGGATTCGACATCCGCCTGCTCAATAAAATCTCCAAAGAGATGGAGAAGGACATCCCCAAATATATGCAGTTTGCCAATACCACCAAGTATGGCATTATAGATACCGACGTCATCATTCACCAGACGCCCGGCGGCATGATCTCCAACCTGGTAAACCAGCTGCGCCAGATGGATGCGCTGGACAGGCTGGATGATGTGTTTGCCGAAGTGCCCAAAGTGCGCAAAGACCTGGGCCAGATCCCGCTCGTGACTCCCACCAGCCAGATTGTGGGCATCCAGGCAGTCAACAACACCCTCTTCGACACCGGCGGCGAGCGCTATACCCGCATCACCGAACAGGTGAAAGACCTCTGCTACGGCCTCTATGGCAAGACCACTTTGCCCATCAATAAAGACGTGCAAAAGAAGGCGCTCAAAGGCTATCCCAAAGGCGAAAAGCCCATCACCACACGTCCCGGCGACGTGATTCCCGATGCCATGCCACAGATCAAAGAAGAGACCAAGGGCCTGGCCAAAGACATCGATGATGAGCTGATCGTAGCCATCTACAACCTCACCGGCAAGAAATACCTGCGCATCAAACACGGTCTTGAGCCCATGCCGGAAGAGATGAAACCTATCACCCTGGAAGAAGTGAAAGCCCAGGAAGAATTGGTCAAAAAGGCGAAAGCAGGCTTGCTGGTGGAAAAACCCAGCACTCCTGCACCCGAAAAGCCGGCAGACGTGCGCAGCTTCGACATCTTCATCGGTGATGAATACTTCCTGGTGGAAGTGAGCGAAAAGGGCGGCACACCTACCGTCGTGCACCGTGCACCCGCAGCTGCTGCTCCCAGGCCTGCGCCTGCACCGGCAGCCAGTCCGGCTCCTGCACCTGCACCCGCTTCTTCACCCGCACCTGCCCCAACCGCAGCTCCGGCCGCTGCCACAGGTGAAGGCACACCCGTCACCGCTCCCATGCCCGGTATGTTTGTAAAATATGAAGTGAAGGTGGGAGACAAGGTGGCCGTCGGCGATAACGTCCTCGTGCTTGAAGCCATGAAGATGTACAACAACATACCTTCCCCCGTGGCCGGAACCGTGACCGCCACTCCCTTCAGCGAAGGCGCCAGCGTCAACAAGGGCGACGCCCTCATTTTCATCAAACCTGAATAGGAGAACAGCATGGAGATGAAGCTCAAAAGCCGCATCATGGACAAGGACCAGATGGAGCGCACAACGCACCGCATGGCCCACGAGATCCTGGAACAAAACCGGGGTTCTGCCAATATCTGCCTGGTAGGCATCCGCTCACGCGGCGTGCCTTTGGCGGACAGACTCTCCAAGTATCTGAAATTGATCGAAGAGCGAGAAATCCCCGTGGGATTGCTGGACATCACCCTTTATCGTGATGACCTCTCCACCATCGCACACCAGCCGGTGATCAAGGGCTCACAGTTCGATTTTGATATCGAAGGAGCCAACGTTGTGTTGGTAGACGACGTGCTTTACACCGGACGCACGGTGAGAGCCGCCATCGACGCACTGATGGATTTCGGACGCCCCAACCAGATTCAGTTGGCCGTATTGATCGACCGTGGACACAGGGAACTGCCCATCAAAGCAGACTACGTGGGCAAAAACGTTCCCACCTCCAGGGAAGAGATCATCAAGGTGGAATTTGAAGAGACAGACGGCCGCGACCAGGTGAGTATTTATGTGGCATAAATACCGGCAGAGGTGGCAAAGCTCAAACTCATTGGTGTGCGTGGGCTTAGACCCGCAGTTGCACAGGCTTCCGGAGTGTGTGCAGGATGCGCAGAACCCCATCCTGGAGTTCAATAAAGCCATCATAGACGCCACCCGGGAATACGCCTGCTGCTACAAGCCAAACCTGGCTTTCTATCTGGCAGACGGCTTGCGCGGCTTAGAGGCTCTCAGCGAGACTGTCTCCTATATTCCCAAAGAGATACCCGTGATCCTGGATTGCAAGGTGGGCGATATCGGCTCCACCATGCAGGGCTACGTGAGCGCCTTCTTTGATCGGCTCAAGGTAGACGCCATCACCGTCAACCCGCTCATGGGCAGCGACGTCCTTGACCCCATCCTGGACCACGAAGCAGCCTTTGCCTTTGTGCTGGGCCTCACCTCCAACCCTTCTGCCAAGGATTTCTTTATCGACAAACGCATGGACATCGCCGTGGGTGAGTGGATCGACCAATTCCCCGCAGAGCGTGTGGGAGCGGTGGTCGGAGCCACGCAGTCGCAGTATATGGACGATATGCGGGAAATGCTGCACCGGCGCCTCATCCTCATTCCGGGAGTGGGAGCGCAGGGTGCCCAGGCAGAAAACGTTGTAGCTCAAACCATCTACAGCAAGGAAGAACCCAATATCCTGATCAACTCCTCACGTGCCATCATCTACGCTTCCAGAGGCGATGACTTCGCCGCAGCCGCAGCTGAAGCCGCCAAGAAGCTGAGAGCAGAGATTTTGGGAGCCTTGGCTACTTAAACTAACACTCTAACCATCAAATAAACGGGCAAGCTTCCTGATCCAAGGGGAGCTTGCCCAAATCTAAAACAAGGATTTTTCGTATTTATGAACCAGTTATTACAAGGCTATGTAAATTGGGTACAAGCCATGCCCATCGTTTCATCCATGATCCAATTTTCCATCCTGGGCCTCCTTGGTGAGGTGATCTCCCAGTGGTTTATCAACAAGAACTTCAGGTATCCCTTCGGTTTCTGGCTCACGCTGTGGAAGATGTTTGTCTGGTCGCTGCTTGCCGTGGGCGTCAAATATGCCTTTGTGGGTCACGAAGGGATGGTTGACCGCCTCATCGAAAGAGGTATGCTGCCCGAGCTCACCAAGTTTGGCCACGCATTCGCCACCGCCACGAGCATGAACCTGCAATTTGGCCCCTTTATGGTGCTCATCCACCGCGTGTTAGACAACGTGGTGGTAAAAGAGAAAAACTGGGCCAACCTCGATAAAGGATTCTACGCCCTGCTCTGGTTTTGGATTCCCGCCCACACCTTCACCTTCATGCTCAGCGATCACTACCGCATGGGTGTGGCAGCGCTGCTGTCCATCGCTCTGGGCCTGATCTTGGGATTCTTCAACCGCAAGTAGTTTTATTATTATCCAATGACCGATAGCAGCGCCGAACAAGCCTTGCCTCTGGAACCCCAAGGCTCAAAGGCACCGCTTTTTTGGCCGCTGCTTTTTTGGTGTTTGGGGCTGTATTTTGGCAGGAACCTGCCCGATGGAGGCTGGCTGCTCTTAGCTGTAGCCGCCGCTTTCACTCTCCTCGCCATCTTCCTGCCCAAGCTGCGCTTATGGCTGCTGCTTCTCTCCGTTATGCTGGCAGGAACAGTTCGCATTTCCACCCGCTCACCCCAAGAGCTCATCCTGGAAAACACCATAGCCGAGCGGGGCAGGATCGTACAAACTGCCACCTTCGAGGTAAGAAAAGAGTTTTCCAACCACTCCTATGAGATTACGCTGAAAGAGCTCGCCGGAGCCAAATTTAAGCTGCCGCTGCTCTTATATCATCCCCAAAAGCTTGATGTAGACTCACACTACCGCGCAGTGCTCAAGCTGGAAAAGCTCAAGCAAGATCCCATCCTGGATTTCTTTCCTTCGCGCTACAAAAGCCGTGCCACGGTTGATCACGCCCTCGAGAAGATAGACGACAGCGCAAGACCGAACTACATCGGTAAGCTGCGTTCCCGGTTGGACGCAAGGATAGATAAACACGCGGGAGATTGGGCTCCCATAGCCAAAGCCTTGCTGCTCTCAGACCAAACCGCCAAAGGACAGTACCGCGATACGCTCAGACGCGGCGGCATGACACATCTGATCGTGGTCAGCGGTCTGCACGTCTGGTTTCTTTATTCTCTGCTGATGCTGCTCTTTCGCTCGTTCTTACCGCACAAAGCCGCAGAATTGCTCATCATCATCGCCTGCCTCGGCTTCGCTGCGCTCAACTATTGGTCTGCACCCGTCACCCGAGCGGTTTTGATGATCACGATAGGTATCCTGGCGCGTTGGCTGGGCCGCAAAGTGAGCGCCCTGCAGGTGCTTTCTATCTGCCTCTGGGTCATCACCCTGGCTGCACCGCAGCAGCTCTTTGATGCCGGCTTGCAGCTTTCCTTCCTCTGCGTGGGCATCCTCAGCCTGGCTTTGCCCAAAATACAGCTCTGGAACGAGAAAAGAGGCCGCATATCCCTATTGCAAAGAGCTGTCACAGGCGCCGCCAACTACCTGCTGCTCAACCTCATGGTCTCCATCGCCATCCTGCCTCTGACGCTCTACCACTTCGGCAGCGGCTCACTCAACGGCGTGGTGGGCAATCTCTTAGGCGTGCCTCTGATGTCCGTCATCCTGCCGCTTTCCATCCTCATGTTGGTGGGCCCGTCTTCCGGCCTCATCACCCAGGCCTTTGTCAGCTGCTATAAACTTGCTGTGTGGCTCTTTGAGCGCTGGATGCTGATAGCCGCAGGGCTGCCCTTCCATGTGGAAGACTTCTGGCTGGACTTGCTTCCCGCCCTGGGACTTGCGCTCTTCCTGCTCCCCTTTTATATCTGGATCAAAAGCCGGAAAAAGCCCAACTGGGGCCTCTATATCCCTATGTGGCTTATAGCTTTGACTCTGATCATCGTCCCGCCTTTCTTCGCAGCAGACAAGACGGGCATCTGGGTCTTCAATTGCGGCACCGCAGATTGTTCGCTCATCATCACGCCCGATAAACACAGCATTTTAGTGGATACCGGCCAGGGCTCGAAGATGTGGGACGCTAAAGGCAGCGACACACACAACAGCTGGGCCGCCCGCAAGCTCATACCTCTGCTCAAGAAGAAAAACATCAAGCGCATAGACAGCCTCATCCTCACCCACACCGATGCCGATCACGCCGGAGGCATCCCCGCATTAGCCACCTCACTACCCATCGGCAGGCTGATCATCACGGATGAAACCTACGAGTCCGACCTCTGGGCCCACTGGCAGAGCCAAGGCTGGTTCAGCGATTCTGAGATACTGCTGATCACAGACACACTCAGCATCCATCAGGGCAAGACGAGGCTCAAATTCTTGCATCCTGATAAAGACTACGTCGGCACGAGCGAAAACAACCGCAGCATCGTGTTCAGGCTGGACGTGAAGGACAAAAGCTACCTCTTCACCGGCGATATCGAGGCCAAAGACGAGCGCTGGCTCATCAGCCGTTACCCCGAAGAGATCGACACCGACTACCTCAAGGTGCCGCATCACGGCAGCAAAAGCTCCAGCACCGACGAATTCATCTACCACGTCTCGCCCATCGAGGCCTGGATAAGCGTGGGTATTCCAAACAGATACAAGTTCCCGCACACCAGCACCATCCAAACCCTGCAAAAGTATGACGCCGAGATCAAAATCACCAACGACGGCACGGTCTACACCAAGTTTTAAATTATCACCAAATAATCCAATTCCTATATATTCTCCAAATCTTTGTTGTTACAGCTGTTACGCTGCTTCTAAGTCGTTTGTTCAAATGCGTTAACCAAAAAAAGCTTGACTTGCAGCAACTGCCAGATTATTATACCCGAAATTCACAACAACTCGACAAGGAGATGAGTATGTCGAACCTAATGAAAACCATATCTGCAATCATGTGTGTGGTAATTATCAGCACCATGTTTGTTTCCTACGCCCCTCTTTTTGCCCAGCCGGTTGCCATCACCCCGGGCCATCCCGTCACGCTGCAATTTCAAGACAGCGTAAGCTCTCAGGATGTAAATGTCGGGTCTTTGGTCGATCTTTTTGTGCGTGATGGCGTCTATGTAGACGGTGAGATGGTCATTGCGCCCGGCGCGGATGCGATTGGAACCGTCAGGCATATGAAAGACAACAATGTGTTCGGAATCCCCGGCTCAATTACCATCGATGCCGTCTCTGTCAGGGCTGTGGATGGCACAATGATCCCGCTGCAGGGTTCGATCTCGGCACAGGGAAAGAGCAACACTGCTTTAGCGATAGTTGTGGGGCTGGTTTTGTGTCCTCTGGCCATTGCCCTCCACGGAGAAAACGCCACCATAGCGTCCGGAACGATCTTTACGGCCCGCGTCGTGGGAATGCAAAGTATCTATGTGGAGCCATGAGGCTCGTTTTAACCAGTTTTATTTTGGCAGCCTTAGCCCTGGCTTGCACCTGCCTGCAGGCTGAAAGCAGGGAGGCTTACGATCCTGAAGTCAAGGCGGTTACTCCTGATATGATGGAGATTTCCGCCTTCTATCAGGTCTTGGGCTTTTACCAGAAAACACTCTCCAAAATCAACGGATCGGATTGCGTCATGATCCCATCCTGCTCCAGGTATGCGCAAGATTCATTTAAAAAACACGGCTTCCTGGGGCTCTTCCACACGGCCGACAGACTGGTGAGATGCTCACGCGATACCTGGCAATATCACAGCGTCGTCACCAAAGAAGGACGGAAAAAGTATGTCGACAAGGTATTTCCTTAGTGCTGCCCTGGCGCTGATCCTGCTGTCGCTCGGTGCGCTTTCTGCTGAACAGACAGACTATGCAGCCTCGCAGGCTTTTGCCGACAGCTTGTTTTATTCCAACGAGTTATCGAGCTCCATCCTGGAGTATAAACGCATCAACTTCCTGAGCCCCGGCAACCCGAATTTTGAGCAAAACAGATTCCGCATCGTCCAGAGCCTCTACTTTCTGGAAGACTATCAAAGCGTTGTGCGGGAACTGAATAGCGACAAACTTATCCTCTCCGATCACCCACAGGCGGGCTACTTTTATGCAAAATCGCTCTCCAATCTGGACTTGATCGACCTGTCCAACCAGTTTATCCTGCAAAACGAATCTGCAGACAGCAGCGAGGATCTGCGCTATCTGCTGATGCTCAATTACTTAAAGCAGGACAAAGTGGAATTGGCCGGCTCGATGCTGGAAAGCGAGCACCACCTCTTTGAAGCAGACGATTATCTGCACCAGCGCTTAGGGGAATATCAGAAGCGGCGCTCCAAATCCATGGCGCTGCCCAACGTGCTGAACATCGTGCCCGGACTGGGCTACCTGCCGCTCAAAAGCTACCAAAATGCCCTTTCCACCTTCATCACCACCGGCTTTATGTATCTCACCGCCAGAGAGCTTTACAAAAAAGACCTGCCCTTCACCGGCACCTTCTTCGTCTCCGCGGGCGTCATCTTCCACCTGGGCTCTTACGTCGGCATCAATAGGTATAACGAGAGGATCAAATCCGCCTATAGAGATGATTTGATCCGGTACATCGAAGAAAAGCTACCCTGAGTTGGTGCTGCCACGCCGCCCCGTACGGGCTCATCCCGAACCGCCGTTTGTCCAGTAACCGCGCAGGGAGTAAAAGCCGAAACTGGGCTATTGACAACCCCAAGCACAGGCTTTACTTTACAAAGGTATTGACGTAGTCTCTAAACATAAAGACCCGATTTCTGCTACTACCTGTAACCTCTTGCAGGATATCCAGCTCCACCAGGCTCTTGATCAGGTTGTTGGCCGGATCATATTTGAGCTTCAGGAGGTCTTGGACTTCACTGATCGCTACCGTAGGTGACTGATACAGGTGCAACAGCAGCTTACGGGCATTCTCTGTTCTTCTGCCCAGCTTTACCAGCTTAGCTTCCGTGTTTCTGTGCAGCGTCAGGATGCTTTCAAAGGTCTCTTTTCCCTTCTCGGAAGTCTCTATGACGGCCTGCAGGAAAAACCGCACCCACTGACCAATGTCGTTTGCAATTCTCACCCTGCTGAGCGAATCGTAGTACTGATCTCTATGCTTTTCAAAGAAATCTGAAAGGTAGAGAGTGGGCTTGAGTAGAAACTTATTACTGACCAAATACAGGGTGATGAGCAGCCTGCCGATGCGCCCATTGCCATCCAGGAAAGGGTGTATACTCTCAAACTGATAATGGGTCAAGGCACATTTGATCAGGTGAGGCACCAAGATCTCCTCATTGTGCAAAAACTTCTCAAAATCATCCAGTAAAACTGGCAGATCACTGATATGAGGAGGGATATAGGCTGCATCCGCCAGAGAAGAACCCCCGATCCAGTTTTGACTGGCCCTGAACTCTCCCGGAGCCTTATGCTCACCCCGCACCCCGCTCATCAGGATCTCATGGGTGCGCTTGATCAACCTCAGAGAGAGGGGCAAGGTATCCAATTGTTGGATCGCTTCATTCATGGCCTGGATGTAGTTTTGAACCTCCTGCCAATCGTCCCGCTTTTCCGGCTCGATCGCCTCTGCGCCCTTGACCACATCATCAATCTCGGTCTTGGTTCCCTCAATCCTGCTGGAGGTATTGGCCTCCTTGATGACGTGCATGCGGATAAACAAGTCAACATTGGGCACGATGATGGAAAAAGCATTCAGCTCGCCCAAGGTTTTGGTCGCCTTTTCCAGCAACACGTTTATCCTGGGATCCTCCCAAGTCCACTCACGGTTAATCGTGGTGGGCAAGAAACTCTTGTATTGATACTGGTTTCGGTAAATACCTGAGCTAAAATCTTCAAACTTCATCTGCCGTAGTCCTCGCTGATTGAATTAGGTAACGCACCTTGAGCCCACTATTCAAAAAGTGGTTTAACTGTCAAACACTTTATTCGACTTTCAGGCCATTATAATCGAATAAGCGCCTTCTTGTCCGACTTTCGATCGGATAAAATCGAACATAGCCTCCATCTTATCCGACTTTCACGTCCTCAAAATCGAATAAACACTTTCTTACCCGACTTTCGCTCGGATAAAACCGAATAACAGTACCCCAACACTACAGCTTCGAGCCCCGAAAGTATAACATGCTTTTCCTTGTTATACTTTCGGGCGCTCAAAAGGCAGTAGGATCAGGCTTACTATTTGGTTCTGCAGACGCGGAAGCCGTAGTTGTGTTCGATTCTGATTGGTTTATCGCCAAAGCGGAAGAATACTGTGCACCAATTTGCCGGATCATCCCAGTAGCCACCACGCAGCAGGCGATACATTCCAAAATCCGGGCCGGTGGGGTCGGTCTGCGAGCTGTCGCTGTATCTGCCCACCCAATCCCAGCACCATTCCTTGATATTGCCACTCATATCATATGTGCCGATGGCATTTGGGGCTTTGGTGCCCACAGGGTGGCTGGTGTTGCCGGAGTTTTCCCCATACCATGCCACGGCGTTGATGTCGTTGGAGCCGGAGTAGAGGTGGTCTGGATCGTTGGTTCTCGCGCGTGCGGCGTATTCCCATTCCGCTTCGGAAGGCAATCTGTAGCCATTGGCCTTCCAGTTGCAGGTAGCGGCGTCCCAGGCATCGATATTTGGAGAATCCCTATCGACGGGAATTTCTCCCCAGTCAGCAGGATTTGTGCTTCCGTTTATTTTGTAACAGGGCGTGAGTCCCTCTGCGATGCTGCGCAGATTGCAGTATTTGAGGGCAGCGTACCAGGAGACATAATAGGCGGGGTGGTTATCTCCCCGGCCATATTCGTCCGTCCATGGTTTGCCCGGCTGCATATATTGGGCAAATTCAGCCTGAGTGACCTCATATTTGCTGATAAAGAAGGGGTTGAGGGTTACTTTGTGGGGCGTCAAAAGCGCATCTTCCCCGGTTGTATCACCCATGGTGAAGCTGCCTTTGCTGATATAGACCATGCCGGCGGGTGGGTCTACAACCGGTTCGGTGGGCTTATCCTTTTCCGCACAGCTCGCCAATGTCATCACAAGCATCAAAGCGGCGATGATGATCATGGCCAATCTTGTCTTACGCATTTTTGTACCTCCAGTGTACATTGAATATCAGATGCTATATACTTGCCTTGCTTCTTGGGCAAATCATGAGCAGCAAAGCCGCGATCGCCAAGAGCCGGGCGTCAGTCATTATTTAGTTCTACAAACGCGGAAGCCGCTGATGAAGCGACCGTCTTGCGCATGGTCTCCGTGCTGGCGGATGATATCGCAGTATCTTGGGCCCACGCCGTCGTATTCCCAGTCTCCACCGCGTTGCAGGCGAAGCGGGCCCCACTCAGGGCCGGTGGGGTTGGTCACTGCTTCAGAGCCGTAGGGTTCAAAATCATACCAGTCCCAGCACCATTCCTTGACGTTGCCGCTCATATCGTAAGTGCCGATGCCGTTGGGTGCTTTAGTGCCCACACGATGCGAGCTGCCGCCTGAACTTTCATAATACCAGGCTACCTCGCCGATATTATTGGAGCCGCTGTAAAGATAATCCGGGGTGTTGGTGGCACCGCGGGCGGCGTATTCCCATTCTGCGCCGGTGGGCAGTCTGTACCCATTGGCCTTCCAATTGCAGATGGCAGCATCCCAGATGGGCATTTGCGGGTCTTTCCAACCGCTGGGCATCTCCCCCCAGTCTGCCGGATTTGTAGAGCCATTTATCGTGTAGCAGGGCGTCAAACCCTCATCCCTACTGCGCAGGTTGCAGTATTTGATGGCGGCATACCAGGAGACGTAGTAGGCTGGATACTCGCCCCCCTGGCCATATCTTTCACTCCACTCCGTTTCCGGCTGCAGATACTTGGAAAATTCAGCCTGAGTGACCTCATATTTGCCGATGTAAAAAGAGCTCAAGGTGACTTTGTGTGGCGTCAGATACTCATCTTCCCCACTCACATCTCCCATGGTGAAGGTGCCGCCGGGGACGTAGACCATACCGGCAGGAGTGTCTGTTTCCGGTTCGGTGGTTTTCTTACAGCTCGCCAATGTCATCACAAGCATCAAAGCAGCGATGATGATCATGGCAATTCTCATTTTACGCATTTTTGTACCTCCAAGTACATATTGAATTTATCAACATATCATAGAAATCTGCCCAAGTGGTATGGCGACCACTTGGGCGAGTTTTCATAAACTTCCGATGGTCTTGAGTCCCGGCAAATACACGGCCGGAAAAGCCGTTCTCAGCCGGAACCGGGCATCAATCATCATTTGGTTCTGCAGACGCGGAATCCGACGATGGGGCTCATCTCTATAAATGGGGTGTTTATGCCACGGCTGGTAATATAACATTGCTCCGATATGAAGTGCCAACTACCGCCACGTTCCACGCGTTCACTTCCTTCTTCCGGGCCGGTAGGATTGTTCTGCGGGCTGTTTTGGTAGTAATCTCGGCCATACCTGTCCCAGCACCATTCTCCAAGGTTGCCGCTCATGTCGTAAATACCGATGGCATTGGGAGCTTTCTCTCCCACGGGATGGATTTTCCCCAGGGAATTTTCAATAAACCATGCCACATCGTCAAAATCATCCGAGCCACTGAAAAGGTAATCGGGGCTGTTGGTTCTCGCTCGGGCGGCATATTCCCATTCCGCTTCGGTGGGCAATCTATAGCCATTGGCGCTGAAATTGCAGGTAACGGCTTCCCAGCTTGAGGCGGTTGGATCGGTATTAAATACGGGAACTTCTCCCCAGTCAGCAGGATTTGTGCTGCCGTTTATCGTGTAGCAGGGAGTAAGCTCCTCTGCCATGCTGCGCAGGTTGCAATATTTGAGGGCGGCAAACCAAGAGACGTTGTAGGCAGGATAATTGTCACCCTGGCCCAGTTCCGGCATCCAAGGTGCGCCCGGACGCATATATTCGGCAAATTCAGCCTGTGTTACCTCATACTTGCCGATGAAGAAAGAGGACAGGGTGACTTTGTGAGGCGGAGCATACTCATTTTCCGCATTTCTCGCATCTCCCATGGTGAAGGTGCCGCCGGGGACGTAGATCATACCGGCAGGAGTGTCTGTTTCCGGTTCGGTGGTTTTCTTACAGCTGGCCAATGTCATCACAAGCATCACAGCAGCGATGATGATCATGGCAATTCTCATTTTACGCATTTTGTATCTCCTGTATTAGTATTTAAAAGTCTGATGTGAAAAACCTGCCCAAGTGGCGTGGCAACCACTTGAGCAAGCAATAAAATATGTATTAACAATCATGATTATCGGCGCAATCGGGGCGGCAAAATCCGTCTGCCGGCGCCATGATTCAAGCCTCAATCCACATTGGATCTGCAGAGACGGAAGCCGACGGTGTAATAGCCGAAATCGTAGGGATAGTCGTCCCAACGGAAGGGTACGCGGCAGAATTCCGGATCGTCGCCCCAGCTGCCACCACGTATCACACGACTATCGCCGGTTGTGGGGCCGGTGGGATTGTTTTGGGGGCTGACCTCGTAATAATCCCAGTCATACCAGTCCCAGCACCATTCTTCGAGGTTGCCGCTCATATCGTAAATGCCGAGCCCGTTGGGCGCCTTTTTCCCGACGGGATGGCTGCCCCAGTTGGAAAGATCGTCATCATCCTCCTCTTCATCATAATACCAGGCCACGGCTTCGATATCGTTTGAACCGCTGTAGAGGTAATCCGGATCGTTGGTTCGCGCTCGGGCGGCATATTCCCATTCTGCCTCGGTGGGCAAACGGTAACCGTTGGCACTGAAATCGCAGGTGACAGCGTCCCAGGTGGGATTGTTGTCATCTGTGGGCACGGGGCCCCAATCGGCGGGATCGGTACTGCGGTTTATCGTGTAGCAGGGAGTGAGCTTTTCTGCCATGCTGCGCAGATTGCAGTATTTGATGATGGAGTACCAAGAGACGTTGTAGGCGGGGAAGTTGTCTCCACGGCCAAAGTGGGCTTCCCAAGGATGGTCCGGCTGCATATATTTGGAAAATTCAGCCTGAGTTACCTCATATTTGCCGATGTAAAAAGAGTTCAAGGTGACTGTGTGGGTGGGCCTCTCATCCGAAAATCCCTCACCGGTTGCATCACCCATGGTGAAGCTGCCGCCGGGGACAAGAATCATCTTGGCGGGTGTGGCTGAAGGCTTGGTGGTCTTTTTGTCACAACCCAAAACCATCACAGACAACATTACAACAACCGTTAAGATCAAAATTAATCTCATCTTACGCATTTTGTACCTCCAGTACATATTGAGTATTTTAATGTTGAGCCAAAGAGCCAACATCTTGTTTTACGATGCAAATCGGTACATCCCGTACCCGAGGAAACAGGATGGGCACATTATTATACAAGAGCTTTACCTGTCAAGTGTCTTTCGGCATTTTGCCCCGTAAGAGGTGAATTGATCAAGCGGCTGCCAAATATAATAACAGCTTTATTTGCAAAGATGATTTTTTGCTTGACATAAAACACAATCTCATTTATTTGTATCTACGTAAACTCTAATCTCGGATATATAGGTTGGCATACTGGGTCTTGTAGCACTTAAACTGGGCATGGGCGCTGTGAAATCCGTATTCAAACTACATATTGAGGGAAAAACAAAGGAGATTTTACTATGAAGGAAGTTCTGTATATTACTGTGATTTTGGCTGTCTTCAGCTTTGGTGCGCTGGCAGCCCAATATCAGGAGATTTATTCGCAACCCTACGCGGTTGATCAAAATGGTTTGCCAATCCCTATACTATAGTCAACAGCACTCTTGCCACTGCCCAGGGTATGGACTTAAGGATTGCCGATAACTTCAGTGGCTTGACCGATCCTATCACCAAGGTCACCGTCTATGGCGGTCCCCTTCTCTACCGTAGAAGCTGGCTTGGTTTCTGGTACTGGAGTGCCGGACAGGTCGCCTCAGAGGAACCATTCCGTGTAAGGTTTTACGATTGCAGCGGCACTTGGACCCAACCTCCCCCACCGCTTACCGCAGATACCGCCGGCACCTACACCGTGAACCTTTACGACACCTATGGTGATGGCTGGCAAGGCGGCAGCTTGAATGTTTTGGTGAATGGGACCGTTGTTTTGGAGGGTATCACCATTTCCGATGGCTATGGTCCTGAAGCTTATACCTTTACCGCCAACGTCGGTGATGAGATCTGCACCGTTTTCACAGCCGGCTATTTTCCCAGTGAAAACCGTTATGAGGTCCTTGATCCCAATAGTGTCGTCATCGCCACAGACGGCCCCGATCCTCTGGGTATTGGCTCCGACCCCGAATATGTGATCGGCGAGCCTGATTGGAACAACCCTGTGAAAGAATACCTCAACCTACAAGCGACCACCACCTTCATTGCCAATCTTACCTGGGACATAACCTGGCAGTACTACCAGTTTGACATTATTCTCCCCGAGCCCGTGAATATGGCCGAGGGTTGGGTTTCTGCCCAGATGTCCGTTGATGACGGAGCCACGGCGCTTTTCATGTGGTCAGATTGCAATCCTGCTTATGGAGATGCAGTTGCTTGGCAGTATGAGGGAGCTAAAGCCAGCAAATCTGTCAACGCCTCCAAGCTTACTAAAAGTAGTGTTCGGGGAGGAACCGGAAACGATATGGCTTTCATCCTCTATACCGGCAATGACCCCACCCTGCCCGTGGAGCTTTCCCACTTCTCCGCTACCATGACCTCAGAAAACTACGTGCAACTCACCTGGGTTTCGCAGACAGAGACCAACGTCCTGGGCTACAACGTTTACCGCAGCGACAGCTGTGACCTGAGCTCAGCCAGGCATATCTCTCCCTTGATAGGAGGCACCAACACCTCTTTTGCTCAGACTTACATCTACCTGGATCAGGAGCTGGATCGGGACGGAACCTATTATTACTGGCTGCAAAGCGTGGATATGGACGGCACCTCAGGCTTTCATGGGCCTGTGAGCGTGGCTTTCAGCATCGGCAATACCGAAAGCCCCTCCATGCCTTTTATAACCAGATTGGAAAATGCCTATCCCAATCCCTTCAACCCCAACACCACGATCCGCTATCAGCTCAGGGATGCCGGCAAGGTGAGAATAGACATCTACAACCTCAGGGGCCAGATTTTGAATAGCTTCAGCCGCACCCACGATGCCGCAGGAAACTATGGCGTTGTTTGGGACGGACGTGACAGCTCCGGCAACGACCTCCCTTCCGGTGTTTATCTCTACAAGATGAGCTGCGGGGAGTACAGCGCCATCAAGAGAATGGTGCTGAAGAAATGATGTTTGAGACCTCTGGTCTCTTTTAAAGAAAGAATGCCCGCGATAACCCGCGGGCTTCCTTTTTGTGAGCTGCTGCGCAGATTGCAGTATCTGATGGCAGCGTACCGAGAAACACTGCAGGCCGAATGCAACAAAAGCGAGTGTCAAGCTGTTATCTTCGGAGAATTTGCTTGACCTTTTGAACCAATGAAAAAAAGATGCAGGGAATCCCCATCAGTATGGAGACTCAACAGCAAAGGAGAATAAATGATTACTATAATCGAACAGATCAGCATCCCTGCTCCCTTTGAAAGCCTGTGCGCATGGGCGGATAATTTTGAAGAAGAGTTTGTAAAATGGAGCCCTTACCATCTGGAATGCGAGCTCTTCGATGGAAACGTCAATGCGGGGAGCAGGGTGAGGTTCTATGAAATCGTAATGGGCATGGATTATAATGTAACAGGCACGATCATCGAGAGTTATCGAGATGACAACCGCTTCAGATTTGTCTTCCGAAGCGATAAGAAAACTGCCTTCATCACCTTTGAAGGAAAAAGAACAGAAACAGGATGCCACTTTAGTCATACGGAATCCTTTGGACTGACAACTCCGATAATTGGGGCAATAGTAAATTTCCTCATCTTCAAAGTCATATATAGAAAGCGAGCCAACTGGCAGCTGATACGCGACGATATGATCCTGGACAACAAGTATTTATGCGATATCCTCACAGAAGGAAAATACCCTGAGCGCATCCCCATTCAAGAACTGAAGAAAAAGGAGGCTTTGGCATGAGCCGCAAAGAGATGATCCAGAATGCTTACCGCTTCACCGGCAAAAACAGCTTTTATGATGGCATGATAACCTGCGACACACTTATCGGCAAGATGGTCTGCCGCGTGGTCTGGGATATGAATAAAGAAGAGTGTACAGAATATCAACTTCGGGCTGTCTCAGGCATCCCGGAAGCGTTTTCGGGGCGCCTGCTGGAAGTGCCGGTGGGAACGGGCGTGATTACCATGCCTTTATACAAGACACTCGCTGATGCGGACATCGTCTGCCTGGACTACTCGCCGGACATGATGGCCCTGGCAGAAAAAAGAGCGCAGGATATGCGGATTGGCAATGTTTCATTTCAGCAGGGAGATGTGGGTGATCTGCCTTTTGAGAGCGGGAGTTTTGATATCGTGCTCTCAATGAACGGGTTCCATGTGTTTCCGGATAAAGAACTTGCACATCAAGAATGCTTCAGGGTGCTGAAAAGTGGGGGCATTTTCTGCGGCTGTATGTATGTATCCGGCGTTAACAGGCGCACCGATTGGTTTATACGCAATATCTACCAACGCTTGAAGTTTATGAGCCCGCCTCAGGAGACTATGCGCAGCCTGAAGAAGAGGCTGGAAAGCAGCTATGCACAAGTGGAGCTAAGCAACCTCAAGGGAATAGCTTGCTTTGCCTGCCGAAAGGGATAAGGCAGCTTTCCCCGAATTTACAGCGGATACCCCTGAACGCCTACCATTTTGGCGGGACAAAAAGCCTACTATTTTAGTAGGCATTCTCCGGCTCACTCCGGTATCTGAAACAGTAGGGGTTTTGAAAAATTTGACTTCAGCCCTTGAATTCTGCAAACAAATCTGCCCTCTAAAACGTCGATTTCATGCGGCCTCCCTTAGGGGCTCCTGTGGGTCTCCTTTGGGATCCACAAGTAACCCAAAGAAAACCCAAGAGTTACGCATT
>JGI24710J26742_10001230_pt1 | contig 23752 bp, 17 predicted proteins | sample BioPla2DNA2_FD_26742 | JGI IMG/M metagenome (IMG submission 26742) | reverse complement strand
ATGTCAACAAGCCCTCCGCGCTCGCCGACTTTGGCGAGATGGGGGACTGGGCGATCGTTTACCATATCCTCTCCCCCATTGGTTATCTGCTTTTGCTTCTGCTTGTGATTCGCACAGCCGGAGGACGAAAAAAGAAGAAAACAGCGGCGAGGAAGTCCGCCGCGCCGCAAATAATCGAAGTAAGGAGTGATGCGGATATGTTTTGCTCAAACTGTGGAAGCAAGCTGCCGGAGGGCGCGGCTTTCTGTTCGGAATGCGGCGCGAAAGCCGCACAGAAGGTCGCTGACACCTGCGCCGGCTGCGGAACCGCAATGACTCCGGGTGCTGCGTTTTGCGCTCATTGCGGGGCCGCTGTCAATCATGGGGAAGCCCAAGCGCCGCAGACCGCTTCCTTTGCCCCGCAGGATGGCGGGGAGATAACGCGCACAAATCTGATTGGGTTCTCGGATTATCACAATCATCCGGAAATTCTTGCGGCGGCGAAGAAATCCAGGAGAAACGTCACCGTCTTTATGTGGATATTGGTTTTTGCGGCGCTCATCGGCTTTCCCATCGCCGGGCTGCTGATGGACGATTTCCCTTTCGGGGAAGCTGTCATCGTTGGCGTGTTTGTCTCCCTTATGATGTTGCTCTTTGGCCTGGTTTCTCTGCGCAGAACGAAACAGAGCATGTGGGAGGGCGTTGTCACCAATAAGTTCAACAAACAGAAGCAGGAGAAAAGGGATGATCCGTCAATCACCTATACGGAATATACGGTGGCAATCACCACCGATACGGGAAAGAAAAAAACCATCGTGGAAAAGGACCCCCGGCGATATATGTACGACTATCTCTCAGTTGGTGACAGGGTGAGATATCATCCCAAATTCAGTGCATACGAAAAATACGATAAATCTAAAGACCGCATCATCTACTGCATCGTCTGCACCACGATGAACCCCATCCAAAATGACCGCTGCAAGCGGTGTAACAATTTGTTGTTCAAATAAGGAGGCTTTTTGTAATGGAGAGATTTGACACCCTGCTCGAGGCGGCGGAGCTTGCCGTAACTCTTGCTACTGGCTGGCGGTTTGCCACTTCCGATGAACGATACGACGCAAAAGGCTTGCTGGTGCTTGCCGAGATGAGCGACAGTGAAAACCCCATCGACGAAGACAGCTTTTATGTGGTTTCGCCCGCCGGAGCCATCGGCTTATGCGAGGACGGTGAGGACATCGACTGGCTGTTTCTGTCCGATGCCGCACCAAATGAAGAATTGCCCCTGATATACCAAGCCGCCGCACAAGTGAATTTTTGCTCGCAATGCGGCCTTGGCGTTGCTCCCGGCGCGCGCTTTTGCGGAAAATGCGGCAATAAGCTATAAGACATCTTTAAAATCATACAGAAAAATTCTAACAACGCAGCATCATAGAAAAGACGAACAGACAGCTGTTTTACCTGCTGTCTGTTCGTCTTTTCTGTCATTCTTTTTCCGTATTCAGTTTACCTTGACCCTCGGTTCATAAGTTGTCTTTATGACTACTCGTATTACAGGGGGACGGTTTTCGTGTGCTTCTGCCAAGAAACACACAAGAACCGTCCCCCTATGTTCTACCCATATGTTCTATTGGAGGGAAGGTATGAAGATACTAATTATTGATGATGAAAAACTTCTGGTAAAGGGACTGAAGAAAAGTTTAGAGCAGGAGAGCTTTCAGGTTTCAACGGCCTATGATGGAGAGGAAGCTTGGAGTGTTTTTGAAAGCCAATCTTTCGACTTTATCATATTAGATTTAATGCTTCCTAAAATAGATGGTATTAATCTGTGTGGAAAGATTCGTCAGAAAAGTAATGTTCCTATTATTATGCTGACAGCAAAGGATAGTGATATTGATAAGATAGTGGGGCTAGAGTTGGGAGCAGATGATTACATGACGAAACCCTTCAATACCCGAGAGCTTATTGCACGTATTCGGGCTATAACAAGAAGAATGGAAAAAAATAATAGTGCGGATGTTAAAGAAGATGTGTACTCCTCAGGAAATATAGAGTTAAATCTCAATAATAGAGTTGTTAAAAAGGATGCTGAGGAAATTGAACTGACCCCTAAGGAGTTTGATATACTGCACCTATTGATTAAACACAAAGGAAGAGTATTCTCCAGGGAAGAAATATTCAATTACATATGGCAGGAGCCTTGTTTAGATACTAGAACCATCGATGTACATATTAAAAACATTAGAGAAAAACTAAAGGATGACACGAAACAATCCCCTATGATTAATACAAAGTGGGGCGTGGGGTACTATTTTAGAAGGGATTGATAATAATTGTTTTCATCCATTAGACAAAAGTTAATATTTATCTATATTGTACTCATTACCATACCTCTGATTATAATTAATTATTTATCTATAGGAAGCATGTCTGATTCTATATTGTCTGAAATAGAGGTCAACACCCTAAAAAACGCAAATATTATCTCTAATATCAGTAGTAATAATAATGATAACCCCTTGATAATCAAACAAAGAATAAAAGAATATGCTAATGCAGAGATGGGAAGAATCCTCGTTTTAGACAGTGCCGGAAGGGTCAGAGTGGATAGCGCTGGTCTTCTGGATAACATGGTCCTAGACAATTATGAAATAAGCCAGGCTTTTAATATGCAAGAGACGATAGGGTACTATCGAACCGATAAATATATCCTACAGGTGGCAGTTCCTATAATCAAGAAGGTAGGCCATGAAAGGAAAGCAGAAGGAGTGGTCTTCATCTCCAAAAATGTTGATGAGGCCTTTGATACTATCCAAAGCTTTAGAAATCAGCTGACTATTCTCTCTGCTTTTGCCGCTATACTAGCAGTAGTAGTTACTATTATTGTAAGTGGTCATATAACCAAACCCATAACCCTGTTATCCAAAACTGCCAGAAAAATAGGGAAGGGTCAATTTGGTGAGGAAGTGAGAATAAAGTCTAAGGATGAAATAGGCAGGCTGGCACAGGACTTTAATTCTATGAGTAAAGAGCTATATGAGATAGATAAAGGCAGGACACAATTTATAGGAGATGTATCACATGAATTAAAGAGTCCGCTGGCATCTATAAAGGCACTGATAGATTCATTACTATATGGTGAGGATAATATAGAAGTATATAAAGAATATTTAAGGGATATAGATTCAGAGATAGACAGATTGTCGGATCTGGTCAAATCTCTTTTGAGCTTAACAAAAATTGAAGAGAAGGGAATTAAAAAAACTGATACCCCCTTGGAGGAGATTGTTCAGGACGCCATGAAGATATTAAAGCCCCTGTCTGATAAGTATGATGTAACGGTTTCTTTGGATATGGACGGGCAACCCCGAGTGATGTGTGACCGGGAGTATATAAGGATGGCATTGATAAATCTGATAGATAACGCTCTAAAATATAGGGATGTAAACAAAACTGATAAAAAAGTAGAGCTTATAGGCATGAATAGAAGGAGTGGATATGAATTAAAAATAGTTGATAATGGAATAGGCATAAAGGAGGAAGAAATAGACTCCATTTTCAAAAAGTTTTATCGCTCTGATTTGTCCCGTTCCAGAGATACTGGTGGAGCTGGTATAGGTCTTTCTATAGTAAGTAGAATTATGGAAGTACACGGCTGGAAAATAATTGTGGATAGTAAGGTGGGCGAGGGAACCACTATTAGCATTTTCATTCCCNAAAAATCCTCATAATTTCTTTACAATTTCTTCACCGGTTATTTATATTAGAAGGTTATACTCTAGATATGCCTAAAGAATAAATAAGATTGAGGCATAGAAGACTATAAATTTTAGTTAAACAGGAAAGAAAGGATGATGAGCATGCTAAAAAAAATAGGAGTACTTACATTTCTTCTTATTATTGCTGCAATTGTAAGTTCATGCAGCCCTGAAAGAGTGGCGTTATCAGTTCCGCAAGCATCAGAGAATGATTATGATTATGAGGTAATTGATCCTGAGCCGGTAATCGAGGAAGTGGAGCTCACTTTATATTATGCAAATCCTGAATACATCGCTACGGGAGATGAATCTCTGGACAAAGTTATACCTGTTAAAAGAGCCGTTAATCTTGGAGGAAGATCAATAGAAGAGGCTATTGTATCAGAACTAAAGATTGAACCGGAAGGATTGACTACATTGTTGGACAGTATTGATATATTAGATGTTGATGCGGTTGAAGGTATAGCCTATGTAAACTTTTCTGGCGAAGGTCTTAGTGGAAGCAGTTTGACCGAGACTCTGGTTTTACTGCAAACAATTTATTCTCTTACTGAAACAGAAAATGTGAACGCTGTTCAATTCCTGATATCCGGCAGCAAAAATGAAACACTTATGGGACATATAGATATACAGGAGCCTTTAAAAAGAGAAGATATCATAATGAATGTTGAAGAATTAGAATAATATGATCATTTTTAATGATTAGTTAAGGATATTATAATACTTGTCGTAATACTTATTAATGCGGCAGCGATACAATTGGTTCAAAGTAACACTGCAAGCTAAAGGTTTGATAATAATAGTTATATATTTATTAATAGTATCTGGAGGTAAACTGTATCATGAAGTATCGCTTGATTTCCGTTATTCTTATGGTGGTAATTAGTTTTTCTTTTGTCTCAGCCAATGTTTTTGCTAGTGAAAGCGTTTTACCTTCTGGTATTCCAGATTCTGAGATACCAGAAAGAATTGATTCCTACATAGAAGAGAATAAAGATACAACGGCTGGAGTATCAATTGCAGTTTTTAGAGGTGAGGAGATTCTATATAAGACTGGATATGGATATGCCAATATTGAAGAACAGCTAGTAGTTAATGAGGATACTGTATATGAATGGGGTTCAGTATCTAAGTTGCTGGTATGGGTAAGCGTAATGCAGCTTTTGGAGCAAGGAAAAATTGATTTGGATGTAGATGTGCAAGAATATCTACCAGAGAATTTTTTTACAAGATTGAAGTACAAAGATCCTATTACAATGAAACATCTTATGAATCATAATGCAGGTTGGGAAGATGCCATTTTCCAAATGNGTGCCATCGATTCTGATAGCATTTTACCTCTAGATCAGGCTCTGAAGACTACTGAGCCTCGACAAATAAACAAACCTGGCAAAGTTTGTGCATATTCTAATTGGGGTGTTGCGCTTGCAGGGTATATTGTTGAAAGAATAAGTGGACTGCCATTTTACCAATATGTACAAGACAATATATTTAAACCTTTAAACATTGAGCATACGGCAGTATCCCCACAACATATTGATGTTCCATGGGTAAAAACAAAGCTTCTTGAAAGTGAAGGTTATACTTCCAACTTATCACCAATTGGGGACGGATTGTTTAATGTTAATATTTATCCGGCTGGTTCGACAGCAGGAACTCTTAATGATTTTTTGGCATTTGCAAAAGCACTAGTGCCAAACAGTGAGGGGTCTAAGAAATTATTTGATAATGATGAAACACATAATGTGATGTTTACGGCTACACTAAAATTTCCAGGAACAGAAATAGACTACAATAATCACGGATTTTGGTCCCATGAGTACAATGTGCAAGCCTTAGGGCATGGTGGAAATACTATTATGAATTCATCATATAAAAAATATCAGATTATACTCTGCATAGCAATTATTTTACTCTTGTTTATAATAATTGGAGTTGCGAGTATGATGCTAACAGTGGAGGCTGTTGTAACTAAGTTCATACCTTATGTTATTGCAAGTATTCTTCTAGGTATTATTCCTCTTGTTTATGCAATCATTTTTTTCAAGAAAAAAAGCACATTTTCATGTACAAAGGGGCAAAAGGTGTCATATGTAATTACTATGTTCATGGGCTTTATTATGACAATTGCCATTCTGGCACTGGAAATGTACAAAATCTAAATGTTGTAAGGTGACACTAAACTAAAACACAGCAGAACCGTCCCCCTGTGCTCGTTATAATTAATAAAAGGGTATTGTATAATAAATCTTATACAATGCCCTTTTTAGTGTTAAAATCATCAAATTAATACTATATATAAATATCAAAGTATGCTCTAGTCTTTAATTTGAGCAACTTTAATCTGTGTTAATAATTATTGTATATTGTTCTTTCTTGTTATAAAATTAAATCTGTATTAAACATGGAGGGTTAGACATGAAACTAATTAAAACAAAGAATTATGAAGAAATGAGTCAAAAAGCAGCCAATGTTGTTTCTTCTGTAGTTACTCTAAAGCCCGATTGTGTATTGGGATTAGCTACAGGAGATACTCCGGTAGGTATGTACCGAATACTGGCAGAAAGAAACAAAAAGGGCGATTTGGATTTCAAAAATATTAAGACAGTGAATCTGGATGAATATGTAGGACTCAGTGCAGAACACCCTCAAAGCTATCAATATTTTATGAATCAAAATCTCTACTCTAAAGTCAATTTGTCGAGTAATAATACACATATACCCGATGGCCTTGCTAAGGATCCAGAGCAAGAATGCAAAAGATATGAAGAATTGATTTATAGTCTTGGTGGAATTGAACTATTGGTTCTAGGAATAGGAAATAACGGACATATTGCCTTTAATGAGCCCGATGACTCCTTTCCAAAGGAAACACATGTAGTTAAGCTTACAGAGGATACACGCCGTGTAAACGGTAGATTTTTCGATTCTCTGGACGAGGTTCCCTATTATGCTATTTCAATGGGGATGAAGAGTATCATGAGTGCAAGAGCCATTATGTTGCTGGCATCTGGTGAGGTAAAGAAAAAGATTCTTTATGAATCTATTTATGGGCCAATAACGCCGATGGTACCTGCTTCTGTTCTTCAATTGCATCCTAATTTACTAGTAATAACGGATCAATAAATTTATAAATGCTTACAACAAATGAGCAGAGTGTTCAAGAAAGCATTTTTAATGCAAACAGGCTTGCCATATTAAGGAATTTTGTGCTAAAATATACATTAGTTTAAAACAATAGCAATAATCTTAAGGAGTATGGCAATGCCTGGGGCAAAAGTTCATGAAGGACATAGAAAAAGGGTAAAGGACAGATATATTGAGGAGGGGCTTGACTCCTTTTCAGATCATGAAATTGTCGAACTAATATTATTTTACTGTATACCTCAAAGAGACACGAATGTACTTGCCCATAAAATGATAAATGAGTTTGGGAGCCTCCATAATTTATTGGAGGCCAACCCTAGGGATATTGCAAGGCGTTGTAATGTCAATTTAAATATATCCATCTTATTATCTCTAATGGCACCATTATCAAGAAGGTATTTAAAGCAAAAATGGGGAAGCCGGCCTGTTCTGAATACATCAACAATTGCTGGNAATTATGCCGTAAGTCTTTTTGCGGGAAGAGTATATGAGTGCTTTTATGTAATATGTCTTGATTCACAAAATCGAGTNAATCATGCAGCCCTTGTTCATGAGGGGACTATCAATGAGGCACCGGTATATCCAAGAATTATTGTTGAAACAGCTCTTCGACATAGGGCAAATAGTGTGATACTTGCTCATAATCATCCTGGAGGTAGTTTAAAGCCTTCAAATGCAGATATTGATGTTACAAGGAAGATTTATCAGGCAATGAGGCCGATTGCAATAAGTGTAGTTGATCATATTATAGTAGCGGGAGACAGGTATATCAGCCTGGCAGAGCAGGGGATAATTGATTCTATAATGCTTTGAACCCTGTGACATCTAGGAAAAAAGTCCTATTAGTAATAATCAACAAAAATTTTTTTGCGNGACGAAGAAAGTCGCGCATTATTTTTTTCAATCATAATCTGTCGAATGCCTTGCCTGATTTTAACAGTCTATATAATGCAATATATTACTGGGTTTTGGTCATTTTGCTTACATGGCATAAGACACAATATGTTGTGTTTACATCATAACTAATTAACAAAATGTAGTTTCATGTCGATATAAGAAATATAGGCTGAAAGTATTGAGATTGCTATATTTCGTCATTTTGTACAAAAAAACGACAAAAAAACGGGTTGACACTATATATTGTGTATGATAGTATAATTGACAACGACATATAGATTCTTTCTAAGTAGCACTCTTTGATGTATCCATAAATAGTATTAGGTGAAATCTTGTCGCTGGAATCTAAGGGATTCTTAATACAAGAACAGGAGGCAATCGAAAATGATTGAAAAGATACGTAAGAGGAATGGTAGTGTCGAGAAGTTCGTGCCTGATAAAATCACATCTGCTATTTATAAAGCTGCTGTGGCCTGTGGAGGAAGCGATTTTGATTTAGCTAAAAGGCTTACCAACGAGGTTATAACAATTGCAGAGGAGAGGTACATAGGAAGAATTCCCGAGGTAGAGCAAATTCAGGATATTGTAGAGTATGTGCTCATTGAAAATGGTCATGCGAAAACTGCAAAGGCATATATCCTATATCGCGAGAAGCGCAAAGGTGCNAGAGAGATGAATGCCCTCATCGGTGCCACTATAAATATGTTTGCTGATTATTTAGGGGACAAGGACTGGAAAATCAAGGAGAACGCAAACACACAAAAGAGTGTTAACGGTCTTAATAATTACATAAGAGAAGTATTTACCAAGAATTATTGGTTACATGAGCTNTATACTGAAGAAATCAGAAATGCCCATGAGAGCGGAGACTGCCATATTCATGATATGGGCTTTTTCGGAGCCTATTGTGCAGGCTGGGATTTAAGACAACTTCTATTAGACGGCTTTGGAGGAGTACCTGGTAAGGTAGAGAGTAAACCGGCCAAACACCTGCGCAGCTTTTTAGGACAGGTTGTTAACTCTACATTTACTACTCAGGGTGAAACAGCAGGTGCTCAAGCCTGGTCCAGCTTTGATACATATTGTGCTCCTTTTATCCGATATGACAATTTAAGCTACAACGATGTTAAGCAATGCTTACAGGAGTTTATNTTTAATATCAATGTTCCGACAAGAGTTGGTTTTCAATGCCCCTTTTCCAATTTAACCTTCGATATTAAGGTTCCAAAGACTATCAGAGATGAACCGGTTATTTACGGAGGCGAATATACTAACGATAAATATGGGGACTTCCAGGCAGAAATGGATGTATTCAATAGAGCTTTTTGTGATGTTATGCTAGAAGGAGATTCAAAAGGCAGAGTNTTTACATTTCCTATTCCAACAATTAATATCACAAAGGATTTTGAATGGGATAATCCGGCTGTGGATGCCTTTATGGAGATTACTTGCAAGTATGGTATCCCATACTTTGCAAATTACATTAACTCAGATCTTTCCCCTGAGGATGCAGTATCTATGTGCTGCAGGTTGCGTATTGATACTTCAGAGCTCAGGAAAAGAGGTGGTGGATTATTCGGCAGTAATCCACTTACCGGATCAATAGGTGTATTCACCATCAATCTGCCGAGAATCGGGTATTTAAGTAACACAAAAGAAGAATTCAAGAAGAGGCTTTATAATATAGCCAGGATAGGAAAGACCTCCCTAGAAATCAAAAGAAAAGTTGTGGAGCAACAGACGGAAAAGGGGCTTTACCCGTATACTGCTCACTATCTGAGGAATGTAAAGGAACGATTCGGAAGNTACTGGTATAATCACTTTGCTACTATAGGAATAGTAGGCATGAATGAGGCTCTGTTAAACTTTTTGGGCAAGGATATTACCACTCCCGAAGGTCAGGAATTTGCCATTGATATAATGAATTATTTACGTGAGATTATGGTAGAATTCCAACAAGAAACCGGTAATTTCTATAATCTGGAGGCAACTCCGGCTGAAGGAACATCATATAGACTGGCTCGTTTAGATAAGCAAAGATATCCCGACATAATTACTGCAGGCCAAGATACACCATACTATACCAATTCTTCTCAGCTGCCAGTGGGATATACAGATGATATTTTTGAGTATGTGGATTTACAGGATGAGCTTCAGTCTCTCTACACCGGTGGAACGGTGCAGCATCTTTATTTAGGTGAAAGCATAGAGGATATAAGGATAGCTAAAAACATCATCAGACGCATCTTTGAAAATTACAAGATGCCGTATATTTCTTTAACACCGACATTTTCAATATGCAATACTCATGGATATATTCGAGGTGAACATTTCGAATGCCCTGAGTGCGGTCAGGATACTGAAGTCTGGTCCAGAGTTGTAGGATATTTAAGACCGGTTGCTAATTATAACAAAGGAAAAAGAGAAGAGTACAGAACGAGGAAAAAGTTTGTACTTGATAAAAGAGTCGGGTGATCAGTCATATGAAAATAGCAGGTGTTCAAAAAAGCTCAACCATAGACTATCCGGGAAATATATCAGCAGTTATATTTACTCAGGGCTGTAATATGAATTGTGGCTACTGCCACAATCGCCAATTGATAGGGTCTGATAATAGAGATTGCATATTCGATAAGGATGGAATATTTGCTTTCTTACAAAAGCGTAGAGGCCTTCTCGATGCCGTGGTAGTATCGGGGGGAGAACCAACCATCCAAAAGGATTTGCCTGACTTTTTCAGGTCAGTTAAGTCTATGGGCTTTAAGACCAAGTTGGATACTAACGGAACCAATCCTCAATCCTTAAAAGGACTCATAGATGAGAATCTATTGGACTATGTCGCTATGGATATTAAAGCACCCTTGTGCAAGTATAAAATGGTATGCTGTTCGTCTGTAAATACTGAGAATATAATGCGCAGCATAGATATTCTGAAGAACAGCAATATAGAATATGAATTCCGTACAACCTATACCCCAGAGCTCTGCGATAAGGATTTGATTGATATNCTTGATACCATCAAAGGTGCTGATAAATATGTTCTTCAGCAGTACAAAGAGGTAGATAAAAGTATAGGAGAATATACCGGGCATATTGAGAAAAGGAATCTTTTACAGTCTATTGTAAATGAATTGATGAATAGTGTCGGATCATTACAGTTTAGAGGAGAATTCGGCTTTATATAGAAATTTTGGCCCTCTTAAAATCCTCCTAATGTATACCGATATTATATTAGACGACGGTTTGACCGTCGTTATTTTTATCCCATATAAAATCAGTTGTAATAGCCTTTTCTTATAGAATCTTATTTTAAAGTGATACACAAGAAGGCTCTCCGTCTCATAAAATGTATTGTTATGTTTTGAGATGGGAGGTTCGGAATAATGTACAGGAGAAAATTTGCCATCATAGGGGGAGATATGCGGAATATCTACCTGGCAGAGTTGTTNAAAAAAGATTACCAGTATGTTGAAATATATGGTTTTGATAATAGTAAAAGGCCTTGGGCCTCAAAGAATTCCCCCCTTGATTTTGTATTGGATGGAGCCAGGGTAATAGTAGGCGGAATACCCTTAACATCTGACGTGAGTTTTCTTTTTACACCCTTATCTAGTGAAAAAGCTCCAATTGACGAGGTCATAGAAAAAGTACCATCAAATTCACTTTTTATAGCAGGCAGGATTCCTGATAGCATTAATGAGCAATTAAATGAAAAACATGTGAAATGTATTGACATCTTAAAAAGAGAAGAGATGTCGGTTCTAAATGCGGTACCGACGGCCGAGGGTTCCATACATATCCTTATTCAAGAATTGCCAAGGACCTTGAAGGATAGTCGTCTGCTGATAGTGGGATATGGAAGGATAGGAAAAATCCTGGCAAAAATGCTTCAAGGATTTGGTGCAGATGTATGGGTGGCAGCTAGAAAGTATTCTGATATAGCATGGATAGAAGCTCAGGGGCTTAAACCGGTTGCGTTAAATCAGCTGTCTAGATATGTTTCTGACATGGATGCAATTATTAACACTGCTCCGGCACTTGTAATAACAAAGGATATTCTTAAGAAAACAAGAAGCGGCTGTCTGATCCTCGACCTTGCTTCAAGCCCGGGAGGTGTAGATTTTGAGGCAGCGAAAGCCTATGACTTCAAGACCATCTGGGCTCTTGGAATACCTGGNAAAACAGCACCCCTGACAGCGGGAGATATAATACGACGCACAATTTATAATATTCTTGAAGAAGAGGGAGGCGTGTATTAAATGAATCTTAGCGATAAGAAAATAGGATTTGCCATTACAGGCTCCTTTTGCTGCGTTCAGGATGCTATTGTTGAGCTAGAGCGCTTAGTATTTCTTGGGGCGGATGTTTATCCTGTTTTATCCTATAATGCTGCTACAGTCACATCCCGCTTTGGCAGAGCCGAGGATTTACGTAGGCGTATCGAAATGATAACAGGGAAAACATGCATAGAGACTATTGCAGATGCTGAGCCTATAGGTCCTAAAAAAATGCTGGAACTTTTAATTGTTGCGCCATGCACAGGAAATACCCTTGGAAAACTTGCAAACGGAATAACCGATACCCCTGTAACAATGGCGGTTAAAGCTCATCTTAGGAATCAATCTCCTGTGGTATTGGCCATTTCAACCAACGACGGTCTTGCAGCAAATGCAAAGAATATTGGCTTGCTGTTGAATACTAAAAATGTATATTTTGTACCCTTTGGCCAGGATGATTCTGAAAACAAACCCAATAGCTTAGTTGCAAAATTCGGGCTGATAGTCCCAACTATAGAAAAGGCCTTTGAGGGTAAGCAGATTGAACCACTTCTAGTATAATGGGGAGAGACAGTAAGACAGGGGACACAGAACCGTCCCCTGTCTTACAAAAATAAGTTACAAGTGTCTTGATATAATAAAGGTATTAATATATAATAAAATAAACACGCGTTTACAATAGACACGGGGTACTTATTATGAAAAGCGAAGAAATTGCAAGGCTGGCCGGTGTTTCTCGTAGCACGGTATCTAGAGTAATCAACAACTATCCTAATGTTCCTCAAGCTACGCGGGATAAGGTTATGAAGGTTATCAAGAAATATAATTTTGAACCTAATGTGTCAGCCAGGGTTCTAGCAGGGAAAGGTACAGATACCCTGGGACTGTTTTTATTCAGTATCTATGACAAAAAGAATCCACTCAGAGTATATGGTAACAGCTATTTTGGACCATTTTTAGATGCTGTCGTAGATACTGGAAACTATAAGGGTTTCTACATTTTGATACACACAATTTATACNCCTCAAGAATGCAGATATATATATCAGACATTTTCACAAAGACGAATTGATGGGGGTATTATTATTGGTACAGAATCTAATCCAGAGATAGAAACAGTTATCTCGAATACCAATTACCCCTTAGCTATTATTGATTACGATCCTGATGAAATTAAGAAGATAATGCATAAAGATGGGAAAATTGTGGTAATTAATTCGTTGGATAGAAAAGGTATNAGTAAATGTATAGATGAGCTTGTCTCCTTAGGTCATAAAGAAATAGGATTCATTGAAGGCCGAAAGACTACTTATTCAGGCTATGTACGAAAAGATGAGTTTATTAAGAGCATGAATCGACACGGCCTTGAACTGAAGAATGAATATATATTGAAGGGTGACTTCGTTAGAGACAAGACAGAGAAAGAAGTAGCTAAAATGATTAATAAGGGCAGGCTTCCTACAGCAATTATTGCATCTAACGACGAAATGGCTCTGGCAGCAATGGATACATTTAGAGCACATAATATAAGCATACCGGAGGATATATCAATAATTGGCTTTGACGATTCGCCTGTAGCATCTTTAGTTGAGCCATCTCTGACAACGGTACGCATCCCCTTTTATACCATGGCACAAAAAGCCGTACAAGCTCTCTCTGAAATGATANAGGGAAAAGCAGAGGGGCTATTACATTACCAGGTTGATGTTGAATTAATTTGGCGTAAGTCATGTACAAAAAATAAAATTTAGATTAGGAGAAGTGGCTATGAAATTTGGATTTTTTGATGATCNAAACAGAGAGTATGTCATTGAAACACCCAGGACACCATTTCCTTGGATTAATTATCTAGGGAACGACAGTTTTTTTGGATTAATATCTAACACCTCGGGGGGGTACAGCTTTTATAAGGATGCACGCCTGAGGAGAATAACACGCTTCCGTTATAACAACCTTCCCATGGATACCGAAGGCCGGTATTTCTATATAAATGACGGAAAGGATATTTGGAATCCGGGATGGAAGCCTGTAAAAACAGAGCTGGACTTTTATGAGTGCAGGCATGGCCTGGGGTATACCAAAATTCATGGTGAAAAGAATGGTATATCAGTTAAACAGATTTCATTAGTTCCATTAAAATACAATGGAGAGGTTCACAGACTTACTATTACCAATAAAACCTCTGAAAACAAGAATATAAAGCTATTTTCATTCATTGAATGGTGNTTGTGGAATGCATATGATGATATGACTAACTTCCAGAGAAATTACTCCATAGGCGAAGTAGAGATAGACGGGTCTGCAATCTATCATAAGACAGAATACAGAGAGCGTAGAAATCACTATGCCTTTTACTGGGCCAATACTCCTGTTGATGGCTTTGATACAGACAGAGAAACCTTCTTTGGCTTCTACAATGGCGCAGACAGCCCGGATGCTGTGAAAGAAGGAAAGGCATCCAATTCAGTAGCAATGGGATGGCAGCCCATTGCATCACACTATTTTGACATATCCCTAAAACCTCAGGAGGAAAAAGAGATTATCTTTGTTCTNGGATATGTTGAAAACCCTGATGACCAGAAATGGGAAGCATTAAATGTTATTAACAAGACTGAAGCCAAGAAAATGCAAAAAAGTTTTGAAACCTCTGCACAGGTTGATGATGCTATCGCAGAACTAAAGGCTTATTGGGAAGAATTACTNTCTATTTACACAGTTAACACCAATGAAGATAAGCTGAATAGAATGGTTAACATCTGGAACCCTTACCAATGTATGGTTACATTTAATATGTCAAGAAGTGCTTCGTATTTTGAATCAGGAATAGGCCGTGGAATGGGATTCAGAGATTCAAACCAAGATCTTCTGGGCTTTGTACATCAGATTCCGGACAGAGCAAGGGAAAGAATCATAGACATAGCCTCGACACAATTTGAAGATGGCGGCTGCTACCATCAGTACCAGCCATTAACTAAAAAAGGAAATAACGATATAGGTGGTGGATTTAATGACGATCCACTATGGCTAATACTAGGAACATCTGCATATATTAAAGAAACTGGTGATTTTGCCATATTAGACGAGCAAGTTCCATTTGATTCAGATCCTAATAATACTGCAACATTATTAGAACACTTGAAGCGCTCATTCTACCATGTTATTAATAATTTAGGGCCCCATGGCCTACCATTGATTGGACGTGCAGACTGGAATGACTGTCTCAACCTGAACTGCTTCTCAACCACCCCTGACGAATCATTCCAGACAACTGGCGATCCAGATGGTCGCATAGCTGAGAGTATATTTATTGCAGGATTATTTGTGTTTGTTGGTCCTGATTATGCATATCTGATGAGAGCCAAAGGCTTTGAAGACGANGCTAANAAAGCAGAGAAGCATATCTCAGAAATGGTAGAGGCAGTAAATAAGCATGGATATGATGGAGATTGGTTCTTAAGAGCATACGATGCCTTCGGAAATAAAGTTGGAAGCGCTGAAAATGAAGAAGGACAAATATTTATAGAGCCTCAAGGAATGTGTGTAATGGCTGAAATCGGCCTTGATAACGGTGATGCCCTCAAGGCCCTGGATTCAGTGAAGGAACGCTTGGAGTGCGACTACGGTATAGTATTGAATAATCCACCGTANTCAAGATACGATAAAAACCTTGGTGAGATTACTTCATATCCACCCGGATATAAAGAAAATGCAGGAGTGTTCTGCCACAATAATCCATGGNTAATTTGCGCTGAGACAAAGCTAGGCAGAGGAACCCGTGCATTTGAGCTTTACAAAAAGTTTACTCCTGCCTTTATTGAGGATATCAGTGAAATNCATAANACAGAGCCATATGTTTATTCACAGATGATTGCAGGAAAGGATGCCGTGAAGCCTGGTGAGGCTAAGAATTCCTGGTTGACAGGAACAGCAGCATGGACTTTTGTTACAATATCCCAGTACATTCTAGGTATTCATCCTCATTATGATGGACTGCTGATTAATCCGTGCATTCCTGCTGATTGGGATGGATATACTGTAAGGCGTAAGTTCAGAGGGGCAACATATATCATCAATGTAAAAAATCCTTCCCATGTTGAAAAGGGTATAAGCTCAATAAAGGTTGATGGCCAGGCTATTGAAGGTAATATCGTTCCAGTATTTAATGATAATAAGGACCACATTATTGATGTGGTATTGGGCTAATCAAATTAAAGAAACAGAATAAAGACAAAATAAAACAGGTATTAATTATGGACAAGGTTATATAAAATAACCTTGTCTTTATATATTTTGAAATTTTTGTCTTAATAATGTTTTACAGTGAGTGTCAAATGGTATATAATACTTTAAAGAAAGTAAGAATAATTGAGGGTGATAAAAATGTACAATAACAATTATCGAAAGTATGGTCCAAGTGCATACGAAGAAGAATTTGATGTATTGCAAGGTCTGAACTCTTATGTTTCCAAGGTTTATGGCTGGATGTTTGCCGGACTTTTGATAACAGCAATTGTAGCTTATCTTGTTTCAACAAGTGAAATCATAGTGGTCTCNATTATTTCCAATCCTTTATTATACTTTGGATTGTTTATAGTTGAATTGATCTTGGTTGGTGCCCTTTCTTCAAGAGTTGAAAAACTGAGCTATGGTACAGCAATTGCATTATTTATCGGTTATGCTGTAGTTAATGGCTTAACATTATCNATAATATTTTTAGCCTATACTGGTGAGACACTTGTGAGTGCTTTTCTGGTTACTTCGTTATCTTTTGGAGCCATGAGCCTGTATGGTTATTTAACAAAAACAGATCTGTTTAAATTCAGAAACATTTTGTTTATGGGCCTAATAGGAATTATTATTACTTCAGTTATCAATGTATTCTTGTCAAACAGCACATTGGATTGGATTACAAGCATTGTAGGTCTGTTTGTGTTCTTAGGGCTTACAGCCTATGATATGCAGAAGCTCAAGGCCTATTATGTGAACACTGGAGGGGANCTTGAACTGAGGCAAAAGGTAGCAATTACAGGTGCTCTTAGTTTATACCTGGATTTTATTAATCTGTTTTTGATTATCCTGAGATTCAGCAGCAGGAGAAGAAACTGATAAAACTGTTATATCAATTGATAAAAGACACCGTGAAGGTGTCTTTTTTGCTTCAATCCTAAATAATCGCACCCTTTAATTATTAATGCATTTTTGTTATGATATTGATACAGAATGGAGTATGAATTGAGGNTAACGAACTTGGATACAAAAAATAATATTGACAGATATAAATTAAAGCAAAAAGCTTCTCTATCAGGCATGGGGGTTGAAAATGCTCCTGAGAATTATGACTGGATTGAGAACATAAGAAATTTTAATATGGACCACAGCCTCAAAACAAGGAAGACAAGGAAATTTAAGCTTAATGTTTTCGGATGCCAAATGAACGAAAGGGACTCTGAAACCATTGCAGGTATGCTGATTGATATGGGCTTTGAAGAAGTTGGTGAGCATGATCCGGCCGATATCATAGTCTTTATTACCTGNTGCGTAAGAGAAAATGCCGAAGAGCGTGTTTACGGCCATATTGGTGCCTTGTCAAAGGAATGTGAGGAAAATGGTTCTATAATAGTTGCTTGTGGATGCATGATGCAGCAGCCTCATATAGTTGAAAAACTTAAAAAATCATATCATAACGTAAAAATTATTTTTGGAACCCATAATGTACACACATTCCCGAAGCTTTTATATCAATATTTTAATAATAAGAAACGAGTAATCGATGTATGGGAGAAGGAAGATAGAATTATTGAGGATCTTCCTGTAAAGCGTACCGAAAAGCATAAGGCCTGGGTTAGTATTATACTTGGATGCAATAATTTCTGTTCATATTGCATTGTTCCCTATGTCAGAGGAAGAGAACGAAGCAGGAGCATGGANATTGTATTAAATGAGATTAGGGAGCTTGCAAAGGATGGATGTAAGGAGATTACCCTGTTAGGTCAAAATGTGAATTCCTATGGAAATGATCTGGGGCAAAAGAATCTTTTTGCCAAACTTCTTAATGCCATAGAAGATATTGACGGTATTTCACGGGTTCGATTTATGACATCACATCCTAAGGATCTTTCTGATAGCCTGATAGATGCTATGAAAAATTGCAAGAAGGTTTGTAATCATCTGCATTTACCCTTCCAATCGGGAAGCACACGTATTTTAGAAAAGATGAACAGGAGATATACCAAAGAAGGCTATCTTAACCTAGTAGATAAAATAAAGCGGCAAATTCCTGACATTGCATTAAGTACAGATATAATAGTAGGCTTTCCCGGTGAGACCGATGAGGACTTCGAGGATACCCTTGATGTTATTAGGAAGGTTCAGTTTGATGCTGCCTTTACATTTATTTATTCGCCAAGAAGGGGAACTCCGGCCGAAAAAATGGAGCAGATTGTCTCATCTAAAGTAATAAGCAGGAGATTTCAAACCCTTCTGGATATTCAAAAGGATATCGGTACTGATTTGGCCAAGAAAGTCGAAGGTAAGACCGTGGAAGTATTGGTTGACGGCCCGAGTAAACAAAACCCCAATATTTTATCTGGGCGTACTAGGACAAATCGCCTGGTAAACTTCGAGGCCGAAGGTGTAAAAAAAGGAGATATTGTTTTGGNGGATATAGTTAGGGCAGGAGCTTTCTGGCTGGAAGGCAGAGGGGGGAAGGTAATTGGCTAAGCTAACCCCCATGATGGAGCAATACATGGAAATCAAGCAAAAGTATAAGGACTGTATTCTCTTTTTCAGGCTTGGTGATTTTTATGAAATGTTCTTTAGTGATGCTGAAACGGCATCAAGGGAACTGGAAATTACCTTGACCGGCAGGGACTGCGGCTTAGAAGAGCGTGCTCCTATGTGTGGTGTACCCTATCACGCAGCAGCCACATATATATCCAGACTTATAGCCAAGGGGTATAAGGTGGCAATTTGTGACCAGATTGAGGATCCGGCTTTAGCCAAGGGGATAGTAAAACGGGATGTAACAAGGGTAATCACTCCGGGAACGGTCATTGACCCGACAATGCTTGAGGAAAAGAAGAACAATTATCTCATGGCAATATACTGCCAGCAGATTTACTTCGGTATAGCTGTTGTAGATGTTTCAACTGGTGAATTCTATTCNACTCAGATTACATGGGGAAGCTCCATGGGTAAGCTCATAGACGAAATATCAAGGTATAAGCCCTCTGAAATCATTGCAAATGCAGAGCTTAAGAATTCTCAGGATTACAAATCCTATTTTATTGATTTTTTAAGGAAAGAACCTTCTATAATAGATGATGGGTTTTTCAACATAGATAACAGCAATGAGAAGCTTATTGAAGCCTTTGGAGAAAACCCTTTTAAAAACCTGGACTTAGCCAAGTGTGCATCAGGATCATTGCTGTCCTATCTGGATTCTACACAGAAGCTGGAATTAAGGCATATTGAAAAGGTCAAAATATATAAGATTGAGCAGTATATGATGCTGGATGCCTCATCAAGAAGAAGTCTCGAGATTACTGAAACTATGAGGGAATCCCAGAAAAAAGGATCCCTGTTATGGGTTCTGGATAAAACCTCAACCTCCATGGGGGGAAGAAAACTTAGAAAATGGATTGAACAGCCCCTTTTAGATGTCAATGAAATAAATATGAGGCTTGATTCAGTATCTGAGCTTAAGGACAGCTTCATGGTCAGACAGGAGCTGATGGAGCTGTTAAGAGGAGTTTATGATATAGAAAGGCTTTCTTCAAAACTTGTTTTCGGTACTGTAAATGCAAGAGATTTATTATCCTTAAAAGTATCTTTATCAAAGCTTCCGCACATCAAAGATTTAATCCAGGAACTTGATTCAGAATACAANACTCAAATATATGAACGCCTTGATTTATTAGAGGATGTTTATAATCTTATTGAAATATCTATTAACGAAGAACCACCCCTAGCCATCAAGGAGGGGGGGATAATCAAGGGAGGCTATGATCAGAGGGTTGACGAATATCGCAAAGCTGCCACAGAGGGTAAACTGTGGATTTCAGAGCTTGAAGCTCGAGAGAGGGAACGAACCGGAATAAAAAGCCTGAAGATACGGTACAACGATAATTTCGGATACTTCATTGAAGTGACTAAGGCAAATATGTCCCTAGTTCCTGAAGAATATGAAAGAAAGCAAACACTGGTTAATAGCGAAAGATACATTATAGAGGAGCTAAAACAGCTAGAAAACACCATACTTGGTGCAGAGAGCAAGGTCGTGCAGAGGGAGTATGACTTATTCTGTCAAATAAGAGATACTGTTGCTGGGCATGTAGTTAGACTAAAGACCACATCAGACTGTATTTCCACTCTTGATGCCCTATGCTCCTTTGCTGAAATTGCAGATAAAAACCAATATGTCAGACCGGGAGTAGACGAGAGCGGGACAATTGAGATAATAAATGGCAGACATCCTGTCATTGAACAGGTTTTGACTGAATCTCAATTTGTTCCTAATGATACTTATCTTGACACCGATCAAAACCGTATCAGTATTATAACTGGTCCTAATATGGCTGGAAAATCAACTTATATGAGACAAGTTGCCTTAATAACTCTAATGGCCCAGGCCGGGAGCTTCGTTCCGGCAGAGAAGGCAAGGATAGGTCTTGTGGATAGAATTTTTACCCGAATTGGTGCATCTGATGACCTGGCATCAGGCCAAAGCACATTCATGGTTGAAATGACAGAAGTGGCTAATATCCTTGAAAATGCAACCCCTAAGAGCCTTTTAATATTAGATGAAATAGGACGCGGAACCAGTACATACGACGGCTTAAGTATTGCTTGGGCAGTCATAGAATATATAAATGACATGAGCAGACTTGGCTGCAGAACCCTGTTTGCGACCCATTATCACGAGCTGACAGAGCTTGAGGACAAGCTTCACGGCATAAAAAACTATTGTGTTTCGGTCCGTAAAAAGGGTGATGATATTATTTTTTTAAGAAAGCTTACAAGGGGTGGAGCAGATAAAAGTTATGGCGTAGAAGTTGCCGCCCTTGCCGGAATTCCTGATTCTGTGATAGAGAGGGCTAAGCTTATTTTACAGAATCTTGATGAAGCTGATATTAACAGAAACAATAAAAGGCGCATCAAAAAGCCTGTTGAGGGGCAGCTTGATTTATTTGCTTCAAGTTCTCTTTCGAAGGCAGAAAGAGAAGTGTTAGATGAGCTAAAAAGGCTTGATCCATCACTTTTAACACCACTAGATGCATTAAATGAGCTCTATAGCCTCCAACAGAAGCTGAAGTAGTCCGAACCANTGAAGGAGAGTACCCATGAATAAAATTGTATTGTTAGATGAAGTAACAGCAAATCAGATTGCGGCAGGTGAGGTTATAGAAAGACCCGCATCGGTTGTTAAGGAATTGGCGGAAAATGCTATAGATGCAGAAGCTACACAGATTACTGTAGAAATTCGAAATGGAGGAATATCCTACATACGGATTACCGATAATGGTGCAGGTATTGATGGCGAAGATATTGAATTTGCTTTTGAAAGGCATGCAACCAGTAAAATAAGAAACATTAAGGATCTAGATACGCTTTCAACTATGGGATTCAGAGGAGAAGCCCTGGCTTCAATCGCTTCAGTTTCAGATGTTGAAGTTGTATCCAAAACCCGGGATGCCCAAACCGGTACAAAGGTCCAGATAAAGGGCGGGCAAGTGCTTACAAAAACCAGTATTGGCAGCCCTGATGGCACAAGCTTTACAGTACGGGACATTTTTTACAATACACCAGCAAGATACAAGTTTTTGAAAAAGGACAGTACTGAGGCGGGCTATGTTTCAGAGGTAATAATCCGCCTTGCTCTGGCTAATCCCGATATATCTTTTAAATATATTCAGAACAATAAGCTACAGCTTCATACACCGGGAAATAATGATTTGCTCAGTACAATATACAGTATTTTTGGGAAGGATACTGCAAAGGCTGTTCTGCCTTTAAACTATGAAAATGAGGGTTTTAAGATAACTGGTTTCATTGGTAAACCTGAAATAGCAAGAGGAAATAGAAATAACCAATACATGTTTTTAAACGGAAGATATATAAAAAATCCTGTAATAACTAAGTCCTTAGAGGAGGCCTATAAAACAATACTAATGCAAAAGAAGTTTCCCTTTGCTATTCTGCTTGTAGAAACCTCACCACAAAATTATGATGTGAATGTTCATCCTCAAAAGCTCGAAGTACGCTTTGCAAATGACAGTTCGCTATTCAGCACCATATATCATGGAGTAAAAAACGCTATAATAGGCGGGCTTGAAATAAGAAGCTTTGAAAAGCCTGCGAAAGTTTTGACCCATGAAACTGAACCTGTAGTAATACAACCTGCTATTATCCCTTCTGCAAAAGATAGCATGGTTGAAAACATGCAGGAAGCTTCAGACTCTACAAAAACTTCAGAAGCCGATCAGAACACATATAGGGCATCACAGACAGTATCAGAGAATAAGACTGGAAATGAGAATCAGATTCAGTATAAAGACAAGGTAAGCCGCGTTCCTAAGTCTGAATCTGACAATATTATAGCATCATATGATAAAATTGAATCAGGACTTAAAATAGACTCTGAGAATTTCTATGAACCAGATAGTATGCAATCTATGGATGGTCCTAAAGCAGGGAACAAGATATTTCCCGATCAAAATATTGAGCAGGAAATANTTAATCACGAAGAAAGACAGTTAATCTTACAGACTAATGGGCAAAATGAGACAGGATCCATCAGTGAATTACTTGATGCTAAAATAGCTGGTCAGGCCTTTGATACTTATATCTTGCTTGAGAAGAATAGNAAACTGTATATAATTGATCAGCATGCTGCCCATGAAAGAATACGCTTTGAAACAATTAAGAGACGGCTTTCAAATAAAGAAAGCTTCTCACAGGTAGTTTTAGAGCCATATATCATTAGATTAAAGGCCCTGGAGTATGATTTCGTTATAGAAAAACTTGAGAGCTTTAAGGCTCTGGGATTTGACATCGAGCCCTTTGGCACAAATACTATAATATTGCGAAGTGTTCCTGACTATTATGATACAAGTTTTAACGAAGACATATTTATTGAAATACTGGACAGATGGATTGAAATAGGGGCTGATAACAAGGGTATCGGTGATGAGGCGATTTTTTTAATAGCCTGTAAGGGTGCATTAAAGGCAAATAAGTCACTTCCAAATGAAGAAATAAGAGGACTGGTTAAGAGCCTTAATGAAATGGAGAATCCTTATACATGCGTTCATGGCAGACCAGTAATCCTTACAATGGATAAAAAGGAGTTCGAAAAGAAGTTTAAGAGAATAGTATGACGCTTTAGTTTATATATGGATTTTAAAGTGAAAGGGTTTTTATGGACAAGGTTGTTGTTATTGCTGGCCCAACTGCTTCGGGAAAAACAGATATAGGCATTGAATTGGCTCTTAAGCTTAATGGGGAGATTATCTCAGCTGACTCAATGCAAATATATAGAGGCATGGATATAGGAACTGCAAAGCCCACAGTAGAGGAGAGGCGTGGTATACGCCATTATATGATAGACATTGTGAATCCAGATGAAGACTATAGTGTGGCACAATTTAAGGACGATGCAATGGAATGCATAAAAACTATCCTTTCAAAGAATAAAAC
>JGI24710J26742_10001227_pt1 | contig 23769 bp, 22 predicted proteins | sample BioPla2DNA2_FD_26742 | JGI IMG/M metagenome (IMG submission 26742) | reverse complement strand
GGAAGCTTCGCTTTTGAGATTGAACTGAATAAGGTCGGGACGTACAAGTTCGTGGTGAAGGAAGTACCCGGAAGTGCGGAGCATGTAACGTATGATAAGACCGTATTTACGGTAAATGTCGTTGTGAGCGAGAATCCTGAGGGAGTATTGGATGCGGAGATGACACTTGAGGAAGAGAAGATCTCCTTCCACAACTGCTACGATCCGCCGACGCTGCCTTCTACAGGAAGTGAAGGCGATCGATTGTTCCTCTTCGGGGGGCTCGCATTGATAGGATTTGGAGCGGTTACACTAAAGAGAAGACGCAGGAAAGAATATTGATGACATAAAAAAAGACCTCTTTTGAGGTCTTTTTTCTTGTTCGAATTAATTTCGATTAAACAGTCCGCTGATCATCCGTTTAAAAGTCAGTCTGTTTCCGTAGTTCAATGTTCCCATGCGATAGACTCTGGCGGCAAAAAAACCCAAAAGAATACCTGTTGCAATTAAGATGCCCAGCGACAGAAATACTTGCACATCGGGTACGCTGGTGAGATTGACTCTTGCCGGCATGATCATAGGGGATGAAAAGGGAAAGAAGCTTGCAATTTTGAATATATGTAAGTCGGGGACATTCATTGTGAAGACAGCAAGAATGTATGTTCCCACAAGGAGAAGGGTGATCGGCGTCGTTGAGGAAGCAACATCTTCCATCTTTGATACTGCCGAGCCCAGTGCAGCATAGAGAAATAGGTAGAGGAAATACCCGACAAGAGTAAATAGAATAAAGCAGATCAGTTCTTTCGTTCCAATTTGTATAAACTGTGAGATGTCAAATCCGAAACTGTCTTTATTGATGTAGTATCCCAATAAAGCAGCTAAGATGAGTAAGACAAATTGGAGGACTCCGATCAGACCGGCGCCAAGTACTTTTCCAAAGAGAAGCGAGTTTGAGTCAGTGGAGGTAATTAACAGCTCCATCGTTCGATCGCCTTTTTCTCGAGCAACCGAGGAGGAGATGACGTTACCATAAAAGATGACGAGAAAGTAGAAGATGAAAATAAACAGATAGGTCATCGGGTAGTTTGAGAACCCGTCGCTTCCCAAAATATCATAGTGCATATCGATCGGCGTGCTCAGGGCAGCTCGATAAGAGTGGATGTCGATTCCCATCATCTCGAGAATTCTGTTTTCGCGTATTATCTCGAAATCATCTTGAAACCGGATGTTTCCTATTTGACGATCTTTAAATATCAAGTCGTATGCATGGACTCCTTTGACGACAAAACCGCTGCTGATGACATCTGCTTCGATATCGGCTCTCATGCTTGATTCATCGGGATAGATGACATAATCCATACCAATAAAATCTTCTTGTGAGAATTCATCTGTCAAGAGGACAACTCCCTCATGGATTGATTCTTCTTGTTTTGAGTCTTTCGTGAAAAGAGTGATGACGCGTGGTATAAAGGAGACAGAAAAGAAGATCAGCATCAGGATAATCGTCGTGATGATAAAAGATTTCTTTCGTAAGAGACTCTTGGCTTCGAATGTGAAAACGGTCGAGAATTTATTCATTGTTCACCTGCGCTTTCAAGAAATATCTGGTGCAGTGAAGGAAGATAGTCGTTAAAAGATTCCACTTTCACCCCCTGATCTAAAAGGCCGAGCAGCAAGTGCTCCTTGGTCATTCCTTCAGGGAGTCTTACGTGAAACACATTTTCTTTTCTCTGGAATTTTTCTTTCGTGATGGATGAAAGAACGGCAGAAGCTGATTCAGATGGAGATTCAATCAGTACCTGCCGATGAGCTCGCTCACGCTTGATTTTTTTGAGATCACCACTGAGAGTAATTCTTCCATTATGTATCAGGGCAATATCATCACAAAACTCCTCTACATATGCCATCTGATGAGAGCTGAAGACGACGAGTTTTTTCTGTTTTAACAGCTCGAGGATAATCTCTTTGAACAGCTGGGAGTTGACAGGGTCCAGTCCGCTAAAAGGCTCATCGAGGATGAGGATGTCGGGATCGGTGAGAAAAGCCTGAATGATCTGAATTTTTTGCTGATTTCCTTTACTGAGAATCTCCAGTTTCTTGTTGTGATACTCACTCAGACCCACTCGATCCAGCCAGTACATGGCACTTTTATGGGCGCCCTGTTTTGAGGCTCCGCGCAAACGCGCGAAATATATCAGCTGATCGACAATCGGCTCTTTCGGGTACATTCCTCTTTCTTCAGGCAGATATCCTATCGATGCCTTATCGGCGACAAATGGCTTTCCATCAAGTAAAATTTCTCCCGAATCGGGAGCGAATACGTTCATCAGGCATCGCATAGTCGTCGTTTTTCCTGAGCCGTTTCTCCCAAGAAACCCCATCGCTCTCCCTGAGTATGTTGTAAATGAAATATCTTTGAGAACATGAACGTCTCCGAAGGATTTCGTGATATTTCTTAATTCTAATTGCATATTGAACTCCTTATAAGAATACAATAATCATTTTGCGCATTATATTATAGCTCTATTATGTTAAGATAATATTAAATTTTGTCGATCGCGGAGGCTTGAGTTACCTAGGCAGGTATCTTAATGTATAATGCTTTTAGGGAGCTGAGATGAAAGATATTCATTTATTTGGAGCCATAGATATAGGTTCCCATGGGGTGAAATTGAAGATTGTCCAATGGCAGGCTGAAAGCATCATGCCGTTGGAAGAAATTACGCACATATTAGAGCTTGGCGATGAAGTCTTTGAATTTGGAGTCATCTCGAAAGATACGCTGGATGAGTTGGTTGAGATTTTAGAGTATTTTGCTCGTCTGTTGAGAGAGTATCAAGTCGAAGAAACGATGAGTGTAGCTACAGCTGCGCTTCGACGTGCCGCCAATCGAGAACTTGTGCTTGAGACAATTCGAAGAAAAACAGGATTGCATGTGCAAATTATTGAAGATCCTGTCGAGAAATTTCTGACATATAAGTCCATGAGAGATAGAATTGAAGATTTTGATCGATTTCGGGAAGAGGGGACTGTCTTTGTTGAGCTGACAAGTTCAGGTTGTGACATCACCTTCTATCGAAACAATAAAATGATCCGCAATGATGAAATCGGGATCGGTTCTTTAACGCTCAAAGACATGCTTTCGCAGTTTAGCAAAAGCAGCTCTCATGAACTGGAGGCACTCGAATCCTATGTTCATACAAAAGTCGACTATATGAGCAATCTCCTTAAGAAGCGAAAGATAAAGAACTATATGGCGATGGGGCCGCTGATCTACCCGTTGATTGATGTTTTTTTTGAAGGCACCGAGCACATCCGCGCGGAAGAGTACCGCGCATTATACGATCGAATTTTAGATGAAAAGACGTTCTTTTCTGAAAAATGCTTAGAGGTAGGACTTGACTGGCAAGAAGCTTTGGTCACTTTCATATTTTTTAAAGTATTTTTGGACATCGTCAAAGTCGAGGAGATCTCCTTTCCTAAGCTATCGCTTCGCGACGGTCTCATCGCGCAGATGATTGATAATAAACTGCCGAAGGCCGACCTATACCGCGTATTCAATGAAGATCCGTTTTCGACTAGCTATCAGACGGCGAAGCGATTTGGCTTGCATACTTCACATGCCAGACATGTCGAGGGAAGCTCTCTTCGCATCTTCTCTGCCTTGCAAAACGAATTTGCTCTGACAAGCGAAGATGAGCGCGTTCTACGCCATACCGCCCTCCTCCACGAGATCGGAAAAAGTTTGGATCTCAGAGACTATTACTATGCCAGTGCATCGATGATTCGCGGGATGCGTATTTTTTCCCTTTCAACGCGCCAAGTAGAAAGGGTAGCGGGGCTTTGTGAGATACTAGGCATGATGGCCGCCGGTCAAGTTGATGTCTTGAGAAAGCCCCAGGAGGATCTTCGACTCGGAGCTGTCTTAGCCCTTGCAGATGCTCTTGATGCCTCAAAGGATCAGTCTATTCGATTGCAAGATGTGAATTTAGAGAAGGATACGCTTTACCTATCGGTTCGTGTCAATGACATAGCGCCTTTTATTCAGGAAAGCTTGAACTCCGCCGAGACGTTTTTTGAAAACGTCTTCGGTCTGGGAATCAAAGTGGAGAAGAGAGCATGAACAAATACATCAATCGCGAAATCAGTTGGCTTGCTTTTAATGAACGCGTTCTTCGCGAGGCGACAATTGAGAGTCTGTGTCTGCAGGATCGATTTAAGTTCTTGAGCATCTTCTCATCGAATCTCGATGAGTTTTTCATGGTTCGCGTCGGCTCTTTAAAAGATCAGGTGAATGCCGGATACGACAAACTCGATCTTGCCGGCTTGACGCCGAGTCAACAGATTCAAAAAATCAATGAATGTGTTTTACCTCTTGTAAAAGAGCAAGAGTCACTATTTGTTCAAACGATTGAAGAGGCAAAAGAAGTCGACATCTATTTCAGGCAGATCGAAGATCTCAATGAAGAGCAGAAAGCGGAGTTGAAGAGATACTTTCTTCGAGAAGTGTATCCGATACTTACTCCTATGGCCATCGATAATCGACGTCCGTTTCCGCTTCTTGCAAATAAGAGCATCTACCTGGCGGTGGAACTGGAGGAGAGGGGACTTCAGAGGTTGGCGCTCGTACAGGTTCCTCAAAACATACCGAGGCTTGTATCGGTTGGGGATGATCCGAAAAAACAAGAATATGTCTTCCTTGAAGATGTGATAATCTCCGGGTTTGANTATCTCTTCAGCGATCTTGTCGTCCGATCGATCAGTCAGTTTCGCATAACGAGAAATGCCGACCTGACAATCCACGAGGAAGATGCTGAAGATTTGCTAAGAGTCATTGAAGCCTCACTTATGCAGCGAAAATGGGGAGAAGTGATACGTCTTGAGNTGAGAAACGGCTTCCAAGTGGATGTGATGAGTCAACTTTTGCGCTACTTTCAAGTTGACACCGGNAGCGTTTTCATGATGGATTGTCCGCTGGACTTGACTTTCTGTACAAGCATCCGCGCTCCGCAGAGAAGGCAGGAATTTTATTCACGGTCTCACACACCCAGGAAGAATCCCTTGCTCGATCGAAAAGATCTATTTTCCCAAGTCAGAAAACAAGATCTCTTCTTTCACGTTCCCTATGATTCGTTTGAATACATTGAAGAAATCATTCGCCAAGCAAGTGAAGATCCCGATGTGCTTGCGATCAAAATGACACTTTACAGGGTTAATAGTGGAAGCAGAATCATGCGGAGCTTGGTCCACGCTGCTCAAAGAGGAAAGCAAGTAACTGCCTTGTTTGAGTTAAAGGCGAGATTTGACGAAGAACACAACATCCATTGGGCTAGAGAACTCGAAAAGACAGGCGCAAACGTTCTCTATGGCGTGCCCGGACTAAAGACCCATTCTAAAATATTTTTGATCGTCCGAAGAGAAAAGGATGGAATTCGGCGCTATACACATCTGGGAACGGGAAATTACAATTCCTCAACGGCAAAATTATACACAGATATGAGCATTCTCACAGCCAGAGAAGATATTGGCGCGGATGCCTCGCGGTTCTTTAATTTTATCTCCGGATACGGCACGAGCAAAGGCATGAGCCGTTTATTTGCCGCTCCTGATTATCTACGCCGGCATTTAGAGCGTTTGCTCGAAAACGAGATTCAGGCTGCAAAACAAGGCAAAGAGACACTGGTGCGCATCAAGATCAATTCTCTTGTCGACCAGCGCTGCATTGATAAGTTTTATGAGGCGTCGCGTGCAGGGGTTCGAGTTGAACTGATTGTGCGAGGAATCTGTTCCTTGATTCCGGGTGTAGAGGGAATGAGTGAAAACATTGAAGTTCACTCCATTGTCGGAGAATTTCTAGAGCACGAGAGAATCTACTACTTTCATAATGCGCGCCCCGATGCGCTATATCTTTCAAGCGCTGACTTAATGACGAGAAATCTCGATCGCAGGATTGAGCTGTTGTTTCCGGTTGTTGATGTTCAGCTACAAAAGAGAATTCTTGCCATATTTGACATTTTATGGAACGACAATGTAAAAACATGGGTAATGAAAAGCGACGGAACATACGAAAGAAGAAAGAGCAACGATCGCCTCATTCATGCTCATGAGATTTTTAAGAAGAAGTTCTCGCCGAACGAGCCTCAAAGGCTTAAGGAGCTACAAGAGATGATTCGATAGATAAGAATGATCTAAGACAATCCACCGAAGTAATTATATCGATGGATTGTTTTTGTTTATTGGAAATTAAATAGTCAAGTTTTTGGTCAAAGTTGATGATATAAGGAGAGCGTTCAACAGAGGAGTCTCCATACTGTCGTTTCAGATTTTTTTGAGCGCTAAAATAAAGCCATTGAGCAGATCTGCATGAATGTGGTCACCCGCGTGAACGATTATCTCAGTAAATGGAGGAGCAAAAAATAAGTTTCTTTCATAAATGAATTGATGAGAAATAATATGAGGAAGTTGAAATAGCTGATTCTTTTCTGAAGCGGCTTTACACAGGCCAACGGTCAATTTCCTCAACGATTTGTCATTTGGTGTTTGAGCACCGGTGGAATATCGGCTGACGGTGCTGGGATGGATATCGGATAGACGAGCAATATCTCTTTTTTTGAGATGTAATTTGTTTATGATATCATTGAGCCAAACAGAAAAAGCCATCCATTTCCCCCGGTTGATGATCAGAGTGATAAGGTGTTTGCAGGATATAATCCGGTTTCATTATCAGGCATGTTCCCGGGATTGACAAGATGATTCGTATTGTCAATGACAAAATGATCAATTTTAAATTGTGTTATAAAAAGATGATATCTTTGTAAAAAGAACCGAATTTTCGAAAGGAAGGATATGATGTCGGAGAAAAGAACATGCAATTCATGTGGTGCCCCCATTTCTGCAGAAGATAAATACTGCACTTCGTGCGGAAATAAGTTGAGCACTGCAGCAATCGCACCGGAAACAGATCCGGAAAGAAAGCCGGAGAGCATCCGGGAACAGCCCATGCAATATGGAGTGACCCCTCAGAAAGCTGAACAGGAAAAGACTGGAGAGCCGAAAAAGAAGTCTGCTTTTCCGATTCCTGTATTAGCTCTCATTCTCATAGCGGCTGTCGTTGTCGTTGCAGCTTTCTTTTTATTGAGAGGAGGAGCCGGAAATGACGAGAAGATTTGGAGAACGGCGGAAGAATCCTTCCTCGACAAGAACACGGCACTAGGGGCTTTTCATGCTTTCTCTGTCAAACATCTCGATGCGAAGAAGACGGGAATCGTGTCCGAACTGTCATTTGAGGTTCAATCCATACCGGGATTGGATCTGTCAAAGGGATTTGATGCAGAAATTTTCAAACTTTTAAATAATATTGTCGTGCGAATGGAAAGTTTCTCTGAGTATGACGAGGAAAAGGCGGATTTTTCGTATAAGCTTGAACTCTCCACGCGAGATAGCGATACATCGCAAGCCTCTATCAATTTGTATACAGTCGATGACAATGTCATTTTAACGTTTCCGGGATTGTTTCCTAAATCACTTTTATTTGAATCGGATTCTGCAGATGAATTGATGTCGAACTTCAATTTCTCCAAAAGTGATAGCGCTGCGGGAGTTCCGGGCAATCTTTTTGATATTATTAGGGAATCGGGTCAATCTCTTTCGTACGTGGATTTAGATCAGTCTATCGATGATTTAAGGGAAATTTACTATAAATATGTGGAAGTGCCGGAGCGCAAAAAGGATATTGATTTAAATGTAGGAGGAGTAAGTGAAACAGTAGATTGTTTCGAAGCGGTTATTCCTTCGGATAAATTTCCGGAATTTTTGCTTGAAGTACTCGCTTACGTCCGAGATGATCAGAATTTTTATTCCTTTGTGGATCACTTGATAGCGCTCAATGATTCGGGCGCAGAGCCCTTCAATTTAGAAGACTATCAGACGCTTTTTAACAATATGATTGAAGAGATCAATCTTGATCACTCTATTTGCGATGCCGAGTTTAGGAGCGTCATCTATCTCAATAAAAAGAATGAAGTTCGAGGCAGAGAGCTGATCCTTGAAAGTCATACAGCAGATGATTTCATTCGAGGGTTTGTTTATTCAGAGCTGCGCGCACGAAACGGAAGCGAGAATACATATACATGGTCTCTGGCTGTCCGGGAAAACGAAGAGAGCAAATTACTCTATGCGCTTGAGACCCGCTACACGGAAACGGATAAAAAGCTTATAGGCGACTATACTATGAAATTTGGTATCGGAGGAGATGATCAGACGATAATTAAAGGAAGATTTTCCGATTATTCACTATATACGAAAAATGACAGTTTTTATCCCGAAGGACAGGTAACTATCGATGAAATTGGCACTTCGAATATGGATTCGGTGTTAAATACCGTCATCACCTATGAAGGAAGAGTGGAAAACAAGATGGGTTCTGATCATCTGATTTATCGGATTCATGTTCGCCATGCAGACGACATGGAAGAAGCGGTCGATTTGGCCGTCATGAATGATCTCTTCATCATGGATCCGGCGGATGTCAAAATTGACTCCGTTATGCCGGTTGATTATGTCAACGCGAGTGATGATGGGGCAATGAATAAAATGTATTCAGAAGGAGAGTCTTTCTTCGTCAATCTTATAGCTATCCTTGAAAGTCTTGGGGTTGACACGACAGTATTTGACTAAAAGGGGACAATATGTCAATCGTTGATTCGGCGCATAACCGTTACGCCGCTTGTCTTAAAGTAGAAGACTTGAGTAAGTCATGGGGAGATCACAAGGTCTTTTCAGACATAAGCTTTGAGCAGCCTTCGGGGACGATTTACGGCATCTCGGGAGCAAATGGAAGCGGTAAAAGCACATTGCTGAAAATCCTTGCCTCTGTTTTGCCAAGGGATAAGGGGAGAATTACTTTTGGTTCTGTCAGTGTCGACGATCATCGCGCATGGCGCTCCATGATCGGATATGTACCGCAGGAATTAGCTCTCGACGGACGTTTAACAGTGCGGGAAAATATCAAGTATTGGAGTGCCTTGCGTGGCATACCCTCTTCCCAAATTCAACACAATCTTGAAGTGGCGAAGCAAGATCCGCTGGTGTCGGATTTTTTAGACAAGCAGATCCGAAAATGTTCCGGCGGCATGGCCAGGAGAGCCAGCATGGTGATAGGGCTGTTGGGTGCTCCTGCGATATTGCTTCTTGATGAGCCTTTTGCCGGAGCCGATGAAGCCAGTCAAGAAATCATGATACGACAACTGGAGATACTCAAGAAGGATAATCGTTGTATTTTAGTCACCAGCCATGAATTTGCGACACTTGAACGCATATCAGATAAAATTCTGTACTTAAATCAGGGAAAATTGACCATGTAGAAGATTTGGAGTACAGTGTGTTGCCCCTCAAGGAGACGGTATAGATGAATAAAGGTAGGAGACAGAGAGTCATCCGAAGCATTCGCTCTTTTCTTTCCTATTTTCGCTATGATTTGCGCAGAAATATTAAGAGCATGATTGCGGTATTACTTGCTATTGTGATACTGCTTTTCATTGCGAAATCCAGCGTGAATCCGGAGGCGCGTGAGGAGAAAACAGACAATATTCCATTGAATCAACGTTCATTTTCTCTTGTAAATGAAGACGACTCTGAGATGGGCGCTATGTTTGTTACCGGCCTTAAGAGACTTACTTTTCTTGATAAAGTCTACTTGGACGATATGGAAACGGCCATCAGACGCTTGGACAATCAGGAAACAGTACTTATGGCTCGTATTCCCGAAGGCCTGTATGAATCCGCAAATAGCGGCAAAAGCGATGTCTCGGTGGAAGTCTGGTTTTCCAATTGGTTGAAGATGGACAGCTATTATATTTCTACTCTCATAAAACAATTTGTTGTAAGCGCAAAACACAGTATAAGCAGTGTGTTCGGTTTTCAGAAAACGTATGCTCAATTGAGCGGAAACGAGAACAAGGCTTGGGAAGAAACGACGAAAATTACGATTGATTATCTGGTAACCGTTCTCAATCGCATGTCTTTTTTACAGAAGAATGAATCCCCTCCATTTGCTATGGAGGCATACATTTTACCGGCTATTTTACTACTGCTCTCCAGTCTTCCCGGTATTATCGTTCTAATGTCCACAGCAAGCATCCGGGCAACGGCCTATGAAGATCGCCTGTTGCTCCACTGCGGAACTGTGATTCCTCTTTTATCAAGATTGCTGATCGGATGTATTTGGTGGATTTTGCTCGTCGTTCCCGTTCTGTTTGTGATACGTGGAATGCAGCCCGGATTGGCGATCGGAAAAATATCCGTTTTGCTATTCGGCTCATTCCTATCTCTGTCATTATTTATGACGGCTTTGGGCAGATTGGATACTCCGATGGCTACTTTGTTTCAACTGGGCAGCGCGATATTGTTTGCATTATTGGTGTTGGCCGGAGCCATCTATCCGATTCATCTTTTTCCTGCGTGGCTTCGGCGAGTCGCCTCTATTACCCCACTGTATTATACGATGCAGATGTTATACCGATTCATTGCTCAGGCATGGATGAAGGTCGACATTGCGATGGAGGGAGTCCTTCTGACATTTTGGCCCATCATTCCATCGGCTTTATTGGCGTGGAAATACGGAAGGCGTAAAGTATGAAGCAGATAAATAGTATTATTACAATCATCCTGATCAAATTGAAAATATTAGCACAGCGCCCTATCGTGATTCTTCTATGCTTGATTTTGCCTGTGCTTTTGAATCTGTTAGCCGGCGCGACAATAGATAGAAATAATGCGATGATACTCGAAGGGGCGTATGTCGATGAGGCGGACAATAAAACCAGTGCAAAACTGATTGATCTTCTGGATCAGGCAGTGGTGGACTGGTACGAGATGAGCCGGGAGGAGGCTGAAAGAGCGCTGCAGCTCGGACAAGTAGATGGTGTGTTTATCATTCCGGAAGATTTCGGGAGGATCGATGAGCGGAATCTAAAAGATATATTTTCCGTCAAATTTCTGATTAAAGAGGAGAATATTGCAAGCGGCCTTTTGATGGAAAACTTTTTGGTCTCAGTCGTCGTTTTGTACGTTGAAGCACAACAACAACTTGTGTTATTAAACATGCCGGAAGCGCTTAATTATTCTGAAGAGGAGATTTTATCACTTTTGCGGGAGAACGTTGAAGCTGCAAAAGAAGGCGGAGCGGGACTGCATTTTGAGTTTTATGGAGACCCGGGAAGAGACGGGGAAGAGCGAGTTATCGCGATCCCGGACTATTCCATAGAAGTCTTGTTTCTCTCTGTCTTTTCTCTTATCGGCAGCCTGATGCTTGCTGACGTTGATACTAGAAGGCGCATTCTATCCGTCGCGGGAGGGCCCGGAAAAGATTATATTGCCACGATCTGCACTCTGATGATCAGTGGCCTTGTTCAGCTACTGACTATGAATGGTATTTTGCGCTTGCTAATGCCTGAGATGTTTAGGCCCGAAGGATATTTTTTAATTATGATTTTGCTGCTGCTGATGATGATTGCTTTCGGGCAATGCATTGCCTTGATTCCCTTGGAAAATCGTGTAATGCCGGCTTCGATCATTTTGTTTGTGTCGATTACTTTAGGCGGATCGCTAATCAAATTGCCGGACTTTTGGTATGCCGGAGCAGGTCAGTATATTCCGCATGGATGGGTGATGGGAAAACTCTTAGGTCTTCCATCTCTAATTTCACCTGTAGCGATGCTAATCATTATTCTCGCCATTTTATTGACGGCTTATTATCTACAAGTCAATCGACAGGCACTCAATTAGATTTGTCAAATAAATGGTCTTTGTTCGACTGCAGAATTTAACCTTTATTAAAATAAATTCTTTTTATGGGATATAAGAAGACAAATGGGTAAATATAATTGATTGCTAGATTCCAGCACATACAACAGGAGGCGAAAATGTTCACAAAAATCAAACAGAGCTTGAAGACCTTGTTTTCGAAAACAAAGACAGTAGCAGGCAAAGCTGCAGAAACAGGGAGAGATGTCGCTAAAAAGACCGCAAAAAAAGCCGGTGAAGTCGGCGCTGTCGTCGTTGAAAAATCCGGAGTTTATGCAAAAGAACTCGGAAAGAAGGCAGGAGAAACGGCTGAAATAGCAAAGGAAAAAGCCGTTGAACTTAAAGAAAAAGCGGGAGTCAAAGCCGAAGAACTGAAAGTAATTGCAGAAAAGAAATCGGTCGAAGTCGGAGAAAAAGCAAAAGTAGTCAAAGAAAAGATCGAGGAAAGAGCGGAAGCAGTTAAGGAAACGGCGGATGATAAGGCCAAAGAACTGAAAGTAAAAGCTGTTGAAATCAAGGATAAAGCAGAGGAAAAACTGGAAGAATTGAAAGAAAAAGCAGAAAAGTCGAAAGACAAAGTAGAAGAAGTCATTGAAGAAGTAGAAGAAGTTGTGGAAGATAAGACCCAAGAACTGAAAGTAAAAGCTGTTGAAATCAAGGATAAAGCAGAAGAAAAACTGGAAGAATTGAAAGAAAAAGCAGAAAAGTCAAAAGACAAAGTAGAAGAAGTTGTTGAGGAGAAGGTCGAAGAGCTCGTTGAAGAAAAAGAAGAATAGCTTCCACTTTAGAATATTATTAAGTCTCCCGAGTTTCGGGAGTTTTTTTTGTTAGTTTAAAGCAGGAGGCTGCTATGATCATATATCTTTTCATACTCGCCATGTTGACATGGACAGATATCATCGAGAAGAAAATCCCTGATGAATGGATTGTCGCCGGATGCATCCTTCGTTTTATCATGGGAGAAACTCTCCGATCTCAATGGTTTTGTGTTGTCTTTATTCTCTGCATTTTTGCCCATTTCGGACTTGGATGGGGGGATGTAAAATTGGGAATGCTTATTTATATGAGTAGAGGGGCTGTGTTTGAACGATTCTTGCTTACTTTTTGCGCAGCTGCCTGCTTTTCGGTGTTCTCACTTATTTTGAATAAGGCTACCAAAAAGAGCCAACTTCCGTTGGCTCCGTTTTTTATCGGCACTGAACTATTCTTTCTTTAAATTTTATCGGCATTTCCCAAGACGTGGAGAATCTTATGGCGCACCATTTCTTTGATGGCATCGCGGGCGGGGCCGAGATAGACTCTTGGGTCGAAGTTCGAAGGCTTGTTAAAGAGCTCTCTACGAATGACTCCTGTCATTGCAAGACGAAGATCGGAGTCTATATTGACCTTACAGACACCATGACGCGTCGCTTCTCGGATCAGTTCCTCAGGAACTCCGCGTGCACCGGGAATATTTCCGCCGTACTCATTGTTCATCTCAACAAACTCCGGTATGACACTGCTGGCTCCGTGTAGAACAAGCGGAAATTCGGGCAGAAGCTGATTGATCTTCTTTAGACGCTCAATATCAAGACGAGGCTCGCCTTTAAATTTATAAGCGCCGTGGCTCGTTCCAATGGCAATCGCCAAAGAATCAACACCGGTTCGTTCTACAAATTCTACGGCTTGATCGGGGTCGGTAAACGTGGCGTCAGCTGCATCTACCTGAACAGCATCTTCAATGCCGGCAAGTCTTCCCAGCTCTGCTTCCACAGTTACCCCTTTGTCATGCGCGTAGTCTACAACTTGCTTTGTCAATCGGATGTTTTCCTCAAAGGGAAGATGAGATCCGTCGATCATGACGGATGTAAAACCGTCGTCGATGACAGAGCGGCACAGTTCAAATGTGTCGCCATGGTCAAGGTGGAGGGCGATGGGGAGTTCAGGAGCTTCGATCAAAGCAGCCTCTACAAGTTTCTTCAGATATACAGGGTTTGCATATTTGCGTGCACCGGCACTGACTTGTAAAATGAGAGGAGCGCGTTCTTCGCGCGCCGCTTCGACGATTCCCTGAATGATCTCCATGTTGTTGACATTAAACGCGCCAATGGCATAGCCACCTTCATAGGCGTCTGCAAACATCTTTTTCGTCGTTACTAATGGCATGTGGAAATCCTTTCAGTTGTCAGGGGAATAGAATACCGATGACTTCGTCGTACGTCATGTTCTCGTGGAAAGTAAACGTTCCCACTTGAAGTCTTCCCTCAAGTCCTTTTTCAACTACGCGGTCCATGAAATCCCTGACTGAGAGAATGACATTTTTGCGCAACAGCTCGTTTGCTACATCACGCAGATAATCGCCTGTATTGACAGTGATTTGCACTTCCGGCCCCGTATTTGTCTCAACCGGCTCTTCTGAGGGAGACTCAGCGGGTGTCGCTTCGGTCTGAGTCTGGATAGGGACAATCGGCGTCTGAATAATAACAGGCAAAGTGGGTTCCGGCTTTGGTTCCGTCACACTGACTGAGGGCGCCGGCTGATCTCGTAGGAAAGTGAGATAGTCAGAGAGAGCAAAGTCGACCCCTAAAGTATTCGTCATGATAAAAGCGATGGAACCGACGATCAAAACGATTATAATAAAAGTAATGAGAAAATCGCTCACATCGTACCAGACGTCTTTGATTTTTTCAAACATAGCTTCACCTCGAGAGTATCATAACATATGAGAACTTTCTTTGCCACAGAAATGAGAGAAAATGAAACGCCAAATTGATTCATCCTCAGCAGATCAAAGAGCCGATAGATTCATCAGAAAAATTCTTCCCGGAGCCCCGCTTTCGATGATCTACCGTCTTTTTCGTAAAAAAGATGTACGGGTCAACGGGAAAGTGATTAAAGAGGATCACATCCTAAGAGATGGAGACCTATTGGATATTTATCTCCACAGCGATCTGGAGAAAAAATGGGGGAGAGAGCCCATTGTTGAAGTTAAAGGGGAACTTCACCTTCTCTACGAAGATAGAGACATTTTGCTTGCCTTTAAACCGAAGGGGATGAAAACGACTCCTGACAAAAAGGGAGAAGANTCTCTGACTTCGAGAGTTCAGACGTATCTGAAAGGAGAAGCGGCTGAGGCGTTTCGCCCGTCTCCGATCAGCAGGCTNGATCGAAATACGCAGGGGATGGTTCTCTATGCAAAGAACATATCTGTTATGAGACAATTACAGGGAGCTCATCGCTGTGGCCGAATAAAAAAGTACTACCTTGTGCGCGTATTTGGTACAATGGAATCGGCACGGCAACACTCTATGCGCGTCATCAGGGATCCGGACAAGCAAATTTCGCGTGTGGGTGAAGAAGGCAAAATTGCAAAGACACACTTTGAGCCGTTGGCTGCAAATTCATATGAGACGTTAGTAGAGGCCGAACTCATCACCGGGCGGACACATCAGATTCGCCTTGCGCTATCATCGCTCGGTTTTGCGGTCGTCGGAGATGCCAAGTATGGACAAGGAGGAAGAGGACAGTGGCTGCTGGCATACAGACTGGAGTGTCCGTTCGGATCATGGACGCATATTCCCATCATGGCACGCCGGCAGATCGACAAGGAGTTTTCTGATGCACGATTACGAGCTGATAACTGTACTATGCAGACGATTCGACTATAGCGGAGCCCATAATGTTGCAATAGCACTCGGGTTGCATGAGACTCCTTTAGGTTCCCTTCTTCGATTATGCATGAGCAGCGTCAATTTTGATTTTACGGCTGCTCGTGAACAACTTCCTCCCATCAGGGAATTGTTTGAAAAGCAACAGAGACGTATGCTGGAATCGAACTTGGAGGATCTTATACAAGGCAAACCCGATGCGATGTTCAGCGAGCATATTTGGAGCATGCGCTTTCAATTGGAACAGGAAGAGTTTCTTGATTTTTTGGGGCGACTATACCGATTCAATGAAGCTTTTTTGAAATATCTCTTCGTCCTCAAGCATGTCGGCAAAAAATCCTTATTTGACGATATCTATAAAGAGGGAAGGATCCTTCGCATTTTGAGGAATAAGTATGATATTAAGAATCGAAATATTATCTTCGCGATTCAATCCTTCTTACAGCAGCTTGATCCGCCTATGCCCGGAGCCAGAGCGGTCCTGGATTTTTTCACGGGTAAGGAGATGAAAGCCTTGGTGGAATTGCGAAATGATTCCATCGTCGGCCATGGATACTGTGGTGTTTCGCGAGAATTGATCACTGAGCAATTTGCGCCTCCGGACGTTCTCTTAGACCATTTAGTGCTCATGATGGAAAAAAACGACCTCAGCATTGATACAGAAAAGTATTACATGATTAATGATACGATTGTGCAAACACTGAAAAGAGGAATAGATGACGCTTGCTCAATACGCATTGAAAAATAGACACTCTTATCCTATCCTTGCTGCTTATGTCAACGGGGAAATTCGGGAACTCAGTTATACGCTAAAAGAAGGGGAATCATATCGTTGGATTGATCAAAGAGACAGCGACGGGATTCGCATATTGCAGCGCGGTTTGACATTTCTCTTTTATATTGCACTACGCGAGCTTTTTCCCGATAGAGAGATGGATCTGCTGCACTCCCTTTCAGAAGGACTGTACTTCGAGGTGAGCGGTGAGCCGCTTCATAGAAGTGATATCAGGCGCATTTGGGAGAGAATGGAAGAATTGCGCTTAGCGGATCTCCCTTTTCTGAAGTGCGAAATGAGCATTCCGGAGGCGGCTGAGCGATACGATGCACAGGGTCTCCATTGGAAAAAAGATATCATTGTCTATAAGCATAATCCCGTTGCAACAATGTATGAGTTGAACGGGTACATTCACTACTTTTTCGGATATATGCCTTCTTCAACGGGAGCGCTTCCTGCCTTTGAACTGATGAGCTATGCGCCGGGGCTGATCTTGCGCCACCCCACCCAATCACATCCATGGAGCATCCCGCCGTTCGTCGAGCAGCCGAAACTACATGGAGTCTTTATGGAGAGCGGCCTATGGGCCAATCTCCTCGGAGTTTCCGATGTATCGCAATTAAATGCGATCGTAGCTGAAGAAAATAAGATTCGTGAATTGATCCAAGTTCAAGAAGCACTTCAAGAGAAGAAGATTGCCCACATTGCCGATATGATCAAGGAGAAGAATAGCCGTGTTATTTTGGTAGCCGGGCCTTCTTCTTCAGGGAAGACGACGTTCACTCATAGGCTGAAAATTCAGCTCATGGCAAACGGGGTGTTTCCGGAGAGTATATCGCTGGATAACTATTTTATTAATCGCGCAAACACTCCATTGGATGAAGATGGAAACCCGGACTATGAGTCCTTGGTGGCTTTGGATTTACCACAGCTCAATCGCGATTTAACTCTCCTATTGGAAGGTGAAGAAGTATCACTTCCCATTTATGATTTTCTCACCGGACAAAGAAGCAGCGATGTAATTGTCATGCAGCTTGCGCCCGATCAGCCGATTATACTTGAAGGTATCCATGGGCTCAATGATCAACTGACCCCGGATATCCATTCAAAAGACAAGTTCAAGGTGTATATTTCCGCACTTACGCAACTCAATCTTGACAAACATAATCGCATACCCACTACCGACAATCGCCTCATCCGTAGAATGGTTCGCGATTACGCAACCAGAGGGCACAGTGCAGAACAGACGATTGAGATGTGGCCAAGTGTTCAAAGAGGAGAAAGCCAACACATCTTCCCTTTCCAGGAGAGTGCCGATGCGATCTTTAACTCCGCTTTGGTGTATGAACTTGCTGTCTTGAAAAAGACCGCTCTTCCTCTGCTCGAAGAGATCAAACAAGGCAGTCCGATATATGCTCAGGCAAAGAGACTGAAGAAATTCCTCTATTACTTTGAAAGTATCGATGATGACAGTTGGGTGCCTTCGACTTCGCTTTTGCGTGAATTCATTGGGGGAAGCAGTATTCTTCCTTAGAGGTGAACATGGACAGAGATCGAAAAGATAAAGCTTTGAGTCTGGCCATTATGGCAGTCGTCGTACTGCTCTATTTTGCGTTCCGTTCATCTCTTCTTTACAGGGATATGTTTCTTGATCGATTTGCACATATGGCGGTCAATATTTCTCTTCTCCTGCAGCTTCTCGTTCTTGTTACGGCTGTGGGAATGTTCTTTATCAATGCCTACGGATATACTATCTTCAAAGAGAGCAGGAATCTATTGATCTCCTTGGCAATCTTTCTCTACATCATTACTGTCGTCATTGGATTGGTCGTTACGGTCAATGAACATATTTATATCACCGATCTCGACAAGCAGTCGGCTCGCGAGATGATCTTGCTTCTCAATATCACGATTTTATCGATTTTGTTGATTAAATTGTTTGTCATCAGACAGGATTATTTTCCGAAACTGCCTCTTAGAATGCTTCCTCTCTTATTTGGAGGCGTTCTCGTCGTCGTCCTTGTTGTCTATAGCCGGTTTTATCTCGGATCGGGCTTTAGCGAACACTTGGGCCTGATTTTGCTATATCTGCTCATTTTTGCCACTGTCATCGGTTACGGGTATAAATACCTTATTGACGGAGATCTGATTACAAAGAACATTCTCTTTGTCGTAATTATCCATGCCCTCAGTCTGTCCGCGACGGCGGATCTTCAGGATTTTTATTGTAATACGGTTTCGCTGACGTTTCGTGTGATCAGTTTATTTCTTCTCTTGAACGTCTTCTATCGCCAGCTGTTTACATCTTATCTTCAAGAAGTAGAGGAATTGAATCGACAGAGGGAGATTTATACACAGTCTTTGAAAGAAGTGGTCGAAGAAAAGACACAAGATCTCCTGGAGTATAATCGGATACTTGAAGGGGAGATCGACAGTGCTAAGAGACTTCAGCAGTCACTTCTACCTCCCGGAGAAGTCGTGTTTTCCGGGGCAAGCTTCGTCAGTCGCAATATTCCGTGTGAAAGATTGAGTGGTGACTTTTATGACATCTATGCAATCGATAAAAACAAGGTGGGGATGTATATCCTCGATGTTTCAGGTCATGGAATTAATGCAGCGTTGATGAATATTTACAGCTATCAATATATTCGATCGACATCGCCCCTTGTGAAGAGATTCTTAGGCGATAAACCGCATAAAAACTTGGCGTATCTCTATGAGGAATTCAATAAAATGAATTTTCCCGATGAGATGCATATCGTGATGTTGATTGCCTCTTACGATATGTCGATTGGTACCCTGACGTACAGCTCAGGCGGACTTAATACACGACCCCTGCTTGTGCGCAGCAATGGAGAAATCCGTTATTTGAATACGGAGAGCGGTTTTCCTATTACAAAACTGGGAGACTTTTACACACCCCGGTATAAGAGTGTTCATGTCCAGCTCTTTAAGGGAGATAGGATACTCTTTTATACGGACGGCCTTTTGGATGAAAGACAGGGAATTGATTTGAGGGTCGAGGATTTGGAATTGATTCTTCTATCGACGCTTAACCAGCCCTTGAGTGCGGTCGATCAGGCAATTTGTGCTCATATTAGCAGCAGGAAGGAACCGCTCATCGATGACATCAGTTATTTCTTGATGCAGGTGACTTAATGGATAAAGAAGAAATTCGCTCTCTCGCTCTTTCATTTGGCGCTGATGCCGCAGGTTTTGGAGTCCCGCGAGTGTTTTCAGAATTTCGCGATATCATAAACAAGAGACAACGGCTTCCCTTCGAAGTGCCGGACGTGGAGAGGAGAATCAATCCCTTTTTGCACTTTCCACAGGCGAAGGGAGTGGTATGTATCCTAAGTGCATATCAGCTATACGAGAATGAGCTTTCTGAGGGAGAAGTAAAGACAGCCAGCTCCTCGATCATCGACTACCATCTGGAAGTGAGGCAAATCCTTCATCGTCTACAGTCGGCTTTATCAACGGCCGGGATGCAAAGCGCCGCTTTTTGCGATACAGAAGGGCTGCTTGACAAGCAGATTGCTGTTGAGTCGGGGCTTGGCTTCATCGGAAAAAACAGCCTTCTGATTCACCCGACCCTTGGCAGTGCCGTGCATATTGGCTATCTTTTGACAGATGTTTATTTTCCTCCTGATCCTGTCGTCTCGCTTTCATGCGACAGCTGCAAAAAGTGCATTCGTGCGTGCCCGAAAGATGCCATCGGAGAAAGTGGTGTTCTTTATCATCACGCATGCCTTTCAGCGCTTACACAAAATCGCAAGGCATCCAGACAATACTTGGAAAAGTATATCTATGGCTGTGATCTGTGTCTAAAAGCCTGTCCATATAACAAAGTAGAACCACGCGAAGAAGCTTTTATTTACCGTGAAGAGGATTTTCTTCTTTCACATCGAGAGTTTCGGTTACAATATGCTCAAAAGGAGTTTGCCTGGCTTGGTCGCAATCTCCTTCAGCGAAATATCCAATGGAATAGGGAGGACAAATGAACACTATCCACGAACTGTCGTATCTGCAGGAAAAGATTGAAGAGCTTAAAGATCAGGGAGTATACAGAAAACTTCCCGTATTTGACGGTCCGAACGCAGCGAGAATTCGCTTAAATGGAAAAGAAGTCATCAATCTNTCCAGCAACAACTATTTGGGATTTGCCAATCATCCTCGCCTGAAAAAAGCGGCCATAGAAGCCGTTGAAAAGTATGGNGTCGGNGCGGGAGCGGTCAGGACGATTGTGGGAAACATGGANATCCATGAAGAACTTGAGCGAGTCCTTGCCGAGTTTAAACGTGAAGAAGCCGTTATGGTCTTTCAGTCGGGCTTTAACTGTAATGCAGGCGCAATTCAAGCCATCACAGACAAAGGAGACGTGATCATCTCCGACGAGCTCAATCACGCCTCCATCATCGACGGAGTTCGCCTGTCACGCGCGGACAAGAGGGTGTACAAGCATTCGGACATGGAGGATTTAGAGGCGATTCTGGAAGAGTGCAAAGACAAGTATAATACGAAGCTCATTATCACCGACGGCGTATTCAGTATGGACGGAGATCTTGCAAAGCTTCCTGAAATCGTAGAACTTGCCGAGAAGTACGGCGCTCTGACGTATGTAGACGATGCTCACGGCTCCGGAGTGCTCGGAGAAAACGGAAGAGGGACAGTCGATCACTTCGGACTTCACGGCAGGGTCGACTTTATCATCGGCACACTTTCAAAAGCGCTCGGGGTCGTCGGAGGATACGTAGCGGGTAGGAAAGTGATGCAGGAGTGGCTCTCTCATAGAGGAAGGCCGATTCTTTTTAGCACTTCATTACCGCCTGCTGCTGTGGGCGCCTTGATTGAAGCGGTGAAACTTCTTAGTTCGACAGATGAATTTACTCAAAGACTGTGGGAAAATGCGAGATTCTTTAAAAATGAAATGAATAAGCTTGGCTTCAACACCGGCCACAGTGAGACGCCGATTACCCCGGTCATTGTAGGGGAAGAGAGCAAGACGATGACATTTAGCCGAGCTCTTTTAGAAGAGGGTGTTTTCGTCTCCGGAATCGTCTTTCCGACTGTACCCAGAGGCACCGGAAGACTGCGATGCATGATAACCGCAGAGCATTCAAAAGAAGATCTGCTCGAAGCGGTCGAGGTGTTTGCATGTGTCGGTAGAAATATGGAACTCATCTGATGATCGACGCCACTCGTCTTGAATCGGATCTCTTGCTCTTATATCCTGATGCCGGACCGGAACTGAATTTTACGACAGATTATGAACTATTGGTTGCCGTCATTCTCTCTGCTCAATGTACGGATGTGCGCGTCAATATCATTACTGAGGAGCTTTTTGCCGTTGCCGACACACCTCAGAAGATGTGTGAACTCGGTGAAGGGAGGATTGCGCAGATCATTCATAGCTGCGGAATGTATCGCCAGAAGGCCAAAGCACTTTATAACGGCGCAAAAATACTGCTGGATGAATATGACGGAATCGTCCCCGATACACGCGAAGAGCTGATGCGCCTGCCCGGTGTTGGCAGAAAGACAGCCAATGTTGTATTATCGAATGCGTTCGGTATGCCAGCCATCGCCGTAGATACACATGTTTCGCGCTTGGCTTTTCGTCTCGGATTATCTGACGAAAAAGATCCTTTCAAGATTGAGCTGGATCTTCAAAAGGTGTTTCCGATGTCATCTTGGACAAAGATGCATCATCTTTTGATTCTCCATGGAAGAAGAGTGTGCACGGCCAGGAGTCCAAAATGTCAAGACTGCTCATTGAAGAGCTACTGCCCAAGAAAGGGGCTTGCCCATGTATCTGACAAAAAATCCCTATGATCCGAAAACCCACAAGAGCCTCGGCGTCATTGTTGAGACAGTGATCATCTCCAGTTCGTTTCGAGCTGATTTTGACGTTTTTTTAAAGAGTTTTACGCAAAATACTTTGCGTGAATATGAAAAGATGCTTGAGGAGGCGTATCCTGAAGTCGTCGCACGAGCAAGAGCGAAAGCTCATTATCTCGGTGCGGAGGGGATCTTTAACGTGAGTGTCGGATTTGAAACCATGTATCCGGGTGTCGTCCTCATCCATTTCAGCGGGGATGCAGTAGGGTCGCTGTGATCCATCTCGTTCTCTTTGAGCCGCGGATTCCCCAAAACACAGGGAACATTTCCAGAAGCTGCGTGTTGACAGGAGCTAAACTCCATTTGATTGAACCTTTGGGTTTTTCTCTCGCGGAGTCGCATCTGAAAAGAAGCGGGTTGGATTACTGGCCGCATCTTCTGCTTGAAGTTCATCCAAGCCTGAATGATTTTTTGTCGGCTTACGTAAACGAATCCATCTATCTTGTTACCTCAAAAGCTGAAAAGAGTTTTTGGGAAGAGCAATATCCTGAGGATGTATTTTTTCTGTTCGGCAGAGAAGATTCGGGCGTGCCCATGAGCATACATGAGAGGTTTATCGACCATAGGATCAAGATTCCGATGCCGGGAGCGATGAACGATCGCAGTCTCAATCTCTCAAACAGCGCTTCAATCGTTTTGTATGAGGCGCTCAGACAGAGAATAGGAAATCGAGAGCGGTAATCGTCGTTTAAAATCGAATAAGTTGAGAATATAGCAAACAAGGTGTAGAATGATATCAAACAATAAGGGAGGAAATACATGAAGAAACTTTTGTCACTGTCACTGGTGCTATTGCTGATTCTTTCACTTACAGCATGCACGAGCGAACCACCGGCCCCCCAACCTGTAGAACCACCGGCTGAAGAAACTCCGGCAGATGAAACGCCGGCTGAAGAAGAGTCCGTACCTGCAGAAGAAAAAATCAACGTCGGATTAGTAACGGATACAGGCGGAATTGACGATAAATCCTTTAATCAGGGAACTTGGGAGGGTGTCGTCCGCTACGCGGAAGAGAACGGTCTTGTTTTAAATCAAGATTACAGTTTCCTACAGTCCATCAGCGATGCCGATTATATTCCCAATCTGAGCCAGTACGCCGATCAGGAGGCTGACCTCATCGTAGCCGCCGGATTCCTTTTTGAAAAGGCGATCGATGAAATCTCCACCAACTATCCCGATCAGAAAATCCTGTTTATCGACGCAGTCGTCGATGCACCCAATGTCATGAGCGCCGTCTTTGCCGAACACGAAGGAAGCTTCCTCGTCGGTGTTGCCGCCGCTCTTAAGGCGCAAGAAGCCGGTAAAGACATGGTAGGATTTGTCGGCGGAGCGGACTTCGATTTGATTCAACGCTTTGAAGCCGGTTTCGAACAAGGTGTAAAAGCCGTTGCTCCCGATATGCAGATCGTTGTCCAGTATGCATCCGGCTTTGATAAAGCAGAAGAAGGACAGTCGCTGGCTACGAAGATGTTCGATGATGGCTGCTATGTCATCTATCACGCTGCCGGAGGAACCGGAAACGGCGTCATCAAAGAAGCAAAAGACCGAGCAACGGAAGGCCAGAACGTATGGGTCATCGGCGTAGATAAAGACCAGTATGAAGAAGGATTCTTCGGAGACGGCTCAAAGAGCGTCATTCTCACATCTATGCTTAAAGGTGTTGAC
>JGI24710J26742_10001224_pt1 | contig 23788 bp, 23 predicted proteins | sample BioPla2DNA2_FD_26742 | JGI IMG/M metagenome (IMG submission 26742) | reverse complement strand
GGAGTCGAAACAATTGGTTTCCATTCCACTGGTGTGGGCGGAAGGGCTATGGAAGAGCTGGTTGCAAAACAAACAATTAATGCTGTTATGGATCTTACTATTCATGAAATCACTTCTGAGTATTTTGGTGGCGGTTTTTCTTATAGTCCTTACAGCAGACTGAGTTCATTGTGTCAATCAGGTATTCCGCTTCTTGTTTCACCAGGCGGATTGGATTTTGTAGATTATCCTCTGAATAATATGCCCAAAGATATAGATAAAAGAAAATATATTGCTCATAATAGTGAGCTTGCTCATATAAAAATCTTGAAACATGAAGCTATTGATGTAGCAAAGATTACTGCGGAAAGGTTAAACCTCAGCGTTAGTGAAGTTACGTTACTAATTCCGACAAATGGGTTCCGTAAAAATACAAGACCAGGCGAACCCCTCTATGACAAGGAAGTTGACGATGCAATAATTGATACACTTCTAAAATATATAAAGAATCCCAATATAAAAATAAAATTTGTTGACTGCAATCTCAATGAAAAAGAATTCGGAATTGCGGCCGCAAATGAGATGTTTGATATACTCAAACGTTCCGGAAAAATTTAGACTAATTCAACTTAAGGAGAGAAGACAAATGCCGGACTACTTTGGCTATCCATTTAATCGTTTTGAACAATTAAATGGGGACTACCTGATAGCTACATATCTTGTTTTTGGCACTGATTACGACAATGTTTTTACAAAGGCGGGAAATTTTGCCGTCGGACAAACCATTGGCACATGGGTACAGATTCCCGGTGTTACCCAACATATGGTAGAAAGTTATCAGGGACGAATAGTATCACTTCATTTAATTCCATCAGATGAAGAGAAAGTGGCAGTTTTAAAACTTGCTTTTCCTATAGCTAATTTTGCTGATAATTTTGCAATAATGATGACCGCCTTGGTAGGAAATGATGTGTCGACAGCTCTTAGAACCAAACTGATTAATATAGAGCTGGCTGGAGATGCCGTAAAATCTTTTAAAGGTCCGTCAAAATCTATAGATGACTTAAGAAAACTCACCAATGTGTATAATCGTCCCATTATTCTCAATATGATAAAACCCTGTACGGGCTTTAGTCCGAAAGAGGGAGCAAAGTTATTCTATGATGTAGCATTAGGCGGCGTAGATATCATCAAGGACGATGAGCTTTTAGGCAACACCAGTTATAACCAGGTCGCAGACAGAGTAAGAGAATACACAGCATCTGCTAAAAGAGCCAGCGAGAATACCGGTAAAGAAACATTATATCTTGTTAATATAACTGACAGCCCTTCTAGGATGAGAGACAACGCTAAAGCTGCTATTGATGCTGGTGCAAAAGGCTGCCTTATAAACTTTGTAGCGACAGGAATAGATGCTCTGGCAGAGATCTGTGAAGAATTTGGGGACAAGCTCTTTATAATGGCTCATTATGCGGGTGTGGGTGTGATGAATTGGCAAAAAGGTGGAATAGGTAATCCCGTATACATTGGGATACTGCCAAGACTTGCAGGAGCCCATGCGACAATGACAATGTTTGAAGATGGCACTGATGCTGAAGCAAGATATGATTTTATCAAGACTGTGCAAGCACAAAGAATGCCAATGGGAGCCATTAAGCCGGTTGTTACTACGGTGGGGGGAGGGATAACACCTCTGCACTTATCGGGAATATACAATGACTTAGGACCTGATGTCATTATAGGTATAGGAGGAGCTATCCAAGGGCATCCTGGAGGAACAACATCGGGAGCTAATGCAGTAATGAAGGCAATTGATGCTGTATCAGAGGGGATACCTTTGACAGAGGCAGCAAAAGCATGTGAGGACTTAAAAATAGCAATAGATGCTTGGGGATAAGATCTGGAGGTTTCAAAATGAGAGGAAAACCAATTGTAATAGGCTGTGACAATGCAGCGGTATCTTTAAAAAATAGTATAGTTGAATTTTTACGAGACAAAGGAATTATTGTGGAGGATGTCGGCGTAAACAGCCCGGATGATGCAACAGTATATCCTGTTATAGCACAAAAGGTATGTGATGAAATCATATCCTCCGGATATACAAAAGATGGAATTCTAATTTGTGGTACAGGTATCGGCATGGCTATGACTGCCAATAAATTTAAAGGAATAAGGGCAGCGGTGTGCCATGATAATTATTCGGCAGAACGATCCATCCTCAGTAATGATGGAAATGTACTGTGTATGGGTGCCCGCGTTATCGGCCCGGAACTTGCAAAAAAGATTGTAAGAGAATGGATCAGTCTTAAATTCGTTGATGGCAGCTCGACACCCAAGGTTAATGCAATAAAGGAAATAGAAGGAAAGAATTTTCGTTGAACGAAATGAGGTAACACAATTGAAAAGCAAAATTTACATAGGCACTAACACAAAAATGTACAAAACAATAGCAGATACTGTTTCATATCTTAAAGAGCTGAAAGAATTAACAGCTGATATTGACAGAAACTTGATGGAGCTTTTCGTAATACCGTCATATACAGCATTAAAAAGTGCAAGAGAAACTGTTTCAAATGACATCATTAAGATCGGTGCACAAAACATGTGCTGGGAGGATCAGGGTCAGTTCACAGGTGAAATCTCACCATTAATGCTCAAGGAAATCGGAATTGACATCATTGAGATTGGACATTCAGAAAGACGTCATATATTTGCTGAAACTGATAGTCAACTGAACAAAAAAGTTATTGCGGCCTTAAAACACGGGTTTACACCGCTCTTATGCGTTGGAGAAACCTTGGAACAAAAGCAGCTCGGTATTAGTGATGATTGTCTGTCTATTCAAATCAAGGCAGGGCTTAATGGCGTTTCGAAGGATGATGCCAGCAAGTTATGGATAGCCTACGAACCAGTATGGGCAATTGGTGTGAATGGTATACCCGCAACAGCTGAGTATGCTGATGAGAAACAAGGTGTAATAAAGAACGCCCTGAAGGAATTGTTTGGTGAAATAAGCGATGATATTCCTGTTCTATATGGCGGCAGCGTTAATTTGGATAATGCAACAAAAATGATCCGGAAACCCAATATAGATGGATTATTTATCGGCAGAAGCGCATGGGACGCCAGTAACTTTAATAATATCATCAGGCAGGTATTGCCATTGTTTCTGGAGAAAAGAAAAGCGTCTTAAATAGGAAACAGGAGGACTATTAATATGGTTGATATAAGTAAAATAAAAGATGAAATGCTTATTGCAGCAGAACGGGCATATACAAGAGGGATTCAAACCGGAAATGGTGGTAACTTTAGTGCCCGTATACCGAATGAAGATCTTATGTTAGTAAAAGCCAGCGGCGGGTCTTTTATCGATGCCAGTCATGAGAACCTGTTGATAACAGACTTTAACGGAGTTTTAGTGGAAGGCAAAGGGAAACCTACGAGAGAGGCTCTTCTCCACGGACTCATATATAAAATTGCCCCTCACGTTAACGGCATTATGCACTGCCACTCGCCCTGGTCAATAGGATGGGCTTCTACAAGAAGAAATCTGGAGAATGTAACCCATCATCTGCAGCTTAAATTCGGATGTCCAATTGTAACATTAGATATTGATGCGGCTGTAGTCTCGGCAGACCATTTTCCGAAGATTGAGGCTATATTTGAGAAATATCCTACACTGCCAGCCTTTTTACTTGTTGATCACGGGGTGGTGGCAGTCGGTAAAAACATTATTGATGCGGAATACAATGCTGAATTAATTGAAGAAACAGCTCAGGTTGCTTTCTTAAAAGAAATTGCCGCAAGTTTTTGTCAAACAAAGAATTCGGGACTATAGTATTTGATCCGAATGAGTCAAATGATCGTTAATTGCAGTAAATATGATATTTATATTGATATCGTATTACGGCAGTTAAAGATAGATATAGATAAGAAAAACAAAAATCTTATCTAACCAAAACATTTAAGTAAAAGTAATGGAGGGTAAAACATGAAAAGAACATTAACAATGGCTATTACAGTTTTACTGGTAGTCGCAATGCTGGTCGGATGTGGCCAAACCGGACCTAACGTTAATCCAAGCAACTCAGCAACTCCTTCAACATCAACTAATCCTTCAGGATCGGAAAAACCTTCAGCAAACGATTACTGGGGTCCGGAACCCGCACTTGAAGCCGATCCTACTCCTGTAGCAGTTGATGAATTGCCTACAACGGGAATAGGTACGCAGATTAGTACAGATATAAAGGCAAATAGTAAATATAAGATTGCCATTATTGTTAAGAACACCACTAACCCATTTTTGCTAAAATCAATAGCAGGCACACAAAAAGCAGCTGAAGATATGGGTTTTGAATGTATTTCTTTATCTCCTGCAAGACAAGATAGTCTTGAAGATCAAGTCAAAATTATTGAAGACGCAATTCAGCAGGGCGTAGATGGAATTATCCTACATCCAATTGATTCCAATGGAATTATGCCAGCAATCAGGAAAGCGCAAGAAGCTAATATTCCAGTAGCATGTATCGGAACACCCGCTGCACAACAAACCTTCTTAAGATCTGGCGTTGACTATACTGCAACTGGTGTGCTTATTACTCATGCAGTAGCTGAGCAAATTGGCAAAAAAGGTAAGATAATTATTCTTGAAGGGCCTCCGGCAGCACAGAATGCACAGGAAAGACTTCAGGGTATACAGACAGCACTTAAAGATTATCCGGAAATAGAAGTTGTGGCGTCTCAGACAACTAACTTCAAGAGAACCGAAGGAATGTCAGTAACAGAAAACCTTCTTCAAAAACACAGAGACATTGATGCAATAATTGCATGTAACGATGAAAGTGCATTAGGCGCAATCCAGGCTCTGAAAGCTGAAGGATTAGACGGAAAAGTAGTTATAGGTAGTTTTGATGGTAATGAAGACGGAAGTGCTGCTATAAAGAACGGACAAATGCATGTTTCTTACAATACAGACCCATTTGGCTCAACCTATCTTTCAGCAGTATATATTGTTCAGTATCTAAATGATGGGACTATGCCTCCAAAATACTTTGTGCCCTTCCCATCAGAGTTACAGAATCCGCTTATCACAAGCGATAACATTGATGACTATATCAATAACATTGCATGGTGGCATTAATAATATTTAAACATTTTATTTAGGTTGAAAAAGGAATATAACGACTGAAGAATCTTTTTACAGATTCTTCAGTCGATTCCTTCAAGACTAACAAGGCAAAGAGAAAAATCTAGGATTAGTAATCAAGAAATTGGTTCGATTTGTATAGTATCTAGAAAAAGATGATTTGTATCTGACTAAACAACCGGCCTAAAAGCTTGCATAGAGGTGAATGAAATGAATGAAACGATTCTAACAACGCGTGGAATAACAAAGGAGTTTCCGGGCGTTAAGGCATTGGACAGTGTAGACTTTGATTTAAGAAGTGGAGAAGTCCATATATTGGTTGGTGAAAACGGAGCCGGTAAAAGTACTTTAGCAAAGGTTATCCTTGGCGCATATGTGCCAGAAGAAGGAGAGATTTACCTCGGAAATGAAAAGGTATCGTTTAAAACAACAAGAGATGCACTTTCAAGAGGCATTGTCGCGGTATATCAGGAGTTTACTCTAATACCTTACCTGAATGTTGCACAGAATATCTTTTTTAACAGGGAGCCCAGAAATAAATTTGGATTAATTGATCACAAAAAAATGGAAGAAGACGCAAAAAGTATATTACAATCGCTAAACTGCGATTACATTAATGTCAAACTTCCCACTAAGGTTTTGAGTGTGGCAGAACAGCAAATGGTTGAAATCGCCAAGGCGCTATCTTTTAATCCGAAAATAATGGTGTTTGATGAACCGACAGCAACACTTTCAGAGCGTGAAGTAGAGTCTTTGTTTGAACGTATCAGGAAGTTGAAGGAATCGGGATTGGGTATTATTTATGTTTCTCATCGTATGCAAGAATTTAAGCACATTGGAGAGCGTATAACCGTTTTAAGAGATGGAAAGAAGATTGGGACTGTCAACATAGATGATGTAAACGACAAAGAACTGGTCAATATGATGGTTGGACGTGATATTTCGCAAGTCTATCACAGATCAGAGAATAAATTTTCAGGTGAAGTGCTAAGAACAGAAAGACTTTCTGATAAAAACGGAAAAGTCAAGGATGTAAGTATAACTCTTAATAAAGGTGAAATTGTTGGAATTGCCGGACTGGTAGGTGCCGGAAGGACTGAGTTGGCAAGACTGATTTTCGGAATTGATCCTATTGGTGGTGGAAAATTATTTATTAAAGGAAAAGAGATAAAGGATTCTTCGCCAGTTAAGATAGTAAAAGAAGGTTTGGGCATGGTATGCGAAGATCGCAAACGCCAAGGCCTGGCTTTAAATGATTCGGTTTTATGGAATACTATGGCGGTGAGCCTGAAATCTTTTTTCCCAAAGGTTTTAATATCCCGAAAAAAGATATTCGAAATAGCGACAGATTATGTGAAACAACTGCGTGTGGCTACACCAGATGTGTATCGGGCATGTAAATACTTAAGTGGGGGTAACCAGCAAAAAGTAGTATTGGCAAAATGGCTTAGTGCTAAGACTGATATTATGATTTTTGATGAACCTACAAGAGGAATTGATGTAGGTGCCAAGATGGAAATATACGCTATGATGGACAAGCTGGCAGTCGAAGGGAAGTCTATTTTAATGATTTCATCCGAACTGCCTGAGGTGATAGGAATGAGCGACAGAATATATATTATGCATAATGGCAGAATTGCAGGCGAGTGCAAGAGAGGCGAATTAACTGCTGATGAGATTGGTTCGAAGATGCTTGGAATCGGAGGTGATACGTGTGAATGCTAAAGTAGCTACAAATAATCCTATTATTAAATTCATAAAAAGCATCCCTCCGGTTGTATGGATTACTTTGGTTCTGATTTCAGTTTTTAGTATGTCATCGGATAGATATCTTCAATTCAGTAATTTCAGCAATATGTTGGTTCAATCGGTACCGTTGATGCTAGTTGCTTTTGCGCAGACATTAATTGTCTTAACACAGGGTACGGATCTATCCTTAGGAGCTCAGGTAAGTTTTGTTACAGTAATTTGGATATACTTGACGAAAGCGGGTGTACCCATTTACATATCAGCGATTGTTGCGGTATTGATGTCTATGTGTGTAGGCGCCGTAAATGGTCTGATTGTGTCCAAGGGTAAAATTCCGCCCTTTATTGCAACACTTGGTATGCAAAATATCCTAAACAGTATTTCATTACTGTTAACAGCGGGAGCTTCAATTTATATTTTTAATCCTCTGTTTCACAACGTAACCCAGGCCAAAATAGTTGGCTTACCTCTTACTGTTTGGATCGCAGCACTTATGTTCTTAATTACGTGGGTGGTGCTTTACAAAACAAAACTGGGTGCCCAAGTTTTTGGACTTGGCGGGAACCAAGAGGCCTTGACCCTTGCGGGTATAAATTTAATAAAACCGTCAATAAAAATATATGCCTTTGCAGGATTATTAACTGGAGTCAGTGGTCTTATTACCACTTGCAGATTGGAATCTGGCCAGCCTGTTGTAGGAGCAGGGTGGGAGTTCGAAGCTGTTGCCGCTACACTGCTTGGCGGGACCTCTCTTCGTGAGGGAAAAGGTGGTATTGGTGGAACGGTTTTCGGAGTGCTTTTGATAACTATATTGAAAAATGGCTTGAATGTATCAGGAGTACCTTCACTTTATCAAAACGCAATAATTGGAATGATTATACTTATGTCCATCGTAATTGATGCATTGGCTCGTCGAGCAAAGAGTTAGGGGGGAGCGGATATGATGAAGAACAGTATAAAAAATTTCAAGCGCTCCCAATCATTTTACAGTTTTATTGGTCTTGCGCTTGTATTCGTAATAGCATCGCTTATAGTTAAAGAGTTTCTTACCTTTAATAATATCATTACCGTTTTACGGCAGGGTAGTGTACTCTTGATTTTGAGCACGGGATTGACAGCAGTAATACTTACCGGGAATATGGATCTTTCAGTTGGTGCCGCATCAGGACTTGTTGGATGCCTGTGTGCTCAGCTGTTAAAATCCGGGGTACCTATCCCGGTGGTCTTTGTGATCGGATTGATCACAGGTGCAATAATCGGAATCTTTAATGGTTTTCTGGTTGGTATTGTAAAATTACCATCTTTTATAGCGACATACGGTACAAACTGGGTGGTTGCAGGATTATCCATTATTATTATGAATGGTGATATTATATACGGACTGCCTGAAGGGTTTACATGGTTAGGCACAGGCTATGTGGGACCTATACCCTTTATTATCATTGTAGCTTTAATCATGGTAATTGTAGCTTACGTTATGCTACAAAAGACAACATTCGGCAGAGACATTTATGCATATGGATCAAATAAAGATGCAGCTCTTTACTCTGCAGTGCCAATTAAGAAAACTCTCTTCTCCGCGTTTATTATGTCGGGCGTAACAGCTGCCATTGCAGGAATTCTGATGACTGCTCGTTTGGACGCTGCAGACTCAACAATGGGAGATGCATATGGACTGCAAACAGTAGCAGCAGTTGTGGTAGGCGGAACCTCTATGCTCGGTGGAGAAGGCGGAATCACTGGAACAGTTATCGGTGCCATACTTCTGACCATCATTGTAAATGTCATGAATCTTCTTGGCATAACATCATTTGCACAACCTATGGTTGTTGGAATTGTAATACTGGTGATGGTGTTATTCGACTCATATTCAAGAAGAAGGCAAAATACAACAGTTAAAAAAGATAGTAAAAAGAGTAATTAAGTAACAAATTTTTATCAACTAAAGGTAAAGAGAATACAAAAAAATTGCAAAAAAGGAGACAGAATTATGAAAAATCTAACAATCAGACCTATCAACACAGGTTATGTACCGACTCATCCACTACAATATCACTACCATTTTTCTTGTGCACCTTATCTAAAAGGCGTGCCCAGTGAAAAAGTGCCCCTTCCTGTTTTCACTTTCCTTGTTGAAGGTGGGGACAAGCTATTACTGGTGGATACGGGTATGGCATGGACAGAAAGAGCAAATGATTATCATCATCCCGGCTCATGGCAAGAACCTGGCATGGCAATTCATGAGCAGCTTGAAAAGTTAGGTTACAAACCTGAAGATATTGATATAGTAGTATTTACACATTTGCACTGGGATCATATGTTTTATGTAGAGAAGTTCAAGAATGCGACACTCATCGCTCATGAAAGAGAGTGGGAGTTTGCAAACAATCCGATTCCGCTGTATTACAAATCATACGAACACCCTGCCCTTGGCATTACAAGACCATTTGAAGGTCTGGAATTTACAACAGTTAGCGGAGAAACAGAAATTATGCCAGGTGTTAGAGTTTTTGAAACATTTGGCCATTCACCCGGACATATATCAGTTGAAATCGATACAAAAAACGGTAGTTATATTTGTGCGGGAGACTCCATTTTCGTAAAAGGAAACTTAAACGAAATACCAGAGCTTCATTACAATATTTCACCACCAGGAAGATATTATAATATTGTCGAGGCTTGGAAGAGCATTGAGATTCAGAAAGCAAGAGCAAAGAATTCGGATTTCTTATTGCTTTGCCATGACAAAGACCTGGAGGAACTGGTAAAAACTACTCCTGTATTAGGATTATAAGATACCAGACAAGGTTATGCTGTATATTTATGAGCGCAGAGCAGACTTCACACAATAATGCAGCAGAAATATATGCTTGTTGAGGGGAATTCTGCATTTGGGGTTCGAGAGATTACCGGGCTGTTCAGCACAAGAGTTGCCTGTATAGGATATTGTATCCTATTATTAGTGGTGATATAATTTTTACTAAAGGGGTTACCCCGGAAAAATATAATTATTATGATAGTATGGAGATGAGTTAGGATGGCTGAAAGAGTTAAGACATCTGCAAGGATTAAAAATCAACGAATGCCGGAACTTGTTATGGCTAAATTGATGGATTGGATAATGGATGGTACGCTTTCCATGGGAGATAAGCTTGTCGCTGAGGATCTTGCATCAAAGATGGGTGTCAGTCGAATGCCTGTTCGAGAGGCGTTGAAAAACATGGAAAAGTCGGGAATAGTCGAATCGGTTCCTTATGTTGGTACGCGAGTTGTTGAACTCACTATGTCAGACATTATACAAATCTATACTATGAGAAAAGCTCTCGAACCCATTGCATCATATAATGCTTGCAAAAGAATTTCTGATGAAACCATAAAAAAGCTTCAAACTATTCAGGATAAGCTTGAAGAAGTGCTATTTAAGAAGAACCCTGATCCAAAGAAAGTATTCGTACTTAACCGCGAGTTTCATTTTACTATGTATGAGGCTTGCGAAATGAGATATTTGGTTAACACAATATCTAATCTTTGGGACTATCTTGCCTTCTTCAAGCTAATATATGGTCGAAAATATGTTACTGATTCGGACAGCGCAAAGAGAATGGTAAAGGAACATCGTGCCTACATTGATTACCTTATTAAGCGAGATGCCGAAACCCTTCAAAAGGCAGTACACGACGCTTTAGATAAGCATATTACAGGGATGAGTGAAAATATTTCTGACTATCTTGTTGCTAAATAGTGGTGATACTGTTCTACCGACTCTATTTAGAAGTCAATTCATAAAAATGAAAGGGATGTTGAGATGAAAGTTACAATTTTACTTGAGAATACAAGTTTGTATAGTAAATATTATAATTCTGAACATGGATTTTCTGCATGGATAGAAGATGAAGATGTTAAAGTTCTTTTAGATTGCGGATATTCAGATAAATTTATTAAGAATGCCGAAGCTATGGGCATCGATCTTCGCCAGGCAGATTATGTTATACTATCCCACGGCCACTGGGATCACACCGGTGGGTTAAAACACTTAATAAAATACTATAAAGATAACGCAATGGCACGCAAACCCATTTTGCTGTTCACTAGCGAAGATATTTTCTTAAAGAGATATGAATTTAATTGGAATACACAGGTTGGTCTTGATGTTGACCGTGAAATTATGGAGCAGCATTTTGATGTAAGAGTTACTCCGGAACCACTATGGCTTACAAAAAACCTGTGTTATATGGGATTAACCGAGCGTACTAACGATTTTGAACATATTCATCCCCAATCATCACAACAGTTACGTAATGGTGTTTGGTGTGATGACGTAGTCGATGAAGACACACAACTGGCATATCGACATAAAAACGGTAAAGAAGCTAGTGTGGTAGCAACATGTGCTCATTACGGTATATGCAATATTATGGAGTATGCCAAGAAGTTGACTGGAGCAGAACAAATCCACACATATATCGGTGGATCTCATTTGCGTATTGATGAGGTACCTCAATCTCAGGTAGATAAAACCTGTGAGTATGTAAAAGCGCAAAATATGAAGAGCTTTTATATTTGCCACGATACAGATTTACATTGTAAGCGGGCATTATGGAATTCTGCACCAAATGCAAGCAAAGAAGCTGGAACAGGTCTTGTATTAGAGCTAGATTAATAAGTGATTATATTCTAATGGAAGAAAAGGGCTGTCTCAAAATAAGACAAATATTTTGAGGCAGCCCCTTGTTGTATTTCGGGCATATGGCATAACCGTATTTTAAGATCACTATTGACATAGTACTGTAAGAAATGTAAAATGAAAGAGTAATGCAGCGCATTAACACGTTAAAGCGATAAAGCAATAAAGCGGGGTCCGGATTATGAAAAGATGGAATATTTACACGCCAGAAGGGGTTCAGGATATACTGTTTGAATCATGCAGGCAGAAGAGACTGCTGGAGAGCAAGATAAGAGACGCTTTTCGACTAAACGGTTACAAGGAGGTTGAAACCCCAACAATAGAATATTATGACACATTTGGCGGAGAAAGAGGCTTAATTAATCAGGAAAGCATGTATAAATTCTGTGATTCCAAGGGTAGGCTGCTGGTATTGAGGCCCGACCTTACGGTACCAGTTGCCCGGGTAGCCGCTACCAGGCTCAGGGATGAACCCTTCCCTATAAAATGCTGCTATATTGGTAATACCTTCAGCTTTGATGAATTAGGAGGAGGAAGACAGAATGAATTTACCCAGGCAGGTTGTGAACTATTGGGGATTAATTCTGCCGAAGCCGATGCCGAAGTGGTTGCAATGGCAATTGAAACAGTCAAGGCAGCGGGGATTGATGAATTTCAGATAGATATAGGACAGGTGGGATTCTTTAAAGGACTTATGGCCGAATCCGGACTTTCAGAAGATGAGATAGAAGAAGTGAGGGAGCTTATTGACCAGAAAAACCTTGTGGGGGTAGAACAGGTCATGGACAGACACAAGGTAAGAACCCCGTTAAAGAGAATTATTCTGGATCTTCCTAAGCTTTTTGGTTCAAAAGATATATTGCATAAAATCAACCCTGAGGATATAGGAAAAGAAGCAACCAAGGCAATTGAAAATATTAAAGAAGTTCTTGAAATACTTGAAGACAGAAATCTTGCTCAATATGTGTCATTGGATTTGGGTATGGTACAGAGTCTCAATTATTATACCGGAATTGTTTTCAGAGGCTATACTTATGGTGTGGGATTTCCTATTCTCAGCGGTGGGCGTTATGATAAGCTGGTGGAGAAATTCGGAAGAGAATGCGAAGCAACAGGGTTTTCTCTTGGGATCAATATGGTAATGATGGCTTTGGAAAGGCAGAAAAAACTGGTCAAACAAGAACCCGAAGGAGTTTTCATATCCTATGAAAAAAATGCACGGAAGATAGCCGGTGATTATTTAAGACAATTAATCCAGAATAATTGTACGGCTGAGCTGGACCTTATGCAAATGGAAACTGAAGAAAGCAAAAAATATGCTAGATTGCGAGGGTTTAGCAAATTTGTCTGTATTAGAAATGACGGTTCAAGAGAGGAGATAATGCTATGAGATATATTACATTCGCTTTATCAAAAGGGCGGTTGACAGAACTTAGCATAGAACTTCTGGAGGGAGCCGGAATTGATTGTACAGAATTAAAAGAGGATTCCAGAAAACTTATTCTTTCGGATGATAAGAACAAAATTCGTTTTTTTCTGGCCAAGCCTGCCGACGTTCCTGTATATGTTGAGTATGGTGCAGCCGATATAGGTATTGTGGGAAAAGACACTTTAATTGAAGAGNGCAGAGATTTATACGAGGTTTTGGATCTTGGGTTTGCCAGATGCAGAATGTGTGTTGCAGGTCCTAAAGAACTGGAAGGAAAAATGGATTCGGTTTCAATTACCCGGGTTGCCACAAAGTATCCTGAAGTGGCAAGAACATATTTCCGACATAAAAGACGAGAGTCTGTTGAGATAATAAAGCTGAGCGGTTCGGTTGAACTGGCACCATTAGTGGGGCTTTCAGAGGTAATAGTTGATTTGGTTGAAACCGGACGCACTTTAAAAGAAAATGGTCTTGTGGTTCTGGATACAATTTCAGAAATCAGTGCAAGAATGGTTGTGAACCGTGTCAGCATGAAAATGGAAAACCAGCGTATTACAAAAATTATTGAGGGTATAAGAAAACAGCTCTAAAACATTTTTCAGAGGTTGGTATCATGAAGATTTATGAATACAAAAAGGATAGTTTAAAACAATTACTTGACTCTTTGAACAGGCGAAGTCCCGAGGGACAGCCGGAAGTAGAACAGACTGTGGCCGAAATCATTAAAAACGTGAAAGAACGTAAGGATGAGGCTCTTTTTGAATACAGCAAGAAATTTGACGGTGTGGAGCTTACTTCAGAAACTATAGAGATTTCTGAAAAAGAGCTGGATAGTGCATTAACCTCAATTGACAGAGATTTAGTAAGAGTTATTGAAAAAGCAGCAGAGAACATACGGGTTTATCATGAGAAACAGCTGGAAAACTCATGGTTCACCACTAATGAAAACGGTGTCTTTTTGGGGCAGAAGATTACCCCTCTTTCCAGAGTAGGCGTGTATGCTCCCGCAGGAAGCGCTCCGTTGCCGTCAACGGTATTAATGGATGTAATACCGGCTAAGGTTGCCGGGGTAGAGGAGATTATTCTTTGCTCCCCACCTGGCAAAAACGGGAAGGCTGATCCTGTAATTCTGGCCTGTGCAAAGCTGGCCGGGGTCAACAGGGTGTTTATGGCTGGAGGAGCACAAGCAATTGCAGCCATGGCATATGGGACCCAGACTATTCCCAAAGTTGATAAAATAGTGGGGCCAGGTAATATTTATGTGGCTGTGGCCAAAAAAATGGTTTTCGGTATTTGCGGTATTGATATGATAGCCGGGCCAAGTGAGATATTAATTATTGCTGATGAAACTGCAAATCCTGCTTATGTAGCGGCTGATCTGCTTTCACAGGCAGAACATGATAAACTGGCATCTTCGATTTTATTAACTACATCAAAAGAACTTGCCCAAAAAGTTTCACAACAGCTTGAAATTCAGCTGTCGAAACTGGCAAGATCAGAAATTGCTTTGGAATCTTTGGAAAAGTATGGTGCCATAATTGTTACAGACACAATTAATGAGGCAGTGGACATATGCAATTTAATAGCTCCCGAACACCTGGAGATATGTACAAAGAATCCGTTTGACCTATTGCCTTTTATAAAAAATGCCGGAGCTATATTTCTGGGTAACTATTCTCCGGAACCTCTGGGAGATTATTTTGCAGGGCCTAATCATACCCTGCCTACATCGGGCACGGCAAGATTTTTTTCTCCCCTGGGAGTGTATGATTTTATAAAACGCCAGAGTGTAATTTCTTACAGCAAAGATGCATTTAATGCCGTTGCTGCCGATGTGGCTGCCTTTGCACAAGCCGAAGGACTGACAGCTCATGCTGAGGCAATACGAATCAGAATAAATAATGAAGCAAAAGGCTAAACGAAGGATCCGTTGTGTCATTCTAAGCGCAGTGAATCCCCCCACTGTCGTGCTGATAGAAGAGGATTATCCCCGATACTGTCGTAGAGCGAAGAGGATTACCCCCCACTGTCATTCTGAGCGGAGTCGAAGAATCTTTTGCGTTGATAAATAAGATCCTTCGACTCCGCTCCGCTCAGGATGACAGACACTGCCCAGGCTTCTTTGAAGTAAGCCGCCGTATAATTACGATTCTGCACCAGACAAGTTCTTGTTAACTGGTCTGAAACGGAGGTTAAATATGAGTCGCTTTTATAGTCGTAATACAAGGGAGCTTGTCCCCTATGTACCGGGGGAGCAACCGAAAGATAAGAAATTTATTAAACTCAATACAAACGAAAATCCCTATCCACCATCACCGTTAGTTATGGAAAGGATAAGAAATTTCAACCTGGAGGACTTGCGCCTTTATCCCAACAGTGAGGGAGCTGTAGTAAAACAAGCTGTTGCAAAGTATTATGGTATATCTAAAGACGAGGTTTTTGTGGGAAATGGCTCCGATGAAGTTTTGGCATTTATCTTTAAAGCCTTCTTTGATGATACCGAAAAAATCGGATTTCCCGATATAACCTACAGCTTTTATCCTGTGTACAGTGCTCTCTTTAATGTTCCATATATAAGGGTACCAGTAAGAAGTGATTTTTCTATTGATATATCACAATACCCTGAGGATTTGAAGGGTATTATTTTTGCTAATCCCAACGCACCTACCGGCCTTTATATTGCAACTTATAAGATAGAAGAATTACTTAAAAATCGGCCCAATACCCTGGTAATAGTTGACGAGGCATATATTGATTTCGGTGGCGAATCTTGTGCAGGGCTGATTTCCAGGTACGATAACCTTATTGTTGTTCAAACTCTCTCTAAATCAAGGTCATTGGCAGGGTTAAGAGTGGGTTTTGCCATGGGATGCAAAGAGTTGATGGACGGATTGGTGAGGGTTAAAGATTCATTTAACTCTTATCCTTTGGATAGAATTGCTCAAATAGCGGCTGAAGCTGCATTAATTGATACAGAATATTTTAATGAAACAAGACAGAGGATTATAAAGACCCGTCAATGGACACAGGAAAAACTGCTTAGCCTGGGTGTAAAAACGACTGATTCTAAGGCAAATTTTCTTTTTGTTAAAATTCCCGGGATTTCCGGGCCTGAGGCTTTATCGTTTTTAAGACAAGAAGGTATTCTGGTGAGGAATTTTAATAGTCCGGGAATATGTGACTGGTTGAGGATTACAATAGGAATCCAGGAAGAGATGGAAGAACTTGTTGAAAAAATAAAGAAGATAATAGCAGGTTGATTATGGCAATGCTATAATGAGCTAGGAGAATAGAAATTTCCCACACCTTAAGGGTGGGCAGGGGGTACTGATCAGTCATGGAGGTATTGTGGTGAGATACGCTGAATTGGCCAGAAAAACTAAAGAAACCGAAATTTCTCTAAAGATTAATTTAGATGGAAAAGGAGAGAACACTATTTCAACCGGAGTGGGGTTTTTAGATCATATGCTGTGCCTTTTTTCAGGCCATGGACATTTTGATCTTTCGCTTGAGTGTAAGGGAGACCTGTCGGTAGACAGCCACCACACAGTGGAGGATATTGGAATAGTACTGGGAAAGTCAATTTCTGAGGCTTTGGGGAAAAGAGAGTCTGTAAAAAGATATGGAACTAGTTTTGTTCCCATGGACGAATCTCTGGCCATGGTAAGCCTTGATCTTTCCAACAGACCGTTTCTGCATTTTGAAGTACCTTTTTCCACTGACAGGATTGGTGATATGGAAACCGAGATGTTTGAGGAGTTTTTTAGGGCTCTGGCGGTTAATGGCGGAATGACATTGCATGTCAAGCTGATACACGGGAAAAATAACCACCATATGATAGAGGCTGTATTTAAAGCCTTTGCCAGGGCTTTAAAAGAGGCAGTTTCTATTGACTCTTCAATTCAGGGCGTACCTTCTACCAAGGGGTTACTGTAATAACAATTAACGGAGGATACATTTATGCTGATTAAGGATACTAACTTCATCGATTTACCTGTTTTTATTAAGGGAAAAGTAAGAGATGTATATGAAGTAGGAGACGATAAGCTGTTAATGATTGTAACTGATCGCATATCAGCTTTTGATGTAGTTTTTGATGATCTGATTCCTGACAAGGGTCGTGTACTCAACGGTATTTCTGAGTTCTGGTTTGATTTTTGCAAGGATATAATAGGAAATCATGTAATTACTACAGATGTCTCCGAGTATCCCATGGGTTTATCAAAATTCAAAGAGGAGTTAAAAGGCCGTTCCATGCTGGTTAAAAGGGTTGAGATGATTGAAGCCGAATGCATCGTACGTGGATACCTTGAAGGCTCCGGCCTGAAAGACTACAAGGCCACAGGTGAAATCAGCGGCATCAAGCTGCCGGAGGGTTTAAGGCAGGCTGATAAGCTGCCCCAGCCGATTTTTACCCCTTCTACCAAAGCAACAGAAGGCCATGATATGAATGTAAGCTATGAATATATTAAAGAACAGATAGGCGAAGAACTGGCCTTTGCACTTAAAGAAAAATCCATAACCCTTTATAAAAAAGCAGAGGAATATGCTTTGAGCAGAGGAATAATCCTGGCTGACACTAAGTTTGAGTTTGGTATGCTGGAAGGTCAGCTGGTTATAGCCGATGAGATGTTTACCCCTGACTCATCAAGGTTCTGGGAGTTGGCAGATTATGAACCCGGCAGAGCCCAAAAAAGTTTTGATAAGCAATATTTGCGTGAATATCTTGAATCTTTGGATTGGGATAAGACCCCTCCTGCTCCCAGGCTTCCAAAAGAGGTAATTGAGAAAACCAGAGCAAAATATATTGAAGCATATGAGAGAATTACCGGAAAGAAGTTTATTGCATGATTGCAATAATAGACTATGATGCAGGAAATCTTAAGAATGTGGCAAATGCCTTTAAGAAACTGGGTGCTGACCCTGTGATAACCTGTAATGAGCAAACTATACTGGGAAGCGAGGCAGTTGTTCTTCCCGGAGTGGGAGCTTTCGCCGATTGCATGGAAAGCCTTGAAAAAAAAGGTATGGACAGGGTGATAAGAACCTGCATTGATTTGGGTAAACCCTTTTTAGGGATATGTCTTGGATTTCAATTACTGTTTGAATACAGTGAAGAACATCCTGAGGGGGTTGCCAAAGGACTAGGTATTTTTAAGGGACGAGTAAAAAAAATTCCTGAGGCTGCAGGCTTAAAAATTCCACATATGGGCTGGAACAATCTTTATTTCCCCAAGTATTGCCCATTGTTTGCCAGTCTTCCGGGTAAGCTCTTTACCAACCTGGAATCTGACACTTCCTTTACGAATATAAAACAAAGTGAAGATTCATATGTATACTTCGTCCATTCATATTATGCAGAGGCCGAGGACAGAAGTGTGGTGTCGGCAATGTCAAGGTACGGAATTTGCTTTGACGCTGCTGTATCAAAAGATAATGTTTATGCAACTCAATTTCATCCCGAAAAAAGTGGAATAGTAGGGATGGCTATATTAAATAATTTTTTAAAGGTGGTGCGGAAGGTATGATAATTTATCCTGCTATAGATATACGAGGTGGTAAATGTGTACGCTTAACCCAAGGAAGATATGACGATATAACAATATTCTCAGATAACCCTGTAAACATGGCTCTGCAATTCCAAAATGCCGGGGCTAAATACCTTCATGTGGTTGATTTAGACGGCGCCAGAGGAGACACTGATAACCGTGAAATTATAAGCCGTATTGCCAAAACTCTTAGTATTCCGGTTCAGACCGGAGGCGGCATAAGAACCATGGCTGATATTGAGGAGATATTAGGTTTTGGTATTTCACGTGTTATACTAGGCACCTCGGCTGTAAAAGACCCCGGAATGGTTGGCGAAGCCGTTAAAAAGTACGGAAATCGTATTGCTGTGGGTATTGATGCAAGGAATAGTTTTGTTGCTATTGAGGGATGGGAAAAAACAAGTAAGATTAAGGCCGTAGACCATGCCAAAAATATGGAGGCTTTAGGAGTACAAACTATAATATATACAGACATAGCCACCGATGGAATGTTATCGGGACCGAATATATTAGCAATGTCGGAAATGGTTAGGAAGGTAAAACTGGATGTAATTGCATCAGGTGGAGTAGCCTCATTGAAAGATATAAGACGCCTAAAAGAAGCCGGGGTAGCAGGAGTAATTGTAGGCAAGGCTATTTACACTGGAGATGTGGACCTAAAGAAGGCTTTGGAGATAGAATAAACTAACTCCGGATGAGTTGCCTGAAAAGAGGAGAGAACTATGCTTACCAAACGAATAATTCCCTGTCTGGATGTGTATAAAGGCAGAGTGGTTAAAGGGGTGCAATTTGTAAACCTCATTGATGCAGGAGATCCGGTACAATGTGCCAGTGCGTATGACAAGGCCGGAGCAGACGAGATTACTTTTCTGGACATCACAGCCTCTTCAGAATCACGGGATATTATGCTGGATATGGTATCAAAGGTCGCAGAACAGGTTTTTATTCCTTTTACAGTAGGAGGAGGAGTGAGGACTGTTGAAGACTTTCGAAAGATATTACTGGCCGGTGCCGATAAAATAGGAGTTAATTCGGCTGCATTGAAAAGGCCGGAGCTTATAAGTGAAGCTGCGCTTAGGTTCGGTTCCCAGTGCGTTGTTGTGGCTATAGATGCAAAGAAACGCTCTGACTTGACAGGCTGGGATGTTTATATAAACGGGGGCCGGATTAATACAGGAAGAGATGCGGTAGAGTGGGCTTATGAGGCCGAAAAACTGGGGGCGGGTGAAATTTTGCTGACAAGCATGGACCGGGACGGCACCAAGTCAGGATATGATATAGAACTTACAAAAGCGGTATCAGAAGCAGTTAAAATTCCTGTTATTGCTTCGGGTGGAGCAGGAGAATTTGAGCACTTCAGGGATGTAATAACAGAAGGTAAAGCAGACGCAGTCCTGGCAGCGTCCCTGTTCCATTTCGGGCAAATGAAAATACCAGAATTAAAAGAGTATTTAAAGAATAATGGTATTGCTGTAAGATTGTAATTGACTTATCAGGGAAAGATATCTTAAGTAGATAGAAATTCTGAAAGAAATAGGAAAAAACTTATCCTTACTAAATTGACAAAAAAATAACAAAATGATAGTATAAAATAGCACATTACTATTATATAAAATGACGCATAACAAAAGATACATTAAAGGCAGGTAGTAATAATGGGAGAAGACAAGAAGATTTCTATGGCTGTCATAAGAAGGCTACCACGGTATTTTCGTTATCTTTATGATCTCATGCAGCTTGACATTAAGCGCATTTCATCAAAGGAGCTAAGCGAGAGGATGCATATTACTGCATCTCAAATCCGTCAAGATTTGAATTGTTTTGGTGGTTTTGGTCAGCAGGGATATGGTTATAATGTAGAGTATCTGTATAATGAAATAGGCAAGATTCTTGGTACAGACAAAAGGTTTAACTGTATAATCCTTGGAGCGGGAAATATGGGAAAAGCTCTGGCCAGCTATGAAAATTTCAGAAAAAGAGGGTTTGATATTGTAGCTGTTTTTGATGTCGATGAAAAAAAGATCGGAACTAAGATTAATGACATAGAAGTTTACAGTACTGATAAAATTCCTGAGTTTGTGGCAAAAACTAAAGTGGATATAGCTATTTTGACAGTTCCCAATAAGAAAATTATTGATGTTGCAAAAGAGATAACATCTTTAGGAATAAAAGCCATATGGAACTTTTCTCCAACAGATTTGAGACTTGGCGAGGATGTCGTTGTTGAGAATGTTCACCTAAGCGACAGTTTAATGGTTTTAGGATACCGGTTGCGGGAGAAGGACTATTAGTTTATAACAAGAATGAAGATAATTACGACAAATATATAATATTAAGAGTAGAACACCTAAGAAAAAGAAATTCAGTTTGAATTTCTTTTTTTGTACAGTTATAACATAAACCTTTTTCCAAATTTATGGATTTATATGTGAAACTTTATTATACTTAAAGATATTAAAATGAAGAGAGTTGATTTTTTTGTTCAGGGTAGCGATAGGGCAGGACAGCCACAGATTTACAGAGCCTGATGAGAATAAAAGACTTATTTTAGGCGGAGTTGTTATTGAAGGTTATCCCGGGTTAAAAGGCAACAGTGACGCCGATGTAGTGCTTCATGCCATTACTAATGCAATTTCCGGCATATCATGTGTGAATATCCTGGGGAAAAGAGCTGATGACCTTTGTCATAATAAAGGAATCACTGACAGCGCAGTATATCTTAAAGAGGCCATTGCAACCCTGGGAAGCAAAGAAATTATCCATGTATCCATATCAATAGAAGCACTAATACCAAAACTGTCTCCATATATTGAATCTATGCGGAAAAGCATATCAGCATTGCTTGGCATCGATATAAACAGTGTGGGTATAACCGCCACTTCCGGAGAAGGCCTTACCGAATTTGGAAAAGGGAACGGGATTTTTTGTACTGCAATAATAACTGCAAGAGAAACAGACAGTGAGAAATAAGGCTAGGGTTATGAATTCATTGCCATGAGTGGAACTTATGGTATAATTCTTTTATTAGGAGCAATAATTAACCATTATTCCGATATCTATTGATATTTATATTCTTTATTTTTTATATTATAAAATTTTGGAGGGACCACTACAGTGAGTAAAAAAACATTCTATATTACAACACCAATATATTATCCCAGCGGGAAACTTCACATAGGACATTCATATACCACTGTTGCAGCAGATGCAATGGCGAGATATAAGAGGCTACAGGGCTATGATGTTATGTTTTTGACGGGTACCGATGAGCACGGGCAAAAAATTCAGAGAGTAGCCGCTGAAAACAACATGACCCCAAAAGAATATGTGGATAATATTGTCGACGGTATTAAGAAACTGTGGAGCCTGATGAAAATTACCAACGATAAATTTATACGAACCACTGATGAATATCACATAGAGACTGTTCAAAAGATATTTAAGACTCTTTATGATAAAGGTGATATTTATAAGAGTGAATACGAGGGCTTGTACTGCACTCCTTGCGAGTCTTTCTGGACAGAAACCCAGCTTGTTGACGGCAAATGCCCCGATTGTGGGAGAGATGTTGAGAAAACAAGAGAAGAAAGCTATTTCTTCAGACTTTCAAAGTATCAGGGCAGGCTTATAAAGCTGTTGGAGGAGAATCCGGAATTTATTCAACCCAGTTCACGTCGTAATGAAATGTTGAATAACTTCTTAAGGCCCGGTCTTGAAGATCTTTGTGTATCACGAACATCCTTTAATTGGGGAATTCCGGTAACCTTTGATGATAAACATGTGGTATATGTATGGATTGACGCTCTTTCCAACTATATCACAGCGCTTGGATATTTGTCAGGAAACGATGAAAACTTTAAAAAATACTGGCCTGCCGATGTACACCTGGTAGGCAAAGAAATTGTCAGATTCCATACCATAATCTGGCCGGCAATGCTTATGGCACTGGACTTACCTTTGCCTAAGCAGGTTTTTGGTCACGGCTGGCTTGTGCTGGAAGGCGGGAAAATGTCAAAATCCAAGGGCAATGTGGTGGATCCTGTTGTTTTAATTGATAAATATGGTCTTGACGCCATCAGATATTTCCTGTTAAGAGAAGTTCCTTTTGGGGCCGATGGAGTTTTTTCAAATGAGGCTCTTATTAACCGGATTAATTCCGACCTGGCAAATGATCTGGGTAATTTAATCAGCCGTACAACGGCTATGATAAAGAAATACTTTGAAGGGATTATTCCTCAAGAAAGAGAAAAAGGCGAATTTGATGAGGAATTAAGGAGTTTTGTTGTCAGTACAAAGACCAGAACTGAGGAATACTTAGATAAACTTCAGTTTAGCTCTGCTCTTACAGAAATATGGAAGTCGATTTCGCGGACAAATAAGTATATTGACGAAACTATGCCATGGGCCCTGGCAAAAGAAGAGGAAAACAAAGCCAGGCTCGCACAGGTAATGTATAATCTTGCAGAAAGCATACGTATTATATCCGTCTTAATTCAGCCGTTTATGCCTGAAACTCCTGAAATTATCTGGCGTCAGCTTGCTATCCCTGAAAATCAAAGAACATGGGATAGTGCAGGCATATGGGGAATTTATCAGCAGTCTGATGCGGTAACCACAGGAGAAATCATATTCCCTCGTATTGATCTTAAAAAGGAAATGGAGGCATTATCGGCTTTGACATCTACAGAAAACCAAAGTCAGGCACCTGCTGCCCCAAAAAAAACAGTGGATGAAAAGCCTGAAGGAATTGCCTTAATAGGAATAGACGATTTTGCCAAAGTTGACTTAAGGGTAGTAAAGGTTATTTCATGTGAAAAAGTAGAAAAAAGCGATAAGCTGTTAAAGTTGAAATTAGAATGCGGAACAGAGGAAAAACAGGTGGTGTCAGGTATTGCCAAATACTATACACCTGAGGAAATGGTGGGCAAGACACTGATTCTCGTGGCAAATTTAAAGCCGGTAAAGCTCAGGGGCATTGAAAGTCAGGGAATGATTCTTGCTGCAAGCAATAATGACAAACTTGTATTAGTCACAGTTGATAAGGATATACCTACAGGCAGTAAAGTTAGCTAAAGAATGGAGAATTTGCTTTGATTGACTCACACGCCCATTATGATGACGAAAGATTTGATAAGGATCGGCATCAGATTCTGCAGGACTGCATCTCCCATGGTGTAACACACATAGTTAATGCAGGAAGTAATATTGAAAGTTCAAAAAAGTCAATAGAACTGGCTAAAAGATACCCTTTT
>JGI24710J26742_10001222_pt1 | contig 23812 bp, 14 predicted proteins | sample BioPla2DNA2_FD_26742 | JGI IMG/M metagenome (IMG submission 26742) | reverse complement strand
TCACCATCGTTGGGCTACTATCCGGGACTTCCGGCATATTCCCCCTTCAATCATTCCCACGTGACCCGTGGAATCGCGGATGTAACGTGTAGTATATCCCCCACCAGTGTGCGACAAAGGGTGCGGCGATGAGCCAGGGCAATCGCCCGGAGATCCCGACAGCTTGCGCCGCCTGGACGGCCCTCATGCCGGTATATCGCAAATGGACAAACACCAGGTGTGGGACGACTTTGGGCAATGCTTGGTGGTGCTTGATCCGTTTCTTCAGGACGGACAGGGGAACGTGTCTAGCGATCGCGATCTGTTCACGCCCGGTCATGAAGGCTTGGGGTGCTCAAGGTTCTAAAGTGTATTGTCACGAACTATAATGGACCATTGTATATAACATCTCAGGTGCAATGTCTCCTCACGCGAAGGACGTGTAGTCCCCCACCGCCACTCTTCACGTCCTCCCGCGTGCAGCTGGCGATCCGCCCCTCACACCCGCAAATTAAGGTGAAATGGTCTGCTATTCTTGAAGTCTGATCCCAAGTTTTTTAATCGTTTCATCTGGGGCAACAATTCTGTATATTTTCTTTCTTCTGTCAACTGGATCGACTTTCTTTTCAATCCAACCGGCCTCTACCAGTTTTGGGAGTATCTGCCCGAGATAACTCCGTGAATCGCCTAGTATTTCCATAGCATCATTAAAGCGGAACTCTGTGGTTCCCTTTTGGGCATAGAGAAGAGCTACCCTTTCCAAGAGATATTTTGGAATGCTTTCTACCATCGTTACAACTAGTTGCTTCGAAAAATAGATATAGATATAAGTAGTCTATCTATTAATTAGTCTAAATTATAGGGAGATTAATTTGTGGCACGGATCCATGTAATCGAAACTGCAACGCGACCACTTGAAACTCCAGCGTTCTTTCCTGTTAATAACGCAGGAGCGCGTGGGGAGGGAAATGGCCCACCATACTGGACAGAGATCCCGGATATGAAGACAATGCTGTTGAATGCCTATTTCCTGAATAATAGTTCTCTATTTCAGACGCTCTGCAGCGTCGGTCTTCACAATCACTACGCCCATGATGGCGTGTTCTTTCTTGACAGTGGGGGTCTTCAGCAGCGATTGTATAACAAGAAGGTTGATCCACTTGAGATCCTGCGAGTCCAAGAAAAACTCGGTGCGGACATTGCGTCCACCCTGGATGTATCAGTTCTCCCCTCAGATGACCCTCTGTCAAATTCCCACGCAGAATATATGCGTACTTCAGTAAAAAATGCGTTATTATCTCTCCAGAGTCGCGAAAGGGAAGATATGAAAATTTATGCGAGTCTACAGGGGAATGACCTCAAGGCGATCATCAACATGATTGATTACCTTGCAAAGAGGGGAAACTTCGACGGATACGCGATCGGCGGTCTGTTACCAAAACGCTCTGATTTTCGGCGACTCATTGACATTGTGTATGCTGTTCGAAAACGAATTGGTGATGCACCACTCCATGTATTCGGGTTAGGAGGACCATCCTATATCCCCCTTCTTACGTATCTTGGAGTTGATAGTTTTGATTCGTCGTCGTATCTGAAAGCTGGTTCACGGCGAGTATTCTTCCTTCCAGCTCAAGGATCGGTAGATTTCTGCGATATTGGTAATCAAAAATGGTTGCCGTGTGTCTGTCCTGTGTGTAGTCAACATACCACATACCAAGTTCGAGAACAGCGTAAACTCATCGCTCTGCATAACTTGTGGATGATCACGTACGAACTTCGCAGACTCAAGGTTGCAATCCAGGAAAACCAAATTGAAGACTATCTAGAGTGGAGATTCCAATCTAATCCGCTCATTTATGGCGCATACCGATATGCCCGGTTAAAAAAAAGAGGTTTCGTATGAGAACAAGCATGAGGCCCGTCTCCTTACGACGCGTAATTGAAACGGCGTATCTCGCTGAGAAACATGGCGCGATATCCCCATTTATCATTCAGGAAATGTGCGGTGTATCTCCACACCGAGCCCGCGAGATCATTCTAGAGATGCTGGAGATGGGGTTATTGCAGACAGAAAACGATCTCGTTGCTCAGACAGCAAACTGTACTAAGTTGCTCAGTTCGGTTCGAAACGGTTCGTGGGATTCTGTCCACCAAGTGCTCTTGGACTACTCGTTTTACAGGGAATTTTACGAAATAATCGCCCAGGAGGGGCCAATTGCGCCAGATCAAATTTTAGAAAAACTCAAGCAATCCTCGTTAACATTCAACCAGACATCACTTGAGGTTCTATCTGACTGGGTTGAACGTGTTGGCTCTGTGCAAAAAAACGTGTTTACAAATCGATATTACCCAATAAAACCGCTCAATGGACCATTTCTCCCATCATTCCTTGAAGTCTACGGAAGCCTCAATCTAAAGACCGGAGTGGCTCTGAGAAAGCGTTACGTTGAGATTCCAAAAATCCGGGAGTATGTTTGTGAAAGGATGACCATCTCACGAGAAGCATTTGATTCTGCTTTTATCGATGTATATCAACAGAACATTGGTAACATCGAACTCAGTGGGGCACCCGTTACCACTCACGCAAAGACCACGGTAAAGCGTATCAAGCATATTGCTTTTTCAGAGATGCCTGAGCGCATTACGATGGATATCACGTCAGATAAAGTTTTACAGGGGATAGTGTTGAGGAATAAGCATTATTACTACGTTGCTGTGCATGGTGGCGATCTCATTGAATGAACTCTTATCTTCCCAAAAATTACGCGATTATAGCCAATTTGGCCTGCGTGCAAACCCATTCCCTTATGCTGGGATTCCTGATGACACGCCAAATCTCTATGTTGGCCAGAACGACGTATTGAGTGCAGTAAACACCGTACTTTCGACTGCAATTTGTACTGGTCGAGCGAACCATCTCATTGTGACTGGTGCATATGGAAACGGGAAAAGCCACACATTGAAATACATCCAGTCACAGGTTTCGCTCCGCTTTGCGTATGAACGCCAAAGGCCCTGTATCGGTTATGTGGTTCAACCTGGAGAGACATTTCTGGATATCTACCGTGAATTCATCTACAACCTTGGATATGAGTTTATTAAAGCACGAGCACAGGAATTAATCGGCATGGCGGCAGTTGATCTCGTCGACCGTGGAGTTATTGAGGGTCGGGTTAACCGAGAGGATGGATGGAGGAGCATCGAGGGTGGAGATATCCTGCTGTCAGAAGTCGTACCGCACGCATTCCTGTCCCTGTCAAAAGAAGTGAAGTTTCCGGATTTTGCTCGTGCCTTCATCAACATGGCGTACGAGGAGAATTCGATCACTTCGTGGGAGTGGTTAAGTGGAGAAACTATTGAGTATTCCCGACGGCGAGAGATGAGTCTCACCGCAAACATCAACAGGTATCATGCACCAAGAGCGTTCAATGCCCTGAAACGGACCTTTGAACTCCTGCGATACACACCAGTCATCATGTTGATCGACGAGTTTGAGTACATCGAAACCCTGCAAGCGCGGACAAAGCAAAATATGCTGAACTCTCTGCGACATCTTATTGACATGAACCCGACTAACTTCTCACTGATTATCGCCTGCGCACCAGAAGTTTGGGAAAAACTCGTCAGTGAATATCATGCATTTTCAGAACGAATAGCAAAGGAAGTTAATTTAAAGCCACTTAACCAGACGACTGTGAGAACTCTGATCGTATCATACCTCAATCGTGAGCGGTTGGAACCGATGTCTACGTTGGATCCATTTACAGATGGAGCGGTAGATCATATTTTCAAGGTTGGAAATGGGAATACACGGAGAATCGTGACATTATGCAGCCAATTAGTTGATCTCGGGGTAGATCTTGGTAGTGAATGTATTGATGAGGAGGCAGTGGAGAGTTTCCTGGGATAAAAAGGCGGTTTAGACCCATCTCAAAACCCCTTGAGGTTTTTCACAGACTCAACTGATGAATATCGGGGCGTTGACAGTAGGGGTGATGGACCCACTTCAGCGAAGAAAATGTGGTGGGGGACCACCATTTCGGAAGTCGTGAGGTACCAAGGGCTCGGGATTGATTACACTGTCCTTTCTGCGAAGTACGGATAGGTATTTCCAGATGAAGTGATTGAAGGGTATGAATGTATTCTACGGCCAAGATCTGACATCAGAAAATACTATACGCTCTCAGAGCATATTGGCAAAGAGGTTAACCTCAAAACACTTACCGCGGAAACCGCCAAAACACTTATTGTAGCATATCTTAATCGTGAGCAGCTCCAACAAAGACGATCAAACCGTTCACTGACGAGTCGATCGAGCAGATCTTCAGATCTGGAAGCGAGAATAAACGCTGTATAATCACGCTATGCAGTCAGGCAACGGATCTCCTTGCCGATTTGGAGTGTGAGTTCATTGATTCTGCAGTGTTTCAGAGAGTAGTACGCTGAGCAGGTCATAGGAAACGATCGTTCCTCCTTTACAGGTGCCGACAGGAAACATCTTTTTCAAGTCACGGATAACAATTCAAGGCTTTTTTCTACTTCATCCCGAACGGCTCTTGATCGGTCATCACGCAACTGTCGCAGCACAGGGATTGCTTGATTATACTCTAATTTTACCAGTGCTCGTATTGCCTCGATTCGAACTACTGACGTAGAGTAATATAAGAGATTGATCAGCGCAGGTCCAGCCGCGGTGTCACCTATATCTCCAAGTGCTATAGCCGCATATCTCTGGATCTCGCTTTTCGGTTCGAGCAAACACTGAATCAGCGGGGGTACTGCCCGTGGGTCTCGTATCTGCCCAAGAGCCTTTATCGCTGCAATACGGTTTTCAAATCGCTTTTGGTTGAGAACTTCAAGTAAATGGGGCACCGCATCATGTGAACCGATAGATCCGAGGGCACGGATGACCTCCACCGACAGGATGACGCCAACCTGCCCATACGCGGTGATAAGCGGTTCAACGGCTCGTTCATCCCTCAGGTGCGCAAGGAGTTTAATCGCTTCTTTTTGGATATTCGTGTTCTTTGAGGTGGTGAGACAGTAGACAGCAAGATCGAAGACGCCTGGAGCATGGAGATGTTTCCTCAAACATCTGAGTGCATTCTGTTTTTCAGTTATTTTTGCGGTCTCTGATGTAATGGCTGTGTAGAACTCTGCGATAGTCCCATCCACCAGGCACCTTGGGGCTTCCCAGCTCATTGCGGTTGTTCCTTCTTTATCCTGAGTGCCGGATTGACCTGCTCCTATGGAAACCTCCGATATATCGTTGGTTAGTGCATCTGTATCCGAAGCGGGTACTGGAACTGTCTCATGCACTTGAATAAACAGGGAATAAAAGAAATCTTCAGAGATTTTGAGCAACTCTGCATGCTCTGACATGCGGTCACTATATTTGCAGAACCGAGTGAGATCTGAGAGTGCAATCACAGTACTATGCACATCAGTAAAATCAAAAAATCCTCCACCAAATTTCCGCCGAATTTTATCAATATCTTTGTTGATCTTCTTCCTGGTAAAGCGAGGAACGAGCAGCGTTTCTTCTTCGAATAATTTATTTCGAATCCTATCGTATATCCCTCCGTCATTTGGAATAAATAGTGGGCCGAGTGCAGAGAGTATACAAGTAACGTCTTGTTTACTAATGAATTGGTCAATTTTATCCTCACGAATACCCCAGCACTCAGCAACGGTTTCTCGAAAGGCATCCAATCCTTCAGTATGTGGAAGAAACTGTAGTTGATCTACGTGCTGCATGAGAAGAGAATCAAAATGTAAAAGACTTAACCCAAGTGTGACGTCAAAGATCCGTGCTTCGATAGGAATAGGCAATAGCGCATATTGGACATTACGGCCCTTGCCATTTCGCTTGACACGCCCCACTCTGCGGGGTACAAATCCTTCGGCAACGAACACAGGATCTCGCATAGCGATCATGAGCGGCTCACGGATGTCTTCTTTCGCGATACCATATCTCCTTGAGAGTTCATCAATAGTCCATGAAGATGTCTGTAAATCGTCAATAAGCAGCTCATATATTGGTTTCTCTAATACACGATAACTTTCGAGCTCGCTTATTTGCTCAGGTAAGACGAGCCGATTGTTGGATACTAATTGTCGATAATACGCCAGTTTTCGCAAATCCTGCGTATCTTTGATCATCTGTTTGAGGTGCTCCTGGATTGGACGGTCTTCTGCGACGATATGATATCGCGAAGTATTCTACTCTGAGAGAGAGTGTTCGGTTCACCGATCAGGATAAGGTGCTCCCGTGCTGCTGTGAGTAGCGTATAGAGAACCTTTGGATCTGTCAGCGGCCACCGAAGAACTCTTTCGGCGTTTGCACTGACGAAACTGACAATGACAGTCGTGTATGATCTTCCGCTTATCTGGTGAGGCAACCATACAGGGACATCTGTTATGCCGTGCTCAACAAGCAATGATCGGATCAATGAAGCCTGACTGATGTAGGGTGTGAGTACCGCGCATGATTCCCGGTTCTGGAGGGCAGATATGACGTCTGCAACTTGCTCTGCCTCTGCCTGATTTACGAACATGAGATCCTGAAGCGCCTCGATGAAATGAGCAGGGATAGTGACTGATACAGTGACATTCTCACATTTCCCGGTTGCCGGGCCGATCGCCTCCGACCGTTTGACTGTTAACTGCCCAGATTTTACTGGAACTGCAGACCCAACGGCATAATCGTGGATCCGTTTTCCAGAGAGCTGATTGATGACTGTCTCAAGGTGTTCGAGATCGATCTCTATTATTGGTTCTAGTGAGAGTCGGTATTCCGTTGTTGTTGGTTCCATAACGATCGAATATTGGGCGAAGACCTCCGAACCGCTATCTTCATGACCGTCCACGATCATGAAACAGACCGTCCCGCCATCTCTATCAGAATCGATGCGGGTCCGGGCCTGCCGCAATGCTTCTGTAATCTGATCAGGAAGATGGGGGAAATGCTCTGAGAAAACAGCATACTCCCTTGACTCGAAGAAAGCATCAAATCGGATTAACTTTTCAAGCGTGCTGACACCAAGTCCTGCATTGCGTGCTCCCTGGCTCTTTAACGGAAATGCTACGCGGTTTGCATCACCGATGAGGATACTCTGCTCTGCAAAAGACTGAATGTAGTGGTTAAGTGGTTCAAAGAGTTGTTCTGCACCATCTGCAAGGACCAGATCAAAGTAGCATCTCCTATCCGGATCTCTCAGTAACTCAAAGAGTCGTGATTGAAGCAGGAAATGTCGGTCTGTAAGAATAATCGGTGAGAGGCGGATCCGTTCTTCTATCTCATCGACGGTTTGCTGGTTGCCGATCTCCCACGATCGGGGTTTTTCTGTAAATCCATTTTCTTTGTTGATAACAAGGAGAAGGTGCCGTTTCTTAAATTTCTGCACAAACTCCTCAATCTCCTGTAAGTTTCTCAGAATGACGAGAGTACGTTTCCCTGAAGGCAGGGATGCGACTATATCGACGGCGCATTCAACCTCAGAATGATAAGCAGGCATCTGAATAGCGATAACCCGTGCTCTTTCTAGCGCGGCAATTACGCTCTCTTTATTATAGCGTGGGATGCGGTGTTCGGGAAGAAGTCCTCCCTTCTGATAGGAGAGAGTTACCGTTTTTTGGGATCGTTGGATGAAATCAATGACGCCGAGAAGTCTTCGGAAGATGGCGATCTCCGCATAATCTTTTACCAGTGTATAGCGGTGCTCCGGGTTCAGGAATTCAGCAGGGAGCGAGGCCAGGGTGGCAAGTTCGATTGTTGTTAGACCTATGGCATGCACCACTACGCGGTATGAATATGCCCCGTCGACTGTCCGCAGTATAGCGTAATCACCAGGAGCAACATCAAGGTGCGGAAGCGCCGACGCGGAAGTCAGGTGCAATATGTCATTTTCGTATCGACTTAAACTGAGATCCCCCGCTTGTTGCCCTGCTAAGAAACGCTGTTCTGTAGGGAGCACTCGCAGGAGCGAGCCAAGAGCATAAAGGAGTGAATGCTCGGCTGTTATTGCACTCCGAATCTTGTTGTAGTAGTCGATCTCGTTGACATCAAAATACATCAGTTTGGTAGGACATGTATCCACGAGTAGACATCTGGTGGTTACAGTGCCGTCCTCATCCGACTCATAACAGCCCCAGAACCGCTCTGTTTGGCAGTAGTACTGACACGGTGGAAGGTTTTTTGAGAGTGCATGGCCGGGGTGGCGCTGGTGAGGGCATTCGCTACACCACCTGCTGTATGTGGTCGGCAGTTGCATCCCCTCACGTTGCAGGAGGACTTTGTTCCGTGCTTTTATGATCTGATCGATATCCGAGTCGCTCAGCGTTATCTCATGTAAATGATGGTGATCTCCATCAGACTCACCATACTGCGTGGGTTGTGTGTAGAGGAGATATCCGGTACGGTTTCCTGAATCGAGATACGATGCAAAGAGGTATACCTGGAGTTGCATCGTATGCTCAGGTCTAACCTTCCATGACGTTTTCACCTCGACGGGGCGGTTGTCGACGAGGAGATCAATAATCCCGCCAAGACCGTATACATTGTTAATCTGTACTTCACTCTGGACCTCTTTCCCAGAGATGAAGGAGGACAACTCTTCCTGATATAAGGGTGTAGCGAGATGGTGGAAGACATCCTTTTCAATCGAGACAAGGGAGACGCCTGCAATAAGGTGCAACGCTGCATCTAGCCGAAACTCTGTCTGGATCGCCTCATGTATTCTCTCCCGTAGCACATGTTCTCGTTCTGCCGGGGGTTGAGTACTGAGTAAACAGTACGATCCATCACAGAGCATGGCAGCGAGAATGTGATGGACGAGGTTGCCGCGGGTAATATACTTGTCCGGGTATTTCAGGATGCTATGCTTGACATTTTTGACGTAATCGAGATAGTACTTCCTCGGGCACGGCTGGATACTGATAATCTCTCTTGGCCCGACTGGAACGGACGGCGCAGGAAGAAGTATTCGCTCAACATTGATCCAGGTCGTCTGTCCCTGATGGATGACATACCCTTCGAAGAAAACCTCTTCACCCGGGACGAACAAGCGTTTAAGGACTCTTTCTTCTGGATCTAGACTGTGGAAGAGATCCCAGAGCATCGGCGAAGTTGAAGGGTAGGGAATCCATTCGGGAACTATACGCCAAACGGTAAGTTTTACCTCAATTCCCGGTGGAGATTCGAGATCAAGAATGTACTTCGGGCCCCCGCTGGCAGGCGAGTAATATGGTACGGATGCAAGGATTGCGATGCTCTGAATGATCTTTCTATCATATTTTGCTGGATTTGCATACAGATCAGCAGAGTCAACATACGTGCTCATATCACCGAACCTCCAGAAGCCGTGTCAAGAGGCGTTTATTGAGTAAAACCGATCCGAGCGGATCTTGTCCATAGGAGGGCGATATCTCGATGCACTCCGGACATCCGTTGACACATCTGGGCATCATCTCCTCTATCCGGGCGACTAACTCGCTGAGGTCACCCTTTTTCCGGGTACGATACTTCTCAAAGACTGCAGTCGCCCGGGGGTCGTAGAACATATCACCGGAGCAGTAGAGCAGAAGGTCAACTGTTATCGGAGTTCGATGGAGTTTGTTGAGGATATCGGTGTATCCTCGAATAAGCTCGAGATAGAACGCTGCAGTATCCTCTGATGAAACCAGCCTTTTAATATCGATTTTGCAGAATGCAAGAAGATCCTCTCTTTTCTTTGTATGGAAATTGAATCTATACTGCCCCTCGACTTTCTCCAGTGCCAGACGGAGGATCGCGTCCTGATCGGATTCCAACCCGCCAAACCCTGCGACAAGGAACTCGGGATCGTATGCCAGGAAGAGGTCGTGTATGACAGATTCCGTGATATTAACATCACACAGCAGACTCTGCTCCAACGTGCTTCGAATGTCGAAGAACTCTGGAGAAACGCCCTGAAACTTTCTGAAAAGTTCTTTTGCAATGCCCGACCCTCCCTGGTAGCGATCATATGCATAGAAGGCCATGGTTTCCCCATCAGATTCGTGCCAGTATGTCAACCCGTCTCCTGCAGCTCCAAAGAATTGTTGGATCCAGACTGTGACCGCTTTCTCCAGTGTAATACTGAGAACCCGCCTGCAGAAACTCTCTAATTCATTGGCGTTGAATGCGCGGTTGAAGATCTCCCCAAACAGAACGCGGTTCTCAGTTATGAGAGAGATCAGATCCTCTCTTCGAGCAGGATCGTACCCTGCTAACCGTAATCGGGTCTCGTTGCTGCTGGGAATCAGTTCTTGTAGGAGCTGTTTGATCTCAGGGGCCTCTTGCTCAAAGAGCTCTTTGAGGTTTCCTGCTCGCCCGGTTTGGTGTATCCAGTAATCGAGGGCGACCAAGAGTTGATAAAGGCTATTGACGTCATAGGTGCTATCAAGAGGGGTCTGCCGGTAGAGAACTGATTCGTACAGTTGTAAGAGGATGTACTGCATCCTGAGATCGTTCTGCAGGACGCCATCTTCCTGCAGGACGTCAGGTATTCTCTCAAAGAGTTGTTTGAGAGAGAACTCAATCCTGATGGCCTGTGAGAGGTGTTCGGTTCCAAGAAGCGCGTAAGTATCATCGTCGTCGTGGTAAAACTGCACCAACCGAGTAAGAGTGGTTGTGGGTTTTCCAAAGAGCTGTATACAGTTTGCGTAGTAACAGCGTGCAAGGACAAATTTCTCCAGATAACTGATATTTTTTAACAAACTCTCTTTGGGGAACTCGATCGCGGACCCCGCAGGTTCTTCAGATCTCTTGATATTCGTATAGAGCGGTGTTGAAAGTGGATCTCGCGCGACCTCGATAGCGTCTCCGGCATTAGCGTGACTAAGTAGGTGCTGCTCTTCATCCCAGTAGTACTTGGCATGTTCTGATACTTTTTCAACTTTAACCTGGTCAGGGAAATAAATCGTTGCTCTTTGGACTGGGATATTGAGTGGTGAAAACGTCTCTGATTCTGCGTAGATCTGACTGAGTGGCACTGACTTTTCGAATCGGAACGTCGGACGAATATCTGCGCATTTTGAATGCCTTTCGCTCGGCGTCCAGACTGCTCTGTAGTGGTGAAATCCCCAGCGTTTCTTATAACCGCCGGGAAGAAAGTTTGCAAGAATAAACTCCTTCGTTTCAGAACCTTCGTTCTTCACCCGACCGCCGGATATATCGTGGATCTCAATGTTCCCTCCAACATAGGTTGGGATGAATGTTCCTGGGACATAATATGGTTTAACAACGCACGGATCAATTGCAAAGAGATTTGGTGGGTGGAAGTAAGGATATACATGAGATCTTGCCTGTAACGCTTTCCAATAGGTCAGGGCCCCCAGTGTCCGTTCCAGATTATGTCTTCGTTCCATATCAATCCCCTTCAAGACGGTATGAGATCCGGCTCAGTTGGTCGATGATTTCGTCGATCGTCGTTTTATTCTTGAGGTATCTGACCATGCAATAATACTTGCTTGTGGGATCTTCCACTCGCAATGGTTCAGAACAGGAGGCGAAGTACTGCTTGATCTCATGGAGCTCCTGTTTCGCCACATCGTACTGAAGGTTGAAGGTCTGACAGAGGTCTATAAGCAGGTTCCCTTCAGTCTGTTCGATGAGGTTGTGGGTCTCTTCGGTATCTACCTGATAATAGACCTGCTCGAGGACGTCGCTCTTATAACGGGTGCTGATATAATCATAGATAAACGACGTAATATGCATCGCTTTGATGTACCGGTTCTCCGGGTCAAGAGGAATCTCAAGTTTGCTGTCATGGGGATTAGTAAGGATCGAAGTGTGGTGAAAATAAAAATTATCAATTGGGCGTGATCCAAGCACCACAACTGCGATGGGCATGTCGGCAGGTGATCGCCCGCCCCGGCCGATGCGTTGGATGAACCCTGGGATGTTCATCGGAGCCATGTACTGGAATGTTCCGATAATACTTGGATGATCGAAGCCGACTTCAAGGGCAGACGTCGTGATCATCATGTCCCATTCATCTGAGCCCGACGGTCTTCCTGCACAATCCTGCGTCGTCCCGGATTTATGGATCTGGATGTTCATCGGCCTGTCGTCAGTTTCCTGCATGACCCACCAGCACTCTCCGTCGAGGTATGTCTGGCACCGGTTGATGTAGGGGTTCGGAGGCAGAGAACTACATTCGAGATGCGGACACTGGGGGTTTCGGGACGTTTCCAGACGTGCATCCGGTGTCCTTAACTGATAGAGGCGCCGATTCCGCTCGGCATCACACAACTTCTCTCCGAGTCGTTTTATGATATCGATGGAGTCAACGAACCCGATGATCCGGTTCTTCTCACTCGTCTTCAGCATTGTGTGGAAGAAACAGAAGGCAGTCTGGATCATTGCCGAGAGATTTGTAGCAATGGTATAACTTGCCTGCTCTTCCTGAGTGGCCTCCGGATTGAGCAGTATCTTCCGCGGATGTGTTGCTTTTACAAATATGATGTATTCGCGGCCAATTTCCTCCAATTCAGTCTCTTCAGGGCAGATGATATTGGCATCCTCGGTTGAGAAGAGTTTACAACAGAACTCCTTCGGTTTACCGACCGTGGCGCTCGAAGCAATGAATACCGGTTCAGAACCGCCGGAATGGCGAATCTTGTGACGAAGTCGGCGGACAACGTTTGCGACATGCATTCCGGATTGGTTTGTGTAAATATGAGCTTCGTCAAAGACGATGTACTTTGGAAGTATCTGCTTATTCCAGATGTTATTCTTACCCTCACGGTCCATTAAACGACGATGGAGTGAGTCTGGGGTGGTTATGATGATATCGGCCATTCTATATTTATTCACTACAAAGTCAACCGTGTGTGTTGCATCGTCACAACAGACGAACCCGTTTGGACCGGCCTGCAGTGATCCGTTGCACCCCCGGTGCGGACACGTTAAGGGAAGGTCATCGACTTTTCCATGATGGATCCCTATCTGGATTGGGCGCTTGATAGTGGCGTTGACTGCATACACGTATTCAATAAGTCTTTGCAACTGGTCATTGCAGAGATCTATTCGCGGATAGACAAGGATTGCTTTGGTGCCACGCCTCTCCTGTGTCATCAACGTATACAGCAGAATCGGGAAAAGAAAAGCCTCTGTTTTTCCCGAACCGGTGCTTGACTGAATGATGTACGAGAGAGACTCGGATGAAAACTCTCTGGATATTGCTGCTTGGAATAATGTCTGAAATCCTCTGAGTTGGAAGGACGAAAGTTCTATCTCCGTATGTCTTCGAGCAAACCTGCTCTCAACCATCGTTTTGAACCAAATAAGCGAGTCTCTTAAATTTTGCGATAAAAGCGGCCGAATGTTTTCATCTATTTGAATGATATTCTTCACTGTCGAAAGTGTTCGGATCGCCTGCATTAGAGGAATGTCCCTTCGTGGCCGAAGGCGGTTCTTTACCTCTAACTTAACCATATGCGCCAAACCGGGGCTTGATGTATAGTCCTCGTCAAACCTCTGCTTTAAGTATGATAGGTAGCGAACCAGTTCCGCAATTCTGCTCCTCACCCGCTGCCTGTCATAGATGTATAAGAGATACTGGTCATCGACAAGTTCCTGAATGCAGGTGGCAATGATCCAGGTCACCGTCTCAGGTGAGGGTGTTGCCGGTGAGCCTTTCATATCAATGAAAAGGGAAGTAATTAACGATCCGTGGTTGTGTATGAGATGGTTGATGATATCCTTGACACTGACGAAGCAGTCATATTCTCCGCGATTGATATCATCTACATTTCTGTCCTCGACGTATTTGACAATCTGATACTTGACTACTTCCCTGCTGTTCCTCGCTGCCCCTGATGTGCAGTGGTGAGTCCATAACTTCTGGAGCTCTCTGATACTTGCGAAGTCCACGACCGCTCGCCTCAGTGATTCTTCTTTATTTGAATCTCAATGACCTCGATATCTCCACGGATGTAGAGATTTTGGAGCAATTTGAACGCTTTGTCGACTGTATAACTCTCAAGTATCGCATCCAGCGTTACAGAATTCTTGGCTGAAAATTTCTCTATAAACTCCTCCTCTGGTGTTTTTACCGGTTCTTCTCGTTTTTTAAGAGCGTCCAGGTACTGTGAAAGTTTCACTTCTGTCGTAGCAAAGTCCCACTGCCGAAGTGCTTCTTCCGCTTCGTCAAGGTACAGAAGGGCCTGTGGTTCTTTGGGTACCGACGCTCTGTGTGCTGCAATCTTCTGTTCGTAATTCAGGTAGTTGTTCTTCTGTGTTGCTAGACTTCCTTGAAGTTTGACTAGTTCGCCATGAATTGACTCAATAACCTGAAGAGCGTCTGCATACTTTCCTTCGTTGAAGAGTGGTGCGTATTCGCGAACTTGTTTGCCATTTAGACCATCAAAATCCTCCAGATATTTGAGACTGCTGTATCCAAGATCATCAAGATCCGTTAAGAGGTTTTCTATTGTGCCTTTAAGCTTCTCCACCTGTTTTGCGTATGAGATACAGGGTTCCTTGCTTGTCTCCCTGTCACAGATCTCTTTTGTATCGGCCTTGATGGCGTTATCGAGTTGGCTCAGGTAAACGGTGAGTGCGCTGAAGTTTCCATCCTCCAGAGTCTCTGATGCCTGAGCATAGAGATCATCGAGATGAACCTGCCATTCCGTGTGTTCGCTATCGGTGATGATGCCATGCTCAAATGCACCACATATTCTCTCTTTGGTGAGATCAATTTGCTCTTTATAGTTTGACAGAGTAGATGCATGCGATTTCCGCGTACTCTTGATCTCACCATTCAATGCGTTTTCGACATTCCTGATATCATCCAGAATATTCTTTGCTCTGATGATATGATCGCTGCCAGGTTCAGGTTCAACAGTGAGCGGGTCGAGTCGTCCTTTCAAGGTATCGACCTTTCGATCGTAATCGCTTATCGCGATATTCAACCCTGCAGCCTCGGCTAGAAGCGATCTCAGTCCGCTTAACACATCTTCGCACTGTGTGATAAGCACGTCGAGCTTTTGGGAATGATCAAGGAGTCTGTACACGACGGAGGCGCCTTCTTTGGCACCGGTGATCATCTCGAGTTTGATCAGCAACTCGATGTACCAATTAAGAAGTCGGAGTTCTTCCCCTGGAGAGCATTGCAATATATACTGACTCTCAAGAAACTCCTTGATCTCATCGAGAGTGGCACCCTTCTCCTGGTAAATGAATCCATAGATCAGTTTCCAGACGGGATCCAGATCCAGTGATGCAATCTGCCATCGTGTCCCATCTTTTTTGACAAAACGCTGCTTTAAAAGACCATTCAGGGTTTCAGAGTCCAGGTATGGTGCGTTGCATTCGTTTTTCAATTCCGTCAAGGAGTTACTCCGGGTCTGATCTTCAGCCAGCTTTTCAATAACTCGCCTGACATTCGGATCGTCGGGGAAAGGAATTACCTTTTTTAGCACAAGTTGCTCAATTTCGTTTGCTATCCCAATGGAAGAAAGGAGATCTGATGTATCGATTTCATCTGTATTCTTCACATCCGGATTGCCAAGGAGTTTGATCTTCCCCATCAGCTGCTCATCAAGGATGGGAAGTTTTGAGGACTCAATAGTCAGGATGCTCTCTAAGAAGATCTCTTTCCCTGCCCCTTTGAGGTCGCGGCGGAATTTCTGATAGACCGGGTCGATATCAAGCCTGGTAGAATCATACAGGACGGCGCCGAACGTCGCTTGTTTGGACTCTATGAGGTCGATGAGACCCTTATAGAGTGTCTCTGGGAATTCAACTCCTTTAAATGCCGTCAGTGCAAGGCTGTAGGGTATGGGCGAGTTTCCTATCCTACATTTTCCAATAATCACCAATTTATCATCATAAACATGCCTTGCCTTAAACTCGGCATTCATCTCCTTCTGCAGTACCTTCCAGAATCCTTTAGCCAACTGGTCTTGATATCGCCCAGGATTTGTCATTAAGTCGATTATCTCATACTCTATATTCTGTTCTGTTTCAGAGTCATACCGCTTGCCCTTGAAAATGTCGCTAATAACTTCAGGGCTGATTGTGTAGAAGGTCTCTCCATCTCGGTTTGTTTTCCGCTCGATAATACGAATCCCGTGGATTGGTTTCGTAAGTTCTTCGGCAAACGCCGGGTTGGTAAAGTCGTCTTCCGTAACACTTTTCCCTTCCCCGATGAGAACTCCCATCAGAGCTGTAAAGTCTGCTTCGAGCGCTTCATTCTCTGCCGCGATGTTCTGTCTGATCGATTCCAAGCGATTCCAATCAAGCACAATTGTCTTGTTAAAGAATGACTCATGCTTTGCAAGAATCTGAATAATTCTGCTGCCGTCAACCTCTTTTTTCCCGCTTCGCTGGGTTTCACGAAGAGCTCTATTGAATATAGTCAGAATTTCACGTGGATTTCCACCAACATATCTCGTGACAACAGGTATGACCTCTTGTTTGATAGGATAGAGTGAACCGCTCGGAACAACCCGGGCACTGTTCAGGCGGTTGAGTATCATCAAGGTGGCGTCTTTCTCTCGCAGGTTGCCGAGTCGAATAGGTTCTTCTGCAAAGAATCGCTGCCAGAAGGCATCGCCAAGTTTTCGATCACTGCTCTTTGAAGAGTCGACCGTCGATATCTTGCCCACGGCCTCCCGCGAAAACCCCATGATAATATGGAGAGGGGTGCCCTGCAGTTTATTAATCAGGTGGAGCAGACTCTGAATGAAGTATTGTACCTTGTCGTTGTCGTCCCATTGAACGATATCTTCCGCTTCATCGACGAGGAGAAATATTCCACGAATATTGTTTATCTTGGCATCAGCCATGATCCTATTGAGATTGGTGATGATATTCTCGCGGAGTTTCTCAGGTGCATATGTGGATTCCACACTCTGACTCGGTTCCACGTCGGGAAGCCTCTCAAGAGTTTTCCGTAGAGCGGGGATATTTTGCTTCAGGGCCTCAATGATATTTTCGTAAAACTTGCGGAAGCTGATGCTCAGATTCCCCAGGTATATTGCAGTGATATCACTACCATACTTGCCGTTGATAATTTCTTCACGAAGCTTGATGAGGTGGTGTGTTTTCCCGGTGCCATATTCTCCCATAACGAAGATTCGTTTCTGGAAATTAGCTCTTGCAGCAGACCGTACAAATTCTTCTAATCGTTTGATCTGATCATCTCTACCATACAATCCGTATCGGGATGCCGATCGTTCATCAGCAATGATCGATTCAAAGGGATTTCCAATCAAACCAAGGTCTTCATACGAAGTTTCAAGCATGCAGATTCAGTCTCCGTGCAACATCCATATCCATGGAGTACTTCCCGTAGCTACCCGTCACAATTAACTGAGGTAGGAGCAACCGCACCGCTGAAAAGTTGTTGTCAAAGTCTTCATAGCCTATCGCGTACTTTAAATCAAAGAGATCTCTCATCTCATCAGAACTAACCGTTCCGTCAACCGGGTTTACGTACTCTTGATATTCTTCCAGGAGGATCTGCGCGAACAGAAGTGGGTGGATGTATGCGAGGGAATAGTAGTTGTCCTGCAGTTCGATCAGACCTAAACGAAGCAGAGTTTGCAGGGCAAAGTCAATTGTTGCCTGATTGAAGGTATGTCCATATACCCGTTTCTTGAGATACGCAGTTCCGACTTCCGCCCGACGGGCCTTCCCTTTCTTGAATATAAATGCTAACATGTCTCGGATTTCGGGGGAAAAATAGAGATTATTAGTCTGCAACATGGTGTAGGCCATCTGGAGGTCACCCCTGACCTTTACGGCATATAGGTCCTTCCCTGAGTAGAGATTGATTCCGGGGCTATGTATGGAGGAGGTGAGGATGAGTGCGGTATCCTCCCCCTCAACAAACCTGAGGATCTCGCGGATGTAGTAGAGAACGTCATTCGTCGCCCCATCCCTGGACTTGACCTGCGCATCCCTGTCGGGATTGGTAAAGTTCACAAGATGGTCAAACAATCTCTGCTTTGCGACGGGGCCGTTCTTCCCGATGAACTCAATTGCAATAAGCATTTGTTGAGGATTTGCGATCAATCTTCTCAATATCTCTCTCCAGTTCTTTTGATAACGAATATAGGTTAACGGTATGTTAAAAAACTTTTGAATTACCTCCCGGTAGTGAAAGCGCCCTATTCTGTGAAGAGGCGTATAGTCTCACCCAGTATGACTCAATTTTATCTGGAATCATCACCAATAATGAAAGAAGATGAGATACTTCATCCCTGAATGGGACGATCGAGTAGATCCCAAATTCGATTTTATCCGGGATAAGCACTCCAAGGCTCATAGCGAAGACCCGCTCGGTAACGATGTGTACATGTGGGAGATATTTGGCAAAGATGTCCCATTTGATGGCGTCCTTGTCTCGATTGCAACCATACAGGAGAATAAATCAAAGTACGCAAAAGTATTGGAAGGCGGGATTCATAGTTTCCTCCGACTCCCTCAGGACTTTGAGATCATGGCCGATTGCGGTGCATTTTCCTACATTGATGAGCCAGTACCTCTCTACTCAACTTCTGAGGCTCTCCAGTTATACAGCGATCTTGGGTTCAACTATGGAGTGAGTGTTGACCACCTTGTTGTTCCAAAGTACCGAGATCAGAGCGCAGATCGGATGCGGATAACATACAATAATGGGTTGGCAGCGTTTGAAGAGTGGTCAAAAAAATATCGAAATGACTTTCAGCTGATTGTTGCTGTTCAGGGAGAGACAGTCTCCGACTATCTGACGATGTACAACGACTTCATCCAGCATGGCATCTCCCACCTCGCTTTTGGAGGGCTTGTTCGTTCACCCACAAATTTCCTCATCGAATTGCTGGATGCATTGATCGACGAGATTCGTGACGCAAAGGTCCTCCCGGAGTACCTTCATTTCTTTGGACTTGCTCGGTGTGATCTCTTCTCTAGGTTCCAGCGACTTGAAGAGTTTGGGATTCGGGTTGCGTTTGATTCGGCATCATACCTGCGGAAGGCCTGGCTCTCATCTGCGAGCGCCCAGCTCAATTATATCACCCCCAATTGGAAAGGATACTCTGCAATACGGATTCCGGAGAGGCTGAGGGGAAAGAAAAAAAATCTCATCCCTCAATCCGTGCTCGATACGGTAGGGCTGGAGTGTTTACGAGCATTGCGAAGATACGACCAGGGGTCGATTGGTATCGAGGAGGTGCTCGAACCACTGACTCGTTTTAATGCCGCCATTCAGGAGAAGCCACAGGTGCTTGGATACTATCGGCGGGTGCTGGAAGATCAACCATGGAAAACGTGTCCATGTCCGATATGCAGGAAGCATGGGATCGAAGTGATTATCTTCCGCGGAAACAATCGCAACCGTCGCCGAGGCTTTCACAATACCTGGGCGTTTCATCAGATGCTCCAGAACCCGTCACGGTGGACAAACTGTATCAAGAAAAAGCAACCGGATTCTGCATTCCAATATATCGAGTCCCTTGACTTCCTGCAGAAGGGGGACAATGTTCTGGTAATTACCGGGTGCACGAAAAAGAAACTCGACTCGGTCGGGGATGTAATTGCTCCTGCAAAGGAGATGTATCATGGGATGATGTTTCGGAAGGTCCGAGAGTATGCCGAGAGCATGGGATTTGATTACGTCATCATCTCTGCAAAGTACGGACTGCTCTTCCCGGATGAGATGATTGAGGGGTATGAAAAGGTTCTGCGATCAAGGGCTGATATCGAAAGTCTCCAACCTGCAGTTGAGGACCGACTCAACGAGATCATCGATCAGTATGATCAGATTGTGGTCATTGCCGGAATGACCTATCGAATGGTGCTTGAAAATATCTGGGATGACAGATTCGTATACCTCAAGGCTCGTGGCATCGGAGATCTCTGCAGCATCGTTGCACGTTCTATTCCACCGCGAGATCGTTCGCTCGACGAGTATGTCTCGTTGTCGTAGAAACTTACCATCGGTCAAAGTTTTAACACAGACCATATTCGCACAACGCGTAATGTGGGTATTCGGAAAGATTCCAACTCCTCTCCTACCTGATTTATCACGGAACACTCATACGGTACTGTCCTTCGACTGCTGGACAGAAGAGCTTGAAATCACATGCCGTACAGGTTCTGTCGACAGGATTTGGTTTCCAGCAGCCTCGTATTGTTCCGCACCTCATTTCCTGAGCAATGGAATTTTCAATTTCAGCAACGACGTTGTCGAATGCTTGCAGACTCTGCTTCTGACGGTCATCTGTGATAGGAATCATGCGTATTGAGCGCTGCTCACAGAGAACCGAGGAATAACTCGGCAGTTTCGATCTTTTTGTCCCCTTATTTAGCGCCAGAAGGTCAGCCTTCCATGTGGGGACGATATCAGTTAACTGGGGTTTAATCTCTGATTTGAGGTATATTATGTCATCTGCAGAGGGAACTAACTCGTTTAAGTAAAATATGATGCCTACGAGAGGCCGCTGTGCACCCTGTTGTCGCGAGCGTAACCATGCATAGGTCAGGATCTGCCACTCATGAGCATCCCACGTTGGATTACGCTGACCAGGAGCGAGATAGACTGGTGGTCGCCGCATCCCTTTGTAATCAATGATGATCTCATAATCCTGTACCAATAGTTCGTCGATCATCGACCGTATCTCTGGATGTGTGTTGATGTAGTGAAGGATTAAATTTCCAGCCTTTGCTCTCTCCAATGAGATCGAACTGATAACATCTACAATCCCAGTAATGCTGTAGTGCTTCGATCGGTGGATGTTCTCCTGGTAGCCGCTTATCCCTCTTAACCCCTTAAGTTTCACTTCAGCATCTTCTATCAGGGGGAAAAGGTACTGACCCCAAGTATTGATTGCAGCCTCTGCCCTCTGACTGGCAAGGAACTTATGTGGATGGTTGGCATCTGGGCAGTATCCCTGTGAATTAGTATCTGCATCGTAGGGGCAGAACAACCGGGGAGGTGGTAACAGTCCCTTCGCCTTTAGACGTCGGTTGACACTCAACTCGATCTCCCGAATATTCGCCTTCCATGGGCACGGAAATCGGAATGCCTCTGGATCAGCACGCCAGATCTTATAGGCCTCTTCCATGACGCCATGGATGAATTCTCCAAACCAGAGTTGAACTGGCGTCGAAGGGGGGAGGGAACCCCTATTTTGGTACCGGTATTGGAGCCCGCAGGTTTGATAACTCAGCAGGTCACCCGTAAGACTATACTCTGGAATGATGTACGGCTTTGACTTTGTGGAAATCGCCATTTTAACCTCTCATCTAGATATGAATTATATTCGGCATACCCTGCCCCCAGTGCCAGTTTCCCTCGCGGTCCCATCCGGTTGCCACATGCGGTATAGATCTATGTTGCGGATGCTTTCCACGGGTGAGGTAGCCATCCCTGACATTGGTCAAGCCGATGAGCAGTAAAATATCCTGCGCTCGACTGAAAGCGACGAAATAGAGCCTCATCAAGTCGTCGAAGGCTCGATCTCTACCGGTCCGTGCTGGTTGCTGTAAAGGAGAATATTTACGCAGCTCATCTTCCAGGTTGCATGTTGGCCCTCCCTCAGAGGGATATCGCTTGAACTTCTGGGTGTGATGTTCAGTCTTGAATTCAGACCCGACATCCACAATTACCAGTGGATATTCAAGCCCTTTGGATTGATGGATAGACATAATCGGAACTCTATCCTGTGGGACAGTTTCAAGGAGATCTTCATTGATATCGATCGCCCCGGTCGCAAGAGGGATGAATATTCCACGCATAGCATCAGTTATTGACTTTTGCTGAAGGTCTGGCCTTTTTTCATCAAAGATAATTTCACTCTCAAAGACATTGAAAACCGCAGATTGTGTGATCGTTCGCGTGACCACTTCTAGATACACCAGCCCTTCAACATCATGCTGCATTTCTGGAATCCACGTAATCAGTCGGTAGACTATGTCAAGAAGTGGAACTTCGCGCTTCCATTTTGCAGCGTTCAGTGGCCGCCTCTCTTGCCAGGCACGTACAAACTGCCCAAGCGTGACACCACACTTTGGTTCTGGGTGTTGATGGACGTGTCTTCGAGCCACTGCTCGCCACGCATCGAACACTTCCCTTGCTTCCATAGGGAGTGCCGTTATACCATTCTGGACTATGCCATCCGGATCAATACACTCCAACATCAACCCGCAAAGAACTTGTACGGTCGGAATATCCTGTAACTTTTGTCCACGAGGGTTGAAGACGCTAATTGGGTTTTGGCCTTCCTGTAAATATCTCCGGAGCAACCCAGGAAGGCGGAGTTCTCCAGTAGACTTTACTTCTTGGGGAGAACTACAGAGCACACACATGTCTGCCGGTGATCCTCCTTGATTTGAATCTATTGTAACTGTAAATGTCCTTCCATCGCAGTCGATACGAAAACCACCGTTAACAACATCAAACATGAATGCAGAAAGGTCCTCAGCAAGGGTCTCGATGTTGTCGCGAAACATACCTAGTATGGGATAGTTTTCAAAAGGTCCAATTCGGGCATGTTGGAGAGGGGGCTTCGCTGAAACTCGAACATTTTGAAAAGAATCATCGAGAGTAACAAACTCTGAGACCAATTCTATGATATTCTGTGTCGAACGGTAGTTTTTCGAGAGCGTGATCAACTTGGGTCGAATCCTCAGATCCTGCTCAATTCGCGCTTGGAATGTGGTAAAGAGGTCTACAGTTGCACCCCGAAATCGATAGATCGATTGATCGTCATCCCCAACGACAGTAACACTTCCTTCGTTCCTCAGGGCATTACGGGCAAGCTCGAAGTATATCCGCTCCTGAAGCAGGTTTGTATCCTGATACTCGTCGACCAGAACAAATCGTATCTTCGCGGTAAACTCAGGAAGAAGGTTATCAACTAGTTTCTTGTAGAACTCTTGCTCCACTTTGGCGTAATCATACAAGAATCGCTCGTCCAGTGCCTGCAAGTACGCCCTGATCGCCTCACAGGCAACAGGAATCCCAGGGTGCTCCTTAGATTCGCCGTATTGGTCAATGTCGACCAGATCGTGGAAGATACGATCTTTAATTTCAAGCAGAGTAACTCCCATTGTTCCGACATTTAACCCCCACCTATTCCCACGGAGCAAGGCGATATAATTAAGGAGATCTTCATTCCGGTATCGACCACCCTGAAGGAGGCCATACCGCACCATCATTGCGTTTGCGATGAACTCTTCGACTATCACTGGGGATGGACTGCCAGGCTCCCGGTACTCCTGCAGAAGGGTCTCTGATATGCTATCAAGTGTTCCAACAATAATTTGATTAAAGTCGACCGCCTGCAAGGATTCACGCTGGTCACTATAGGACGGATCTTCAATGAAAGCCTTACGTAACTGGTCTCCCCAACCCAGGATTCGAGACGACAATTCTGCTGCAGCCTTCTTGGTGAAGGTGGTTACGAGGATTGTGGAGGGGTCGACGCCATTCACATAGATCAGTTTCAAGACACGCAAAGCCATGACTGTTGTCTTTCCGCTTCCCGGACCGGCAACAATGTAGAGTGACTGATCAAGGTCACTCCATATAGCTTCGTACTGACCTGGGGTGTCGCTTGGTGTTATCCTCCGTCCTAGTGTGCGTTCAACTTCGGCCATGAATTCTGGAAACTGAATCACTCACGCATCCCCTTCACGGTTAATTCGTTATTAGGAGTTTTCCAATAAATAGGATTCGAAATTGCAGTGCATAGGAGAAACAATCTCTCCATGAGCCTTGACCTCCAAAGATTTTAAGCACATGTTCGAAATTCTCCGATAGTTAACCCCCGTTTTTCATCACGAGGTCTTCCCCTTCCGCATGAAGGTCAAACCGGT
>JGI24710J26742_10001219_pt1 | contig 23856 bp, 24 predicted proteins | sample BioPla2DNA2_FD_26742 | JGI IMG/M metagenome (IMG submission 26742) | reverse complement strand
CCCCTATTTTCGAGTATTATTGAAATTACCACCTTCCGCTAACTAATTACTTTTTAACGGAGAGACAAATAAGGTCTATCTTTAATTATAGTTTTTCTCATTACCCTTACTTGGCAAAGGCAATGGTGCTTCCTTGAATTCAACTCCCATATTAATGTATCCCCCCTAGTTTATTGAAATACTTCCTCGATGCTAGTTATCGTTGTTAAGCCTTTCTCCTTCATCTTTTCCTTAACTTCAACAGATAGAGCAATGATTTGAAGTCACTATAAGACTCTTCGGTTGCTATTATTCTTCCTCGTATCTTGCATAACCAATCATATGTTACCCATTTGGTTCCAATTTTCCTGCTATAGATCTAGAAGGACTTAAATGGCTAGCTAAGTACTTAGGCATAGCTTTTAAAAAAGCTGCTCTACAATCTGCCTCCTCATTCAATTCCTTAGAGAATATATTATATGGACTATAGCAAGAATTTCCTCTATCTGAAAAGTCATTCCAAGCAATGTTTTCAGGATATTTATTTAATAATTCTAACGATTTAACTACTTCATTTAGAATTTTCATGTTTAATCCTCCAATATCTTCTTTATTTTCATTATTTTTTCTGCAGACTCTATAGAAGTAGTTTCTTCTAATAATTCTGTAATTCTTCTAATTAGCGATACACCATCAATTTTAGTGACTTTTATATGGGTATCAGTCATCTTCTTAGTGGTAGCAATAGAATTTTTATTTTTAAGGTTTACTCTTGCAGCAAGTATGCACAGCCTTGTCATATAACTTATCCTAGGTCTAGACATTCCTAACTGCTTGTTTATACTATTTCTAACATCATCAAAATCCTGTCGTTCGATATTAAATGTCCTAATTTTGGAGATATCTTCAGGACTGATTTCAATATCATTATCTTCCTCGAATTTAGCTTTAGCTACTTCTGACCAATTTGGAATATTTGTTGCCGCATCTTTAAAGGAGTAATATAAAGCCTCACTTTGTCCTTTTTCAATTCTTGGATCGTGGGTAATTATTTCGTTTAGCCCAATCACATCTTTTTTCGTCAGCCTAATAGATTTGTTTAAAATAATACAATACCTTCCTTCCTGAAAAGTTAGTTTGTAACTAAGTTATTGGTTTCTAATTATTGTATCAGAAAGTATTTAGAAGATCAATAGTATTTGTAATTTTTTTATTGCTTTGTAATATCAGAAGACCAATATCCCTCTTTCATCATATACACTACCAGTATTTGCACCATCGATTCTCAAGGCTCTATCAAGCACCATTATTGTGGCAACAACATCAATTTTCCCACTAGACTTTTCTTTATCGGGCTTAATGTTTCCAGCAGGATCTGTTTTAACAAATATATTATCCATCATCTAACGAAGGACAGGATGGCCACCATAGGCTATTTTTTCTTCTAAGGTAGGATTCATTAATTCTTTTGTTGGAGGGCTCATATCTTTAAAACCTTGACCAAAGGGAACAACTGTAACACCCATACCTTCTAGGTTCTGAGTCATCTGAACTGTTCAAATGAACCCAACTAAGGTAGGTTTGGATAATCTTAAGATGGTCTTTAAGAAGAATCTGCGAATAAGGGACAATGCACTTAGGGAAAATCACATGGGTCTTATGGCAGTACTTGCATATCACCCTAAGGATACGAATTGTAATGCACCCATCCGGGGTTTTTACCCTTCGCTCATAGTAAGCATGCTTTATAAGGCACCCAGACCTTCGGCAGGAACAGGATAGTCTAAGAAACTGGTTAGTACCCAAGAACTGGTTGTAAGTTTTTGTCCGATGGAGCTATCTTGCTTGACACTAGGCAATTTAGGTGTTATCCTAAATAAAGAACATCAAGTATACAGTCAATGGTTAGGAGGAAATACAGTGGATCAGTTAGAACTATTGCTAAAACTAGCATTAAATAGCAATTTAAGTAAAAGTGAGATGAATGTTATATATTTTTGTTATTATAACAAAAGGAATTCTAAAGAGGTAGCTGAATATTTAAAGTGGGCTTCTCCAAATGTATCTAGACTGCTGTTAGCCATGGTGAATCGTGGACTTTTAAACAGATATTTGGATGATGATAGCAAAGCATATTACTATACAGTTAATAAAGAGAGCCAATTACTTTAGGAAATCAAAAAGTCATACCAGAAGGTGTTGACTTTTTTATATAGGCATGGTAATATCATCTATATACTATATATGCTATATTAGTAATATATAGAACACGATAATGTCAAACCATTAATTAAATAAAACTAGGAAGGAGTGACAAGCATGTGGCCAAACTGGCATATTTTTACAGCAGATGTCGACAATCTCGGAGGGCTTAATATTGTGGCTGCTCGTTCAGGATTACGATTAACAACACTAACCGCATGGTACGATGGGACGAGAATTCCTCATTGGATTTCACGACCGGGTATTGCCGTCGCACTAGGCTATCCAGCAGGACGATATTAAAGTGGATAGGCTATAACTAAATAGGACAGTTTTTCTTCGAACATAATCTCATTATATCATGTTCGAAGAAAAACTGTCATATTTAGTATATCCTATCCAAGATAATAGAACCATTGCCTAGGTTTTTGTTCTCGGTGCATTTCTGAACGATACTATCCCCTCCATAATCCTTCCAATCTAGGGAATCAGCATTAGTTACAATGTAAGGATTTTAATTTCTTTATATAAACATTCCCTTCCATCCTTTTGTATAATTAAAACCTAACAATTAAATATTTACCGTCAATATATATTTTTCTTTTACCTTCAATTAAATCACCGATATTAATTTTGTTCTCAGAATAATGAAATTGTCGATGATGATTTGAACATAGAATTATTACATTTTCAGCATCCTGATTACCACCTTTTGACAAGTGTTTTAAATGGTGCGCTTCACAGTACTTTTCACCATTATCCATTATAAACGAAAACCCACAAATCTGACATTCATAGTTGTATTTTTTCTTTAACTCCTTAACGATTTTCTGATACCTTTTTATCCTAGTCATTACAATTTCACTGGTTTCATTTTCATTAATATTAAAATCTTCTCTATAGGATTTGTCTACGATATTGTCATCAATATCTATAGCATCTTGCCTAATAAGAGTTGATACTCCATCAATGTTTCTATAAAAACTTAGTTCATTTTCAATATTATAATATTTTATTTTTATTTTCCCCCTTACATTTTTTGCAAACTATAAACTTTTCGTTTCTATTACTAAACTGTACTATGACCCAGTTATTACTTGTTGCAGTATGTTTATTATTACAGAACGGGCATGTAAGTGAATATACAGAATTATTGTAATTATTGCTTTCACTAAGAAAAAAGTTGCTAATCTTTTCATTAATCATATCGATATTGGTATTTTCATCTAATAATTTTATAAAATTATCTTGTGAACCTCCCAGTAGTTTTAATACAACGAATAGGTCAAGACCATTGTCTATCAAATCAAGAGCTCTTTTTTTAGCTAATCTCTCAGCTGATCGATGATTAATAGTTTTATCCATAATTTTAAAGAACGCACCATATTCTGTTTTATTTTTTCGTTCTTTACTTACAGTAATGTAAGGACTTCCGTTTGGTTTTATAAAAAACTTCTTTTCGTCTATATTATAAAGATTTAAGATATATTTTCGTATCTCAATATATGTATTTAATAGTCCCATCAATTCTTCATTAAGAGGTAAGATTAATCCATTTAGATTAATGTATCTATTCTCCAAATCCAGACAACTTGTTTCAAGAGAAATAACCGCTAAATTACTTAATGCAAATCTATCTATCAACTTTACAGGTATTATTGAAACAAATATATGGTAATTTGCTGTGTAAAGTTCCTTTCCTTCCTGCATACCCTGATAAATCCTATTGACTTCATCTATTATGTCTCCAATACCCAGTTTTCCAATGTAATTATTTATACCATTATTAAGATTTTCATACTGTTCTTCGGTCATTATATCTTTTGGTTCAACTTCTCTTAATGTAACAATAATCTCCTTACACCTTGAAAGAAATTCATCTTTCAATTTAACATTGGAAAATATTGGATTTTCTATCTGATAATCTCTCATTAACATATCAAAAAAAGCAGATACATAAGTAACATAATTATTTGCAGTTGTTTGGGCCTTAGCACTACTTGAAATATACCTTTTTAGACTTTCAACTAAGTCATCTATCGATAGCAAGGTAAAATACTCATTGTCAAAGTCATCTGTTCCATCCCCCAATGTTTCATAAAGATAGTTTATGAATTTATTTACTTTTGTTTCATTATGTTCTTTTTTATACTTTGCTAAACTAAACTCCTTCACACCATCACTTCCTTTCTACACTATTTTCATCTTAATTAATGATATCATATTATTTGATTAATTTACAGATAATTTCCACATACTTGTATCTATAACTAAATGTTCCTAGCACACTTGGATTAATACACTTGGATCCAAGTGTATTTGATATGTTTCTGGAAGTAGAAAAATTCTATATTGGACCTATGTCAATAGTAATCTTCCAATCCTCCTTACTTAAGCAAGAATCAACTTTTACATATATATATTATATCTCTAAATAAAAAGAAAACTAATACAACGGGTAAAAAATGCTTACAACCAATCTTAAGGAATCGACCAATAATCCAACACCCAGAAACGTGTCAGTATTGTTAAAACCTATATAATTAAAGAATTATCAGATACAACTACTACCTTCATATGGGTAACGATATTGATACAATTTAACCATGAACACGGAATCCTCTTAACAATGAACACAGACATGTGCTAATGATAATGCACCATGTCCGTATCTGTTTTTCATATTCAATTAATAAGTCTGTCCACACTTCATCCCATCAGTCACAATGATATTTCTTAATTTTTCCCAATTACCTTAATCATTCTACTTCTTATGCTGCCTTCCCGTATGATCTATAGTAAACTCACCTCTATGTATAAGCTGTGATATTGGTACCAGCTCAAAGCCCTTATCTTTAAGGCCTGTTATAACTCTTTCAAGGGCCTCTGGCGTATGCTTTGCACCATTATGCATTAGAATAATAGAACCATTGCCCAGATTCTTGTGTTCAGTACATTTCTTGACTATACTATCTGCCCCATAGTCCTTCCAGTCTAGGGAATCCACATCCCACTGTACCGTATAATATCCACATTCTCTTGCAGTCCCTACTACCATATTATTGTAATCGCCATAAGGAGGACGGAATAATTCCATCTCAATTCCAGTTAGCTCCTTTATTCGTTTGTGAGCCTTCATAATCTCATCCTTACACTGGTCCTTAGATAATCTTGACATTTGCTTATGATTTTCACTGTGATTTCCCACATCGTGCCCTGCTGCCACAAACTTTTTAACATCTTCAGGATATTTACCCATCCATTCGCCAGTCATAAAAAAGGTTGCTTTTACATCATGCTTTGCCAGGATGTCTAGAATAGTTTGAGTATCATCATTCCCCCAAGCTGCATCGAAGCTAAGTGCCACCTTCTTCTCATCAGTTTCCACACTATATATAGGAAGGTCCCTCTTTCTACTGATATTTGAAACTGTTATAGCATCGGGTAAGTATCTTATCCCTAAACCTACTACAACTAAAACTGTTAGTACAATAATACCGATTTTAACAAACAAGGTAATATCCGATATTGTATTATTCTCATTTTGATTGTTTTCATTTTGATTGTTTTCATTTTGATTATTCACGGCTTCACCATTTTACTTTATGTTACTATAATATATTGAATAAATTATTCAAATATGCGACAGAGGCAAGCCTAAAATACCTAGCTAAGTCCCTCTTATACCGCCTACCCATTCATACCATTAATATTTGTTATATTGATGGGCAACTCCGACTTTTAACATCAGAGCGGATAGCTTAAGACTCTTNTAGAATCACCAACCTATAACATAAAATTTCTTATAGGTTTATTAAGGAATTATCGCCAATCTAATGACACATTTTAGTAATATAATTCTATGCATACAGACAATCTAGGCTAAGCAAAAAAGAGCTTATAACCTTGTTATAATTTCCTATTAAGTAATTAGGCCTAAGTAATAAAATAAATACCTAAAAAAATATATAGAGCAAATATATAGGAGTTTACATATAATTTATGACCAGAAAAGGAGATGTTTTATGAGCAAAGACTTAAAGAAGATAATATTAATTGCATCATCTTTGTTGGCATTAATAATCATAAGCTTAATAATCATCATATCTATAAATAGAGAAGAACCAAACCCTAGTGATGAACCTTCTGAACAAGCTGGTTCTAATACAGAGACAAAATTACAGCCATCAGATAGTGGCATTAATCATGAAAACAGCAAGGCCGATAATCATAGTTCAAATGATAATCATAACNAAGACAATATATCAAAAAACAATGATAATCAAGAAAACAATAAGCCAACAGATAATCATAATGACAATGTCCTGGCAGAAGGTATATCATTTGAAGTAGAGAATCATAAGTATAAAGTGATATCATCTTCAAATAAATCTGTGGCATTAATTAGTACAAGCCAGCAAGGTGGTGATTTTATAGTTCCCTCCCAAGTTACTTATAATAATGTCACCTATATTGTCACTGAAGTCGGTGGTCCTTATGAGATGGAAGAAGTTTTTGATGCTGATGAAAGTTCATATTCTACATTTTACACAGGAGCATTTACAGATAATAATTTCACTAGTGTTACTATTCCAAAATCAATTAAAAAAATTTCGGATTATTCCTTCTGTAGCATGCAGAATCTAAAAATTTTTACACTTTATGGCGATGATATTGTTATAGGCAAATACGCTTTACACGATATATCCTCGATTTCAAATGATTGTAATGTAGAAATAAAGGCTAATAAAGTAATTTTAGAAGAAAGGGCCTTATCCAACACATTGTTCGTGAAGTCTATCAATATAAATGCAGATGAATTAATTATTGGAGATTATGCACTAGCATCATCATCAGAAGGACTTAAGTTACCAGAGGGTACTACATATATCGGTAATTATGCCTTTGATAGTTCAGTCGGCACCCTTACCATACCTAAAAATGTTAGTTATATAGGTGAAGGGGCTTTCAATAAAATGAAGCTTGATATAGACAAGGATAATAAACACTTTAAGATAGATGACGGTGTACTCTACACTATAGATGGCACACAGATAATAAGAGCCTTTGATGTGTCAGGACCATTTACCATACCTTCTGAGGTGACTACTATAATGCCATACGCCTTTGCTTATTCTAATATTACCGAGATAACTAGTTCTGAAAACATGAAGGTTATACCAGATTATGCATTTTACAATTGCACAAAGCTAAAAAAAGTTACATTGCTAGAAGGTATTCAGTCAATAGGCGACTGGGCCTTTGCTGGAAGATCTAAGATAAGTCAAGTAAGCTTACCTAAAAGCTTGATAACTATTGGAGATAGGGCATTTTACTACAACGACAACTTAAAAAGCATTCAATTGCCAAATAATCTTGCTTCCATCGGGGAAAGGGCCTTCTATNATACAGGCATATCTGAGGTTAGGATTCCTGCTACTGTAAGTGCAATTGGTAGAGAAGCTTTTTTCTGTAGAGACCTTGAATCACCTTCTGGTGTCAGCATTAGCATTAATGAAGATAATCCATATTTTGAGCAAATAGGTAATATTGTGTATCGAAAAGGAAGTTCGGATATTCTTATGATTATACTTGATTCCAATTCTGATACCATATCACTTCCATCAGGCATAAAAGACCTTAATGATATTAACTTTATTAATTTCGACGTTTCAATGAGTTTAGTTATTCCTGATACAGTTACTAATATAGACTGCAAGATATTTTCATATTTTAACGATGTTGAAGAGACTGGAGTTGTTTATTTTAACACTAGCAAAGCCCCTGCNCTTAAGCTAGATGATTCTTATACTTTTCACATATATGTTATTGCTCCTGATGATGCTGATCACGACAACTATGAAAAGGCTTTCTCTATAATTCCTGATAGAAAAGTTCAATATGTCAGATTTGCTTGGGATAATTAATTATATACTCTAGCATTACCATAAACGCCTACTGTGACTATAAATATAATCACAGTAGGTCTACTTATGCCTAATCATTGTCAAAGCAAAAATAAATTTCCAGTAAATTTACAATCCNTCAGCCTATATCACTCCATCTTTGAACTAAGGATCAATACAATCAAAATATCATATATAAATCAAATTATCTATCTACTTGTCAAAATATACAAACATTTAGTCTATACAATAATAAAATCATACTAAAGCTCTAAATCTTACTACAATCCATCAATTATAATCACTTATATCTAGTCTACTTTTAAATATAGTGTGTATTTTTACTGTCAAAATAAGATTTTACCAAACATTGTTGTTAGTTTTTATTAATTGACAAAAATAAAACAATGCTTTATAATTTNAATTGTTAAATAATTAACAATGTGATTTTGTAACCAAAAGGAGGATATCATATGGCTAAAAAAGACGCCAAAACTAATAGCATGGTAAGTACTAAATCAACTGTAATAGATAATGTTGATGCACTTCTAAATAAAATGAACGAAATGAAGGAAGCACAGAGAATTTTTTCAACCTACACACAAGAACAAGTAGATAAAATCTTTTTAGCCGCTTCTATAGCTGCTAACAAGCAGAGAATTTCTCTGGCTAAAATGGCCGTAGANGAAACAGGTATGGGTATTGTNGAAGATAAGGTGATAAAGAACCATTATGCTTCAGAATATATATACAATGCATACAAGAATACCAAAACCTGTGGTGTTATTGAAGAAGACACAGCCTATGGAATTAAAAAGATTGCTAACCCTATCGGCCTGATAGCNGCGGTTATTCCTACGACTAACCCTACCTCTACAGCAATCTTCAAGGCTCTAATATCTCTAAAGACAAGAAATGCTATTATAATATCCCCACACCCTAGGGCAAAAAAATGTACTATTGCTGCCGCTAAGCTTGTACTTGATGCTGCTGTAGCAGCTGGTGCACCANAAGGGATTATAGGATGGATTGATGTTCCTTCCTTAGAATTGACCAATGAGGTTATGAAAAACTGTGATACTATATTAGCAACTGGCGGACCAGGCATGGTAAAATCCGCATATTCCTCTGGAAAACCTGCCATAGGAGTAGGTGCTGGTAATACACCAGTTATAATTGATGACTCTGCAGATGTTAAGCAAGCAGTCAACTCTATTATTTTATCAAAAACCTTTGATAACGGTATGATATGTGCTTCAGAGCAATCAGTAACCGTTTTAGATAGTATATATAATGAAGTAAAAGAAGAATTTGTTTATCGAGGATCTTATGTATTAAATGCCGAGGAAACCGATAAGCTAAGAAAAACCATTCTTATCAACGGTTCTCTCAATGCAAAGATTGTAGGACAGTCTGCCTATACCATAGCAAAGCTTGCAGGTGTTGAAGTTCCTGAAAATACAAAGGTATTAATCGGTGAGGTTGAAAGCGTGGACATCTCTGAAGAATTTGCCCATGAAAAGCTTTCTCCAATTCTAGCCCTATATAAGGCAAAGACCTTTGAAGAGGCTATTCAAAAATCGGAACAGCTAGTTGCTGACGGTGGCTATGGACATACAGCTTCTTTATATATTAATCCTAATGAAGAAGAGAAAATAGCTGTATATTCCGAAGCTATGAAAACCTGCCGGATCTTAATTAACAGCCCAGCTGCCCATGGTGGTATCGGCGACCTATTTAACTTCAAGCTAGCACCATCCCTAACCTTAGGCTGTGGTTCTTGGGGAGGCAACTCTGTATCNGATAATGTTGGTGTAAAGCACCTTCTCAATATCAAAACAGTTGCCGAAAGGAGAGAAAATATGCTTTGGTTTAGAGCACCAGAAAAGATATATTTTAAAAAGGGAAGTATGCCTGTAGCTCTTGACGAGCTAAGCTCTGTCATGAACAAGAAAAAAGCTTTTATCGTAACTGACGGCTTCCTATATAAAAATGGATTCGTTAAGTCAATAACCGATCGTTTAGACTCAATCGGTATTACTCATACCTGCTTTTACGAAGTAGAGCCAGATCCGACTCTTGCAGCTGCCAAGGAAGGGGCAAAAGCTATGGCTTCCTTTGAACCAGATGTAATAATCGCCTTCGGTGGTGGTTCACCAATGGACGCAGCTAAAATCATGTGGCTTATGTACGAGCATCCTGATGTTAATTTTGAAGACATGGCCATGACCTTTATGGATATCAGAAAGAGAGTATACACATTCCCTAAAATGGGTGAAAAGGCTTACTTTGTTGCTATACCAACAACCTCCGGAACTGGTTCTGAGGTAACACCATTTGCAGTTATTACCGATGAAAAAACTGGTGTGAAATATCCTTTGGCAGATTACGAGCTACTGCCTAACATGGCAATTATTGATACCGATAATATGATGACGCAACCAAAAGGCTTAACCAGTGCTTCAGGTATAGACGCTATGACCCATGCTCTAGAAGCCTATGCTTCCATGTTAGCAACCGATTACACGGACGGTCTAGCACTAAAAGCCCTAAAGAGCATCTTCAAATTCCTACCTATTGCATACGAGGATGGTTCCAATGTAAAGGCTAGAGAGAAAATGGCCAACGCTTCGACAATAGCTGGTATGGCCTTTGCAAATGCCTTCCTAGGCATCTGTCACTCAATGGCACACAAATTAGGGGCTTTTCACAATTTGCCTCATGGCATAGCCAACTCATTATTAATTAATGAGGTTATGAAATTTAATATATCCGAGCGTCCTACCAAGATGGGTGCTTTCTCTCAATATGAATACCCTGATATCCTAGAACGTTATGTTGAAGTTGCTAACTTTATAGGCATTACAGGTAAGGATGATATGGATACCTTCAATAAACTTTTGGATGCAATTGATGATCTAAAGGATAAGATTGGAATTAAAAAAACCATTAAGGAATATGGCATTGAAGAAAAGGCTTTCCTAGAATCATTAGATGAAATGGTTGAGCAGGCTTTCGATGATCAATGCACAGGAGCTAACCCTAGATATCCTTTAATGAGCGAGTTAAAAGAAATGTATCTCAGAGCTTATTATGGAGCGTAAATAAAATTAATCTGATATAATATAATTAAAGTTTGCCTTGATAATTAATCTGCATAAAAATCAAGTTGTGTCTAATATAAAACATAACTTGATTTGGCAGATGAATTTGAACTATATTGCAACTATACAATACTAGGTAAGATTTGAAAGGGGATATCAATATGAAGCCGGAAAATATATTAGCAACTCGTAGCAATAAGACCATCTATCGCCAGGGAGATACCGTTATTAAAATATTTGAAAAGGGTCATCCAAAATCTTTAATTTTAAATGAAGCATTAAACCAGTCCAGAACAGAAGAAACCGGACTAAATATTCCAAGGATACTGGCTGTTGGTAATATAGATGGTTGCTGGAGCATCACAATGGATTATATACCTGGCATAACTCTTGATAAGATGTTTAAAGAGCAAGCAGAAAGATCCGACGAATTATTAGAAATGTTTGTTGATATACAAATCCACATGCATACCAAGACTGCACCCTTGCTTAACAAGTTAAAAGACAAGTTAGTTAGACAGATTCAAAGTGTAGAGGACTTAGATGCAACAAGCAAGTATGAGCTTTTAATGAGATTAGATAGTATGCCAAAGCATACAAAACTTTGTCATGGTGATTTTCTTCCTTCCAATATCATAATAAATGATTCTGGAGCATATATCATAGATTGGTCCCATGCCACCCAGGGTAATGCCAGTGGAGATGTAGCCACAACATACTTAAAAATGGTTCTCTATTACCCAGACCTAGCTGACAAGTACATTAAGCTTTTCTGTAAGAAAAGTGATACTGCCATTCAATATGTTCAAAAGTGGCTACCAATTGTTGCAGCTCAACAATTACTTAAGGCTAAGACTGAAGAGGAAAAGAAATTCCTCAATAAGTGGCTTGATGTCATAGACTTTCAAGGATAAAAGCAATCCTATTTTTCATTCAGTCCATTTCGTTCATTTAGTATAATCCGGTCAAGAACAGCCTTATATACTAGAACAATCTGGGCATCAATATAACAAAACTTGTTAGATATAAACTCATATGTTTTATAGATAAAACATATGTTAACAAGAATAAGTGATACTACAGTAAATTGAACATCCATGGCCTGCAATATCAAATATATAGTAGCCATAATATAAAACAAAAAAGCAAATAAAAAGTTTTTACTAATACGGAAGGCTAACAGCATTGTTTCATTAAGTCTATTATGCATTTTAGAAATAGACTTAATGTCACAATGCTTTAGTTTTTCATACATATCATTAAAAATAGTTTGACTTTCATTCATTCTATTATCAATATTCTTTTTTATGAAAGAGGAATAGCGGAGATAGTCTGTATCTCCTAGTTCCTTTCTGATTAATTTTTTAAATACATTTGCCATATAAATCACTGCTCCTTATAGGTTTATCGCAATAAATTTTTCTTAATATATGTTACTACTATTATTCACTTAGGACACAAAATAAAACTCTGCAATTGATGTAACTGCTTCCTTATAATTGAATTATACCAATTTCGACAACTAAATCCTACATCTTTCTTATTATATAATATGATATAAGCATTTTAAAAGCCACAATTTTATATAATGTGACTTTTATCATGATATATTTTTATTTTATTCCTCTTAATGATTTGGAAATTAATTGCCAGTTTGCTTATTAACAAATTGTTCACAATCTATCCATACAATCAACATATTTAATGAATATAATATACTTACAAGTTAAATAAGAAAGAGTCAGTTAGAAAAGCTTGTTTTTAATTAATTTTGTTTACAAGATAATTTTTTTCATAAAACAAGCCCGGCAGTTACCCTCCCCCCTCTACCGGGCTTCTCCTCTTTTAAAGATAAATTGCTCTATGAATATAGAGCATTTTTCTTGTCCTTTTTTACTTAAAACCTACATAATACATTAGGCTTTATTCATTTTTCATANGATACTTTAGCTTGCAACTAGGTTAAGCTAATAATATATAAAATAAACCTTTTATATAGTCATATTTTTTGTTATAATAAAATTTAGGAAATCTTATCACTATTCTATATTCTGCACTTAATCTATATCCAGGAGGTAAAAACATGGCAAACGTAATAATAATGGATCACCCACTAATTCATCATAAACTTGGTATTATGAGACGAAAGGACACCTCGACAAAAGAGTTTAGGGATTTGGTAACTGAAGTTGCAATGCTAATAAGTTATGAGGCAACAAGAAACCTTCCCCTAAAAGATATTGAGGTTGAAACTCCTCTAACAAAAACCATTGCTAAGGAGATTGCAGGTAAAAAACTTTGTATTGTTCCAATTCTTAGGGCTGGCCTTCATATGGCTGACGGTATACTTAACCTAATACCTAATGCTAAGGTAGGTCATCTTGGTTTATATAGAAATGAAGAAACTCTAGAACCGGTCGAATACTTTTGTAAGCTTCCCTCTGATGCAGCTGATCGCGAAATATTCGTATTAGATCCAATGCTTGCAACAGGTGGATCGGCAGTCGTAGCTATAGACATGCTAAAGAAACGTGGTATTAAAAAGGTCCGCTTTTTATGCCTAATTGCCGCTCCAGAAGGGGTAGAACGATTAAAAAAGGCCCACCCAGATGTAGATATCTATATAGGAATTCTAGATGAAAGACTAAATGAAAAAGGCTATATTCTACCAGGTCTTGGAGATGCAGGCGATCGTATTTACGGAACAAAATAATTCAAACCTATAAGGTAAATTTACCCCAAGCAAGATTACTATCTAGCTTGGGGTCATTTTATTTAATTCATATTAAAATTTTTATCGATTCTTAATTCTTTACATTGAATTTATAAATTGTTACAAATTCATATTCCTGTCCCGCCTTAAGTAGACTGCTAGGAAATGATTCTATATTGCAGGCATTAGGAAAATACTGGGTCTCAAAACATACTCCGGTATGTTTGCCATAGACTGCCGCATCCTTGCCATTCTCTACAGGCCCTAACATATTACTGGTGTATAATTGTAGCCCTGGCTTATCAGTAAATACCTCCATAACCCTTCCGCTAGCCTCATCCACTAGCTCTGCCACCTTCTCCACCTCATTCTGACTAATATTAAGAACATAGTTGTGGTCGTAACCTCCAGCTTGACGAAGTGGCTCATAGTTATCATTTATACTATCTCCAATTCTCTTAAGGCTACGAAAATCCATTGGAGTTCCCCCTACATCCCTAAGTTCACCAGTAGGAATTAGGTCATCCCCTGTAGGAGTAAAGCTATCAGCTTTAATCCATACCTTATGATCCAATATACTACCACTGTTGTGGCCAGATAGATTAAAATAAGAATGATTAGTTAAATTAACAACCGTATCCTTATCAGATACAGCGTGATATTCAATAAGAAGTTCATTGTTTTCTGTAAGGCTATAGGTTACTGTAAGATCTAGGTTTCCTGGAAATCCCTGTTCCATATCAGGACTAAGTCTTGAGAATTCAATGCTTATCATGTCCTCATCCTCAAATATTTCTGTTTCATACATTAACTTATTATAAGCAGGGTCACCACCATGAAGATTATTCTCTCCATCATTCTTATCTAATTTATACACCTTACCATTTAGTTCAAATTTAGCCCCTCCTATACGGTTTGCATTTCTTCCTATTAGGGACCCAAATCCTGGCGAGTTTATTTCATAACCAAGCAGATTTTCATAACCCAAAGCTATATCAGCAAAATTTCCATCCTTATCAGGAACTACTATACTTACAATNTTTGCTCCAAAGTCTGTAAATGTCACCTTCATACCATTATTGTTGACAATTGTATACAAATTGGCGGCCTCCCCAGCTTTAGTCTGGCCAAATGATTTTTGTATTATTTTCATTTCTCGTCTCCTTTAATAATTTNTTTAATTACTCTCATATTTGTCCATCATGAATTTCAAATTGATATTATTTTTAAATACTATTCAATAAAACTTAATAGTATTTAAAATTTCTAATAAGCTAATTATACAACATCAATCCAATATAGTCTAACAGATACAGCTAAAAAACCAAAATCTGTCCTGTAAGCCAAACGCAAGCCAAACTCTATCTTTATTTATAAATCTCTAGATTGACAAGGCTTTACTCTTAATGTATACTTTAAAAACATAATTTGATAATTTTTATGGCAATGACAATGACAATACAAATTTCTTAAGGCACACCAAAAACCTAATGTAATGCCATTGACCATAAAGGATTAGATGATTCAAGGGTCTTAAGTATTTCGGTGCTAAAGGCAGTTTTCAAATTGTTTTAGGATTCTATAAACAAGTGCAAGGTATGAAACATTGCTTTTGACTCCGAATTTAATAGGGAAACAGGTGCAATTCCTGTACGGTCTCGCCGCTGTAAATGGGGAGCCTTCTCTAAGTAAGATTTGCTTACATATGCCACTGGATAAGATGTGATGAATGCTACATTTTCTGTCTATCATATTAGGTCTGGGAAGGCTAGAGAAATGGCTATGATCCATAAGTCAGAATACCTGCTTAAAACCTGTACCAGCAATTCCACGAGTCATGGACAAGGGTACAATAAAGAAGCTTTCTTTATTGACCTTTCCTATTAGTTGGAAAGGCTTTTTTAATAATAGAAAGGAGCAATTCATATGAGTAAAGAGGTAAAATATTTTGTAAAGGTATTTTTAACAACACTAGGGCTATTTGGAGTATCTGTCCTATTACTATTTTTGTTTTTTAATAGGACAAATCCTGCCACTAAAGGAGATAAAGAAATTACAATCCTAGTTGTAATTCCTGACGAAGAAGATAAAGAGTTCAAATTTTCAACAGATGCAATTACACTTCGACAGGCCCTTGATGAACAGAAACTAATAAATGGTNAGGAAAGTCAATATGGTTACTTTATAACTGAGGTCGATGGCATAAAGGTTGATGATAAAAAAAGTGAATGGTGGTCTATCACTAAAAACGGAGAATATATAGAATATGGAGTTAGTATGATTAACATTCAGGATAAGGATCAATATGAACTAACCCTTATGAGAGGTATTGATTAATATGAAAACTTCTATTTCAACAAAGGATATTGTTGTAGTTGGAATGATGTCGGCCCTACTTATTACCTTGCAGGTAGCCCTATCTTCCCTACCAAATATAGAGCTTGTATCCATTCTCATTATCCTAAGCACCATAATCTTTGGTTGGAAAACCCTATATATCATATATATTTTTGCCCTTGTGCAGGGCTTTATCTACGGCTTTACAACTTGGTGGATATGTTACCTTTATGTCTGGACTATCCTAATGTTAATAACAATGGTCTTTAAACATAAGCAGTCTCCGCTTTTTTGGGCTGTTTTATCTGGTTCCTTNGGCCTAGCCTTTGGTAGTCTCTGCTCAATTCCATTTCTATTTATTGATGGACCTATTGCAACCTTGGCTAGCATTGTTAGCGGAATTCCCTTTGATGTCGCACACTGTATAGGCAACTATTTTATTGCCTTAGTCTTATTTAAACCATTATATCAGCTCTTTAACTGGATAGACAAAAGCATTTTAAAGGAGACATAAATATACGCTCATAAAAAAACCTTAAGGATAACTCCTTAAGGTTTTTCTTAATCAAATTCGTTATAACAATATATCCAATTTTTTAAACCTATATATAGATTAGAAAAAGGTACATTGTAAACCCAATCTTGATTATACTCTTGTTACGTTAGTTGCCTGAGGACCCTTTGCTCCCTGTACTACTTCAAACTCAACTTCTTGACCTTCTTCTAAGGACTTGAAACCTTCCATGTTAAGACCTGAGTAGTGAACAAAAACATCATTTCCTTGCTCATCAGANATAAAACCAAATCCTTTTTGATTGTTGAACCACTTTACTGTACCTTTGTTCATGTATAAATTCCTCCAAAAAATTAATATATTTGCTTGCTAATTACATAGCAACATAATTATCATAGCACTCTTTTGTAGCAGTGTCAAACACTATTTGTTAATAATATTATTTATTTCGTAGGCCTCTTTTGCTGTACATACCCCATAGCAATTCTTTTTTAGAACATCAATCGCCCCATTTATATCCGATATTTTCATAATTATTGATGTATCTGTTCCAGCAGTAGCAAGGGTATACATATATTCAACACTAAATCCAGCTTCAAATAGTAGTCTTAGTACCTGGTGTAAGGTTCCGGGTTTTTGTGCTATCTTAACTGCTATAACGTCTGTCAAACTTGCCGAAAAGCCTTTTTCCTTTAAGGCCTGCCTTCCCATCTCTGGGTCTGATACAATCATTCTAAGTACACCGTATTCAGCGGAATCTGCTAAGCTAAAGGATGCAATGTTAATATTGTGGTCAGTTAGTACCTGAGTAACACCCTCTAGTCTACCTTCCTTATTTTCAATAAATACAGATAGCTGCTTAATTTGCATAGTACCCCTCCTTATTGATTCAACAGTTTACTGTAAAGCCAAGTAACTTCCTTATAGGAGCTTTCTCTTATCAATTACCCTCTTGGCCTTCCCTTCGCTTCTTGCTATGGTCTTTGGTTCAACTAGGGTAACCTTAACAGCAAGACCAAGTGCTGTCTGAAGTACGTGAGATATCTTCTTAGTCAGACCTTCAAGCTTTCTAATCTCATCGGAGAAAAAGTGTTCTGCAACCTCAACCTGTATCTCTAATATGTCAAGATTATTAACCCTATCTACAATAAGTATATAATGGGGACTAGTCTCGCCCATTTCAAGTAAGGCCGCTTCAACCTGAGAAGGAAATACATTAACGCCTCGTATAATAAGCATATCGTCTGAACGTCCTTTAAATCTTGAGATTCTAGCGATTGTTCTACCACATTCACAGGGATCATAAGAGATACTTGTAAGATCCTTTGTTCTGTAGCGAAATAGTGGCAAGGCCTCCTTTGTAATAGTAGTAAATACTAGCTCGCCAACCTCACCCTCTTTACAGGTCTCTAGTGTATCAGGATTAATTACCTCTGGTACAAAGTGATCCTCATATACATGTAAGCCATTATGGGCATCACAGTCGGCTGCCACGCCAGGTCCAAGTATTTCGCTAAGTCCATAGATATCATATGCTTTTAGATTAAGCTTTGCTTCAATTTCTCTTCGCATATTCTCTGTCCATGGTTCAGCCCCACAAATAGCAGCCTTTAGCTTAATTTTATCTACTTTACCCATCTCTTCCAGAGTTTCTGCTATATGGAGTAAATACGAAGGAGTACATGCAATAGCTGTTGCCTCAAAATCTTCCATCATGGTAATTAATCTCTTGGTATTTCCCACTGACATAGGAATTACTGTTGCACCTAAATTCTCTGCACCATAATGTAATCCTAGTCCACCAGTAAAAAGTCCATATCCGTATGCAACCTGTATCTTATCATTGGCCCCAATTCCGGACATTGCTAGCACTCTAGTTACACACTCCTGCCAGATATCAATATCCTTCCTAGTATATCCTACCACTGTAGCCTTTCCTGTGGTTCCCGAAGATGCATGAACTCTAACAACTTCAGATTGGGGAACTGCAAATAATCCAAAGGGATAATTCTCCCTAAGGTCCTCTTTTGTAGTAAAGGGTAACTTATTAAGATCTTCTATTCCCCTAATATCTCCTGGCTCCAGGCCCATCTGCTGCATTTTCTTACGGTAGAACTCTACATTATGATAAACCCGTTTCACAGTTTTTTTCAGCCTAACACCCTGCATATTCAGTATTTCATCTCTGCTCATGCATTCCTTGGCTTCATTCCAGATCATAATACTACATCCTCCTGTTCAGCAACCGAGTATCCCTTTTCTTTTAATACTGATTTACTTCCTTCTAAATTATCAGTATTTAATATTATCAAAGGCACCTTACCACTACGGATTACAATAGAATAAATATAGTTTACACCAAAACCTGCGTCAGCTATAACCTGTAGTAAATCATGAAGAACTCCGGGCTTATCCTCTAGCTCCACTGCAATCGCCTCAGATACTGTAACTGCAAAACCACCCTCAGTTAATACGGCTTTAGCCCTTTCAGGTTGGTCTACTACAATCCTTAATATGGCAAACTCCGGTGTGTCAAAGGAAGCAATTGCCCTTAAATTGATATTGTTACTTTTTAATATAGCTGTTACTTTTGCTACACTACCGACTTCATTCTGCACAAATATTGATAGCTGTTGGATCATTAAATACCCCTCCATTTCCTTATACTCTAATTCTTCTTACNGGTTGATAGGGTTCATCTTCCTAAGAACTAAAGGTTATATCCAATCTCAAATGCCTTCTTATTGATTTCCACCGTCTTTGCAGGCACAGTCTTTTCTATAACGGATAGCCACTCTTCCTTTGTAAAATCCATATGCTGTGCTGCAAGTCCTAGCACTATTACATTAAACACCCTACTGTTACCCAGCTTTTTTGCCTCATCTATTGCATCAACCCTAAATACCCTGTGGTCCTTAGCCAGGTCTTCTATAATGTTTTCTGGGTATTTTTCCGCACCAATTACAACTGGCATAGGGTCTATCCTCTGGTCGTTAACTACTATAGCCCCATCCTTTTTAAGAAAATGGACATATCTTAAGGCCTCTAGCTTTTCAAATGCAATCAAAACATCAGCCTGGCCTTCCTCTACTATAGGCTCATTTACCTTCTTTCCATATCTTACAAATGTTACAACGCTTCCTCCACGTTGTGCCATACCATGCACTTCTGAAAGCTTAACATCATATCCTGCTTGAATTGTGAGGCCACCAAGAATTCTACTGGTTAGCAATGTTCCCTGCCCGCCTACACCAACAATCATTATGTTTTTTGTATCCATGGTTTCCTCCTATTTTAATTTCACACTTTTAATTGCGTCAAACTTACAAAACTCCACACAAAGGCCACAGCCATTACACATAGTATCATTAATTTCGATACTGCCATCTTCCTTTTTAGTTATAGCAGGACATCCAGGCTTCATGCACATACCGCACCTCTTACACTTATCTTGGTCTATAGTATATTGCTTAGTTACAGGTGACTTATCAAGCAAAGCACAAGGAGCCTGAGCAATTATAACCACAATCTCATCTAATCCTACTGATTCCTTTATAGTCTTTTCAAGTTTTTTGGTGTCAAAGGCATTAATTGTATGAACNTTAGATACACCAAGAGCCTTACAAAGCTCCTCTAAATCTATACTATATGTNGNTTCACCCTTAAGAGTTAATCCAGTAGCCGCATGGTCCTGATGACCTGTCATTCCTGTTGTGGAATTATCAAGTATCACAACCGTTCCTGTACTCTTATTATATACCATGTTCATAAGTGAATTAAGGCCAGTATGCAAAAATGTTGAGTCTCCAATTACGGCTACCCAATCCTTAATATATTCCTTACCCTTGGCCTTCTCCATTCCATGAAGCGATGAGATACTTGCTCCCATACATATAGTTGTGTCTACTACACTTAATGGTGCCACTGCTCCTAAAGTATAACAGCCTATATCTCCTGCAGCCCTAATCTTTAGCTTCTTTAACACAGAAAATACACTTCTATGGGGACATCCTGGACATAGAATAGGAGGACGATTTGGTATTTCAGCCGCCTCAGCTATGTATACATCCTCACCTTTTATAGCCTTTTTTATCATATTTGCAGAATATTCTCCCTGAACTGTAAGGATATCCTTTCCTATAGCCTCAATCCCCCAAGATCTTACCTGCTCTTCAATAATAGGGTCTAATTCNTCNATAATATATAAGGTCTCTACCTTTGAAGCAAATTCCTCAATCAGTCTTCTTGGAAGTGGATTCACTATACCAAGTTTTAATACTGAAGCTTCCGGAAGGGCCTCTTTCACATACTGATAGGGTATCCCTGAAGTTATAACTCCTATCTTACTATCATTATACTCCACNGTATTAATAGGAAAATCATAGCCATCTTCCGCAAGGGCCCTCTCCCTACTCTCCACAAAAAGATGCCTTCCCTTTGCATTTCCTGGCATCATAACGTTCTTGGCAAAATCTCTTACATAGGGCTTATCCTCTATATCAAGTCTTTCATTAAGCTCTACTAATCCNTGTGAATGGGATAGCCTAGTAGTAGTCCTTACAATAACAGGTGTATCGTATTTCTCACTTAGGTCAAATGCATACTTAACAAAATCCTTTGCTTCACAACTATCTGATGGCTCTAATACTGGTATTTTAGCCGCCCTTGCAACAGCTCTTGTATCCTGCTCATTCTGTGAACTATAAAGACCAGGATCATCGGCAACAATTATAACCAAGCCACCATTTACACCTATATAGGATACGGTAAATAAGGGGTCTGCCGCCACATTTAGACCTACATGCTTCATAGATGCCAAGGCTCTAACCCCACTAATAGAAGCNCCAATTGCTACCTCCATCGCCACCTTCTCATTAGGTGACCATTCAGAATATATCTCATCATATTTGACAATATTTTCACTAATCTCTGTACTCGGTGTCCCAGGATATGCAGCAGACAGCTTACAACCAGCTTCATAAGCTCCTCGTGCAAATGCTTCATTACCGAGCATTAATACTTTTTCTGACACTTGTGTTTCCCCTTTCATATATATCTAGCAATTAATATATTTGTATTGTTTTATTTACGTAAATCTGTTACTCGTCTTGCCTTACCTTCAAATCTCTTTAAACTTCTTGGTCCTACCAATTTTATCATAGCATCAAGTCCAAGTACAGTCCTTAGGTCAAATTTAATCTTCTTTTCCAGTTCGCCAAGCTTTGCGTAGGAATCAAGCAAACTTTCATCAGCAAGCTCAACACTGATTTCCATAGTATCCATATGGTTCTTACGGTCTACAAGTATCTCATAATGTGCCCCAATCTGGGGAATCTTAAGGAGTACCTCCTCAATCTGGCTTGGAAATACATTGACTCCACGAATGATTAACATGTCATCAGACCTACCTGACAGATTCTCCATTCTTACAGTAGTTCTTCCACATTTACAAGGCTCATAAAAGAGTCTTGTGATATCACCTGTACGGTATCTAATGAGAGGCAGAGCTTCCTTAGTGATACAGGTAACAACCAGCTCACCCTTCTCTCCAGCCGCTAGAACTTCCCCTGTATCTGGATTGATGATTTCTGGAATAAAATGATCCTCATTAATATGCATTCCACATAATTCAAGACATTCACCAGATACTCCAGGTCCTATTAGCTCACTCATACCATAATTCTGAGTAACCTTCATCTCACGACCAAAGAGCTTGTACATTTCTTCTCTCATTGGCTCTGTCATGCCCTCTCCACCAAACAGACCTATCTTTATATTTAATTTCTTGCCCATTTCTTTTGCTATTTCACCTATATGTAATGCATATGAAGGTGTGGCTACAAGAAGTGTTGCTTCAAAATCCTCCATATACATAATCTGCTTCTGGGTATTTCCTGAGGAAGCAGGTACCACACTGGCTCCAATATTCTCAAGCCCATAATGAAGTCCCAAAGCTCCTGTAAACATTCCATATCCAAAGCTTATCTGAGCAACATCATCAGAAGATGCTCCTCCCATGCATGCTATCCTAGATACGCATTCAGTCCACAAATCCATATCATTTTTTGTATATCCTACCACTGTTGGCTTACCTGTAGTTCCAGATGAAGCATGGATACGAACTAGGTCCTTTTTTGGCGCAGTAAACAATCCAAATGGATAGTTGTCCCTTAGGTCCTGCTTCATAGTAAATGGAAGCTTAGCCAAATCATCAAGGTCCTTAATATCCTCACAAGCAACTCCCGCTTGATTCATTTTTTCTCGATATGCTGGTACCTTTTCATATATACGGTTTAAGGTTTCCTTAAGCCTATTAAATTGAAGGTCACTCATTTCTTGCCTTGTAAGGGTCTCTTCTTTAGCCCAAATCATAATACTATCCCTCTCTATATTATTATTTGTATTAAATCTTACTCATTCCTCTTATCTAAAATTTACTCTTCAATTGCCTCATTAGTAATTATATATCGCTTTCCTCATAACAAGCNAATACTTTATCTACCTTATCCTTTTTCATTTTAGGACTAAGTATACTTACAATTGGCACGACCACTAGGCCTGCAACCATAGCTAAGGCTCCAGCATTTACTGNAGAAGAAATATATTTGAAAATCATGTTAGATGTTGTAATTCCAACACCAATTATAAAGCTTGCCCACACAGCAGCCTTGGTAACTTTTTTCCAATACAGTCCATATAGAAAAGGTGCTAGGAATGCTCCCGCTAAGGCTCCCCAGGATATTCCCATCATCTGTGCTATAAACACAGTCGGCCTTATAGCTAGAACAACTGATATTCCTATAAAGAACACTATGAATATTCTCATAATGCCAAGCTGCTTCTTCTCGCTCATATCCTTATACAGGGTATCCTTGATAAAGTCTAAGGTTATTGTTGAGCTAGAACTAAGTACCAAGCTAGATAGGGTCGACATGGAAGCTGACAAAACTAAAACAACAATTATACCTANCAATACATCAGATAGGTTATGTAGCATATNTGGTACTATGGCATCATATATAACCTTGCCCTGTTCACTATAAATGGTATCATTATCAAATAATCTTCCAAAGCCTCCAAGAAAATAACTACCGCCAGCTA
>JGI24710J26742_10001216_pt1 | contig 23872 bp, 18 predicted proteins | sample BioPla2DNA2_FD_26742 | JGI IMG/M metagenome (IMG submission 26742) | reverse complement strand
AAAAAAAGAAGTCCATAATATCCAGAGCATTTAATGTGACAAGTTCTATGTCACAAGCTTCAGAACTTCTAATTTGTGTTGAATTAAAATATGAAAGAGGTCATACATATGAACAAAACTATTATAAAAGAAATATTAAGCTGGGTTTTGGTATTAATAATAGCCATTGTATTAGCAAAATTAGCCAACCGGTTTGTACTATTCAAGGTATCAGTACCAACAGGCTCTATGGAAGATACCATAATGATTGGAGATAAAATATATACTCAAAAGGTTTCTTATTGGTTTAAGGATCCTGAGAGAGGAGATATCGTTGTATTCCCTTTTCCAGACGATGAAGAAAAAGATTATATTAAGAGAATTATTGGACTGCCAGGAGAAACCATAGCAGGAATTGATGGCTTGGTTTACATAGATGGAGAACCCATTGACGAGCCTTATGTTAAAGAAAAGCTGAAAAAAGATTTTGGACCATATACCGTCCCTGAGAATCATTACTTCATGATGGGAGATAATCGTAATGATTCTAATGATTCAAGATATTGGGACAATACCTTTCTTAACAGGGACAAGATTATGGGTAAGGCATTATTAAAATATCCTAATTTTACTTGGATGAATTAATATATGCTTCGTTTATTTCTATTACCTTATTGATTGCTTCTAGACCAGGAGCACCAATAGTATTTCGTTTGTTTACACAGGCTTCTAAGCTTATAGCATCATATATATCAGCTTCAAATACTGGACTATATTCCTTATATTCCTCAAGTTTCATATCTTCCAGTGAGATGTTTTTATCAATACAATATAGTATTATCTGACCAATTATACTGTGGGCATCCCTAAAGGGGATGCCTTTTTGCACTAGATAATCAGCAGCATCTGTTGCATTGGTAAAGCCATTCTTAGCACTATAAGCCATCTTAGACTTATTAACCTTAAGAGTAGAAACCATCCCATCAAATAAGGATAGGGATGTCTTTACTGTATCAATAGCATCAAAGGTTCCTTCTTTATCCTCCTGCATATCTTTATTATAAGCAAGGGGAAGACTTTTCATAGTAGTTAGTAAAGCAATCAAAGCACCATATACACGACCTGTTTTACCCCTAACCAATTCAGCAATATCTGGGTTTTTCTTCTGAGGCATGATACTTGAGCCAGTAGAGTATCCATCATCAAGTTCAATAAATTGATATTCATTACTATTCCATATGATTATTTCCTCACTAAAACGGCTTAGGTGGATCATAATCGTAGAAAGAGCACTAAGTAATTCTATTAGATAATCTCTGTCAGATACACTATCCATACTATTTAATGTTGGACCGTCAAAACCAAGAAGCTCTGCTGTATAATCACGATCTAAAGGGTAGGTTGTTCCTGCTAGGGCTCCTGAGCCTAGAGGACAAAGGTTCATCCGTTTATAAATATCTGATAATCGTGATCTATCTCTCTTGAACATCTCCACATATGCACCAAGGTGATGGGCTAGTGTTACAGGCTGAGCCTTCTGAAGGTGTGTGAAACCAGGAAGATAGGTTTGAGTATGAGCCTTCATAAGCTCATGAAGAGTGATTATGATTTTTTTTAGCAGAAAATCAATATTCCCAATCTCTTCTCTTATATACAGCTTCATATCCAAGGCTACCTGATCATTCCGGCTTCTTCCAGTGTGAAGCTTCTTCCCTGCATCTCCTATACGATTTATTAATTCAGCCTCTATGAAGCTATGGATGTCCTCACTTTCCATATCAATAGGCAAGCTTCCACTTGTAATATCATCTTCAATGCCCTTAAGGCCATCAATAATTAGTTCTTTCTCTCCATCTGTTAGAATTCCACTTTTAGCAAGCATAGTAACGTGGGCAATACTCCCCATAATATCCTGGGAATAAAATCTGCTATCATAGGATATTGATGCATTAAAATGATGAACCATTTCATTAGTTTCTTTGGTAAAACGTCCTCCCCAAAGCTTCATATATTACACCTCTTTCTATATAATCATATTTATAGTTCCATTCTTTAAATTATTAATATATTACCTTGTTTTAGATAGAGATGCAAGCAAAAGTTTATAATTATGCAAAAACATTTATAAAGTTGCATAAAAAATAGAGTGTAAAAGAGTTAAAATAATAATGTGATTTAAGTCACAATTTTTTATCTGAGGTATGGTATAATTATTGTATCTATAAGAATATTTTTCATAATCCAGTAAATAATACATAAGAGTAATGTTAAATTTTACTAATACCCATATTAATAAAAGAAAGGATGTATCATATGAAGAAAATGTTAATTGAACAAGTTATAGGAAGAGAAATAATAGATTCAAGAGGAAANCCAACTGTTGAAGTGGAGGTTGTTCTTGCCGATGGAAGTCTTGGAAGAGCAGCGGTACCNTCAGGAGCTTCCACAGGTGCGTTCGAAGCAGTTGAGTTAAGAGATGGGGATAAGGGCAGATATCTTGGCAATGGTGTTCTTAAAGCAGTTAACAATGTTAACACAGAGATAGCTTCAGCTTTAATTGGTATGGATGCATCTAATCAGACTGAAATCGATAGGAAGATGATTGAGCTTGATGGTACTCCTAATAAAGGAAAACTAGGTGCCAATGCAATTCTAGGTGCTTCCCTTGCAGTTGCTAAGGCAGCTGCAACATCATTAAAGCTTCCTCTATATCGTTATTTAGGCGGTGTTAATGCTAAAACATTACCAGTTCCTATGATGAATATTATCAATGGTGGTCAACACGCTGACTCCAGTTTAAATATTCAGGAATTCATGATTATGCCAGTTGGTGCTAAGAGCTTTTCTGAAGCTTTAGAACATAGTGCAACAGTATTCCATACCCTTAAGAAGCTTCTTAAGACGGATGGGTATGTAACAGCTGTTGGTGATGAGGGTGGATTTGCACCTAAGTTTAATAGTGACACTGAAGCTCTTGATTATATTGTAAAGGCTATTGAAGCTGCTGGATACACTCCTGGTCAGGATTTCTATATTGCAATAGATGCTGCTGCTACAGAGATGTATGAAGAAGCTAAGGCTGCTGGAAGAGAAGGGGAATACCTATTCTGGAAATCAGGTGAATATAAGACAGTAGAGCAGATGGTTGATTTCTGGGATGAGATCTGCACTAAATATCCAGTAATATCTCTTGAGGATGGACTTTCTGAGGAGGATTGGAAGGGATGGAAGCTATTAACTGAGCGTATTGGTGATAAGGTTCAGTTAGTTGGAGATGACCTTTTTGTTACAAATACTGATAGAATCATAAAGGGCATAAACCAAGGAATTTCTAACTCTGTATTAATTAAATTCAATCAGATTGGTACACTTACTGAGACACTAGATGCAATTGAAATGGCAATGAATAATCGTTGGACCGCAGTAGTATCTCATAGATCCGGTGAGACAGAAGATGTTACCTTGGCAGATATTGCAGTTGCCACTAATGCAGGGCAGATTAAAACTGGTGCTCCTTCCAGAACAGACCGTGTTGCTAAGTACAATCAACTTCTTAGAATTGAACAAGAGCTTGGCAGTAATGCAAGATATTTAGGTAAGGATGCATTTAAAGTTGTAAGATAAGAGAACAAGATGAATTAAAATGGGCTTATGTATAAGGAATTCCTTATGCATAAGCCCTATTTCATAACAAGCAAATCGGCATACTTACCTTGCTAATTCGCCTGTTCTTCCTTTAGTGGAATTATTCTATTTAATACAATCTTAGTGTTTTACTTCATATGGTGGAGCTGCTTGACAACGATAGTACTTTACTACATTGCCACTAAATCTTTTAAGGTGATGCTTATTACATATATCCTTATCACTAATATAAGGCATATTATCATACATCGACCACAGTGCTTTATCCAAATTGTCATCTCTATATGGTCTATTAAAATTATTTAATAAATTAATGGCTGGGTTCATACATACACCTCATCTATGTAAATTATTTTTTTCATCTTCTATATAATAAACCGAAAGTTCATCTATTTCAAGTAAAAACAGGACGAAAAACAAGAAATTTACAAATTTAGTAAAAATGCACAAGCTCACTTTATTAATTCATAATATTTCCATAATATTTTTTACTGTTGTAGCTTTTATTAGACTTCTTCTGGAATTCCACTATTACAATTGGTGCCATAGAAAGAAGCAGTACCATGGCCCATTGCCTTATATCTAAGGGAACAACTTGAAATACCTTGGCAAGTGGTGGAAAGGATATTACGGCAACCTGTAAAAATGAGCATATAATGAAGGAGAATACTAATCTAGGATTACTGGATATTCCTACATCAGAAAGTGAGCGGTCGCTTCGCATATTAAATGAATGAAAAAGCTGTGAGAGACTTAATACTGCAAATGCCATGGTTCTTCCTACTGAAGGAATTGTTCTTCCTGCAACAAGATCATAAAAGTGATATCCTATCACAAAAGCGGTTAAGGCCAAGGAACCAATCATAAATCCCTCAACTATTATTCGGAAAGCTAGACCATCAGCAAAAAGTCCTTTGGTTTGGGGTATTGGTTTCTTCTTCATAATATCCTTCTCAGCAGGTTCCATACCCAGGGATATGGCTGGAAGTGAATCTGTAACAAGGTTCACCCAAAGTAATTGAACAGCTACTAAAGGCATAGGAAGGTCAAATAACATAGCGACAAATATAGTTAGTATCTCACCAATATTGCTAGATAGTAGAAAATGCACTGCTTTTTTTATATTATCATAGATACCTCTACCTTCTTTTACTGCCGAAACAATGGTGGCAAAGTTATCATCTGTTAGGATCATGTCTGCAGCATTCTTGGCCACATCAGTTCCCGTAATTCCCATAGCACAACCAATGTTAGCTGCTTTAAGGGCAGGGGCATCATTAACACCATCCCCTGTCATGGCGACCACCTCACCACGGCTTTGGTATGCTTTTACAATGCGGACCTTATGCTCAGGTGATACCCGTGCAAATACTGTATATCTAGGAATTTCCTTCACCAGTGTATCTGCATCCATCCTAGATAGTTCATCACCAGTAATGGCCTGAGAGCTGTCAGTTAAAATACCTAGCTCTCTCCCAATAGCCATAGCAGTAAGTACATGGTCTCCAGTTATCATAACAGGTTTAATGTGAGCATCTTTACATAAGGCAACAGCTTCTTTAACTTCCTCTCTTGGTGGATCTATCATTCCTATTAGGCCTATAAGGGTCAGACCTTTTTCCATATCAGCTGGTTTATTGGTAACAGAGGATCTTGGTACATTTTTATAGGCAACAGCAATTACTCTTAATGCTTTATTGGTCATTGAATTATTTAATAGGTTTAGCTTGGCAATGTCCCTTCCCGTCATTGGATGGGAACCCTTATCCCTATATATATGTGTACATCTTTTAATAAGGAAATCATAAGCTCCCTTAGTTATACTTCTATAGGTGTGGTCAGGAGAATTATGTACTGTAGTCATTAACTTTCTACTTGAATCGAAGGGTATTTCACCAATTCTAGGGTAAGAATTATCCAGAGAAGATTTAATTATATTAGCTTGATATGCAGCCATAACGATTGCTTTTTCCGTAGCTTCCCCTGTAGCCTCAACTGTTCCATTATCGATTTGTAGAGAGGCATCACAGCATAAGGCGCCGTGGGAAAGGAGGTAGGCCCCGAATTCACTGGCTCCAGTTTCCCTACCATTGATTGAGCAAATCTCTGTTACTGTCATAATATTTTGAGTTAAGGTTCCTGTTTTATCAGAGCATATAACAGTGGCACTACCCAAGGTTTCAACTGCAGGAAGCTTACGAATAACTGCATTTTTCTTAGCCATCCTCTGAACACCAATAGATAGCATAATGGTTACAATGGCAGGAAGCCCCTCTGGGATTGCTGCAACAGCAAGACCCACTGAAGTCATAAACATATCGAAGACGGGCAGCTGCTTCATCAGTCCTAGGATAAAGATGAATACACAGATTACTAGAGCTGCAATGCCTAGAGTTCTTCCTGTCTTAGCTAGCTTTATCTGTAGAGGTGTCATAGGTGGCTCATCGTCCATAATTAGCTTTGCAATATGACCAACCTGAGTATTCATACCTGTATCTGTAACTATGGCAACACCTCGCCCATAGGTTACAATCGTAGTTGACATAACAAGATTAATTCTATCACCAAGGCTTGTGTTTTCAGGCAGACGCTTTTCAGCATATTTATCTACTGGATGGGATTCCCCTGTCAAAGAGGCTTCCTCAACCTTAAGATTTACTCCTTTTACAAGTCTAGCATCGGCAGGAACAAAGTATCCTGTTTCAAGTGATATAATATCACCTGGGACCAAGTCTACTGAATCCACCATTCCAAGCTTTCCATCTCTAAGAACATGGGCAGTAGGAGCTGACATTTTCTTAAGGGCATCAAGTGCCTTTTCTGCCTTGGATTCCTGCATTACGCCTAAAGTGGCATTAAGTATTATAATAATTAGTATTATAATTGGATCCACATAATTAGGCTGACCTTCAAGAAAAGATACTACAAAAGATATAAGGGCAGCCAGAATTAAGATGATTATCATGAAATCTTGAAATTGAGCTATAAATTTTTGAAAAAGATTCTTACCTTTTTTAACTTCAAGATGATTGGGGCCGTAGGTTTTCTGTCTTTTTAATACCTCCTCTGAGGTTAGTCCCCTTGATAATGATGTTTTAAGTTGTTTGACAGTTTCTTCTACAGACATTGAATGCCATTGCATAGAAATTTCTCGTCCTATCTATTAATTCTCTATAAATTATATGATTGGTTGGTCTTATTATGCTTTCTTAATGATCAACTATAGCTTTAATGTTTTGTTTAAAAAGATCTTAAAGTCCTGTGTGCTCACCTTACATAATCATCCATAACCTTTTTGCGTATTAAAAAGAAGATTACAATTTGCAGAATAAGCACAAGAGCACATAAGCCCCCTACTAAAGCCATGACTTTTTCAATGTAAGTAACGGCTGAAACGAGCATAATGCGATAGGTAGTGAACGCCCCAATACCACAACCTAAAATAGTGGGAATGAAATAGATAAATAGCATTTGTTTTGTGATAAGCTGCTTTATGTTTTTCCCTTTTAACCCCAACTTTTGCAGATTATCATATACACCTGTGTCATTCCATATCGTACTAATCAATTTGAGGCCAATTACCATAATTGAAGAAACAAAGGAGAGTATTGCGATAAAGAACATTAGCAAAAGGTATGTTGCAAAGGCTTCTAATTGTGTCGTTGTACTACTTAATTTTGAAAGTGGGTAAAGGACCCATACACGGACTGTCCGTGTTTCATTCCCGTAATAGGGAAAATACTCTGCTTTACCGCCGGTTTTATCAAAGACTGGGCTGTTGTGTCAATTGGAGTATATCTGCCCTCCGCTTTCAAATCTTTATCAAATTTACGACGTTTCCGGGGCATAATGTAATCCATAAGCATTATTACTATATTTTTCCTGACACCTTATATTATATACTGCAGACCGAATAATAAAAAGGATATTTATGACTTTCTCTTTATGTATATCTTATTAAAGATGAGTCCTGCGATGGAGATAAGAAATACAGGAATGAGGTTGTGCTTGTAACGACCATAGTACTGACTGACTACTTCGTAATTTTCCCTTAGGGTATAGCCAAGTCCTATTAGTAGGGTATTCCATACTGTTATTCCCAGGGCTGAATAAGAGAAGTAGGTTACTGGATTTAATTTGGCTGAACCAGCAACTAGGGCTATGTATGTACGTATAAGTGGTATAACCCTGCCCATACAAACAGCTGCAGCTCCGTGACTATTAAATCTGTTAAATGCTGAGTCTATTCCTTTTTCGGATTTTGGAAAGCGTTTCTTGATTTTATTAAGTAAAGCTGCACCTCCAAACCATCCAATAGTGTAGGTGATACCTGTACCTATAAGACCAGCTATGATGCTTAAGACTAGAATAAATATAAAGTTTGTGTTATTAATTGAGGCTACAGCACCAGAAAAGGGTAGGACAATTTCGCTTGATACAGGAAAGCAAGCATACTCTAGCATGATAATAATAAACATTGCAAGTGTGCCATATTCATAGATTAAATCGGTGAGAAAGCTCATTGGGACCTCCATAAGTAGGGGATTCGAATATAATATATGCATATACCTACAAGGTAATACTTAATATAAGTAGTTTTTTGAAATTCCTTGACAAAATGATTTGCTATGATTATAGTATTTATTAGTATTATTTTTTGAAATAGAATAGGCTAGAAGCTTTGATAAGGAGTAGTAGGAGTCAATGTACTTTCAGCGAGCTACCGGTGGTGGAAGGTAGTAGTAACAAGCTCTGAACTCGCCTTGGAGTTCCCTTTCTGAAATTAAGTAGGTTGGGGCGGTAATCCCGTTATCGATATTTAAAGTGCATAATGAAATTCTTTGAAACAAGTTTCGTAATATATTTCATTATGAATTAGAGTGGTACCACGGAAGTGATAATCCTTTCGTCTCTATTAATGGGCAGGTAGTGCGGTTGAGATACCGACTTCTGCGTCATATTGAGGCGGGAGGGTTTTTTGATTTGCGGGTAAGTAAAGAGAGCAAAGTCTTTCTTGGATTAATACGCTTATCGTGGAAATATATAATAGGAGGAATTAATTATGGCTATACCTTATAATTATAAGGAAATAGAAAAGAGATGGAGAAAGAACTGGGAGCAGAATCCGATTAATGTAGATGATGGAAAGAAGCCAAAGTATTATTGTCTTGATATGTTTCCATACCCTTCTGGAAGTGGACTCCATGTAGGCCACTGGAGAGGTTACGTTATCAGCGATGCTTGGAGCAGATATAAGATACTTAATGGTTACTATATCATCCATCCAATGGGATGGGATGCTTTTGGCTTGCCAGCAGAGAACTATGCTATTAAGATGGGCGTTCATCCAAGTGTTTCTACAGCAGAGAATGTAGCTAATATTAAGGAACAGATTAAAGAGATAGCTGCAATTTATGATTGGGATATGGAGGTTAATACAACAGATCCTGATTTCTATAAATGGACGCAGTGGATTTTTGTTAAAATGTTTAAAGCTGGGCTTGCTTATGAAAAAGAGATGCCAATTAATTGGTGCCCTTCATGTAAGACTGGTCTTGCTAATGAAGAGGTTGTCAATGGTTCCTGTGAGCGTTGTGGTGAAACAGTAACAAAGAAGAACCTAAAACAGTGGATGCTTCGTATTACAAAATACGCAGATCGTTTACTAGATGATCTTGATAAATTAGATTGGCCAGAAAAAGTTAAGAAGATGCAGGCAGAATGGATAGGTCGAAGCTATGGGGCAGAGATTGACTTTGCCATTAAAGATAGTGACAAGGCTATTAAAGTATATACCACAAGACCTGATACCTTATACGGTGCAACCTTTATGGTATTAGCACCTGAACATGTGTTGGCTAAAGAGATTACGACTGATGAGCAAAGAAATGCAGTAGAAGAGTACATTAATAAGGCTTCAACAAAATCTACTGTGGATCGTCTTCAGGATAAGGAAAAGACTGGAGTGTTCACAGGAAGCTATGCAATTAACCCTCTTAATAATGAATTAATACCAATATGGATTTCTGATTATGTTTTGGTTGATTATGGAACAGGTGCAATTATGTGTGTACCAGCCCATGACGATAGAGACTTCGCATTTGCAACTAAGTTTGAGATCCCAATTGTTCAGGTTATATCAAAGGATGGTAAAGAGAATCCTGAACTAACAGAAGCCTATACAGAGCCAGGCATTATGATTAATTCCGGAGAATGGAATGGTATGGATTCTGAGCAGGCTAAGGCGGAAGTACCTGATATGTTAGAAAAACAGGGAATTGGACAGAAGACCATTAATTACAAGCTTAGAGACTGGGTATTCTCTAGACAACGTTATTGGGGAGAGCCTATTCCAATTGTTCATTGTGATCACTGTGGTCCAGTGCCAGTTCCTGAAGAGGAATTGCCATTACTATTACCAGAGGTTGAAAAATATCAGCCTACTGGAACAGGAGAATCACCTTTAGCAGATATTCATGACTGGGTTAATACTACATGTCCTCAGTGTGGTGCTCCAGCAAAGAGAGAAACCAATACCATGCCTCAATGGGCAGGTTCATCCTGGTATTTCCTTCGTTATGTTGATAGTAAAAATGATAAGGAATTAATATCTAAAGAAAAGGCAGAGAAATATCTACCTGTTGATATGTATATCGGTGGTGTAGAACATGCAGTACTTCATTTGCTATACTCAAGATTCTATACTAAGTTCTTGAATGATATTGGTGTAGTTGATTTTGATGAGCCATTCCTCAAGCTATTCAACCAAGGTATGATTGGTAAGGACGGAGCTAAGATGAGTAAATCAAAGGGTAATGTGGTATCTCCTGATGAACTTGTTAGAGATTATGGTTGTGACGCCCTAAGATTATACGAATTATTTGTTGGACCACCAGAACTCGATTCAGAGTGGGATGATAGGGGAATTGATGGAGTTTATCGCTTTATTAACCGTTTCTACAATTTGGTTATGGAGAATAAGGATAAATTAACTCAGGAAACAGCTGAAACTATAAAGCTTCGTAATAAATTGGTTTATGATATAACAACAAGACTTAATGCTTTCAGTCTTAATACAGTAGTAAGTGGTTTTATGGAATACAATAATAAAATGCTTGATATTGTGAAAAAAGAGGGTGGCATTGATAAAGAAACCCTTGAGACAGCTATAATACTACTTTCACCATTTGCTCCACATATTGGTGAAGAGCTATGGCATGTGATGGGAAATGAAACTTCTGTATTTGAGAATACATGGCCAACCTACGATGAAGATAAGATGAAGGATGATGAAATCGAAATTGCTATCCAGATCAATGGTAAAACTAAGGGTACGATTATGATTTCAGCTGAGTCTTCTAAAGAGGAAGCGATAAGCCTAGCAAAAGAGGCTATGGCAGATAAGCTAACTGGAAACATAATTAAAGAAATCTATGTTCCAAGGAAGATAGTAAATGTTGTAATGAAATAATATAATAACAAAAAGTTATATAGTAGAAAACATAGCTCTATCTTATTGGTGTTTTATAAGAATCAGAATGAGGGTGAATATATGAGTTTCGGCGTCGACCGGCCGTAACTCATATATTCACCCTCATTCGTTAATTTATCAAATGGGTTTATGGGTTTGTTTTTTATCTTTGAACTCGTCCTGATGCATCTCCACCAGCAAGCTTCTTGACTTCATCTACAGACACCTGATTGAAATCTCCTTCAATACTGTGCTTTAAGCAGCTTGCAGCAACAGCAAACTCAATAGCTTCTTGAGGTTCATAGTCATTAAGAGTACTGTAGATTAATCCTGCACCGAAGGAATCACCACCGCCAACTCTATCTACGATATGGATTAAATAATTCTTACTAAAATAGAATTCCTTACCGTCATAAAGCATAGCTGCCCAGTTATTATCATTGGCAGAGAGGGAGCCCCTAAGAGTAATAGCAACCTTGGAGAAGTTGAAGCGTTCAACTAGTTGCTTTGCAACATCCTTGTAGCCCTCATGATTTACTTGACCAGCTGTAACATCAGTGTTAGCAGCCTTGATTCCGAACACATCGCTGGCATCTTCTTCATTGGCGATAACTACATCAACATAATGACAAAGCTCCCCCATAACCTTACCTGCTTTTTCCTTAGACCATAATTTATTACGATAGTTAAGGTCACAGCTTATGGTGATGTTACGTTCTTTGGCAGCCTTACATGCTTCTAGGCAGATTTCTGCAACATTATCACCTAGAGCAGGAGTAATTCCTGTAAAGTGGAACCAATCTACACCTTCAAATATCTTATTCCAGTCAAAATCCTTGGTAGTAGCAGTTGCAATAGAAGAACCAGCACGATCATATATTACCTTAGATGGACGTTGACTTGCGCCCTTTTCTAAGAAATATATTCCAACTCTGTCACCACCTCTAGTAATTAAGGAAGTATCCACACCAAATCTTCTTAAGGAATTAACACCAGCCTGGCCAATCTCGTGGGTGGGAAGTTTAGTAACAAAGGCAGCATCTAAACCGTAGTTTGCTAAGGAAACAGCAACATTAGCTTCTCCACCGCCATAAGTAGCCCCATAGGTGTCTGCCTGAACAAAACGATAGTATCCTTCTGGAGCTAGTCTCAACATAATTTCGCCAAAGGTTACAATTTTTTTACTCATAATAATTTCATACCTTTCTTATTATTAATTATTTTTTCTGAAGCAAATGAACGGCAAATCCACCAATATCCTTAGTAAGGTATACAGCTATAAAATTACCGCATTTATCATACTTAGCTGTATCCATATTAACTTGGATATTCTTCTTAGATAGGTGATAGATTGCTCTTTTTACATCGTTTGTTTGAATAGCAATGTGTCCATGCTCTCCAAGGAAAGGAGACTTTAGGACTTCGATTCCGCTACCTGCAAAGATAGAGCTATTGCCGTCATTCTTATTAAAACCAAATATTGATACAAATGTATCTGCAATAGAGTTAGCTTCTCCTTCGTCTTTAGTATTAATACCAACATGCTTTAATTCGAAACCAAGCATTAACTGTATTGCTTCCTCGGTAAGTTTACGAATACCATCAAAATCCTTAGCTTTTAATAAATCCTTCCTTACCATCCAGCTTCCACCACAAGCAATTACCTTGTTGAAATCTAGATAAGAGTTGATGTTTTTCTCGTTAATGCCTCCTGTAGGCATAAATTTTATTCCTGTGTAAGGAGCTGCCATAGCCTTGATTTTAGCTAAGCCTCCACTGGCTTCTGCTGGGAAGAACTTTACGACATCTAGACCATGTTCTAAAGCTTGTTCAATATCAGATGGACTTGAACATCCAGGAACAATAGGAATATCCTTTGATAGGCAGTAAGATACTATCTTGGGATTAAAGCCTGGGCTTACGATAAACTTAGCCCCAGCATTTATAGCCCTATCCACCTGTTCAGTAGTCAAAACAGTACCTGCACCAACTATCATATCTGGGTACGCTTTTGTCATAGCAATAATAGATTCCTCTGCGGCATCAGTACGAAATGTTACTTCTGCGCAAGGTAGTCCACCATCATAAAGGGCCTTAGCTAGTGGGAGAGCATCATCCACATCATCTAATGCTATTACAGGTACAATACCAAGTAATCTAATATCTTCTAAAATAGAATTCATAATTCTCCTCCGATCATAAATATAATTGACATTTAAAAAAGTTTCGTGATATGATACCAATATATCATAATATGATACTAATAAGACGATTATAGGATTCTTTACCCATTATGTCAAGGTGTGATGTATAATCTTATTATGGACATTCATTCATGAAATATTTTCACCAATAAAACGAAATTTATTAATTTATTAATATGAAGGAGTAGAAGTTACACTATGGAGACTAAGAATCCAATACAATCAGCAGAAAGAATATTCAACATATTAGAATATGTTGCACATAATGGACCAGTAGGGGTAGTGGAGATAGGCAATGCTCTTGAACTTCATAAAAGCACTGTGCATAGAATGTTACTGTCATTAATCAGTATGGGATACGTGGAACAGAATGATAAATCTGGCAAATATCAATTAACTTTTAAGCTTGTGCAACTATCCAGCATATTTTTATCTAATATAGATATATATGCTATTGCCCATCCTTATATGGAGAGACTAGCTAAGGAGTGCCAGGAGACAGTTCATCTAGTAGAGCGTACAGGTAGTGATGTGGTTTATATTGATAAAGTTGAACCTGCTGGCCCAAGAGACAGTAGCATTAGAATGGCTTCCCATATTGGTCTTCTAAGACCTATGTATTGCTCAGCTGTTGGAAAAGCAATACTGGCGGAGCTACCTAAAGAAGAACTTTATAGTATCTGGGAAAATAGTAATCCAGAAAAGAAGACTGAGTATACAATAACCTCCCTTGATAAAATGGAGGAGGAGCTAAAGATGATAAAGATGAAGGGCTATGCATTGGATAATGAGGAGAATGAAATAGGAGTCCGTTGTATTGCCGGGGCTATTTTAGATTATAATAATAATAGTAAGTATGCCTTTAGTATATCTGCGCCCATTAGCAGGATGACAGATGAAAGAGTTGAAGAATTATCTTCACATGTACTTAAAATGAAAGGGGAATTATCTAAACACTTAGGAAATCTTTCATAAATCTTACGAAAATCATAGAAATAATGATAAGATTTTTACTATCTTTTTTTAACTATATATGGTAACATAATTAGAAAGAAATACTAGTTATACTAAGATGGTAAAAAATAGACAGAAAACAGGAGCATAAATTGAAAAACAATGATTTTTTTTGCTCTTTGTGCTTGCGGCTTGAAGTTTGCAGTTGTGATGAAAGGCATGGTGATCTATATGAAAATTTTATCGAAGTTTAATAAGAAGGATCTTTGGACAATTCCAAATATCCTCTGTTATGTGCGTCTTGCATTAATACCTGTTTTTGTTACAATGTATATTCGAGCCGAAGAGCCTGGCGAATATTTACAAGCTGCATTAATAGTTGTTGCTTCTGGTTTGACGGATTTCCTAGATGGTTTTATTGCCCGTAATATGAATATGGTTACTGAGCTAGGTAAATTAATAGATCCCCTAGCAGATAAGTTAACACAGGCATCCTTAATATTTGTTCTAGTTCTCAAAATAAGATGGATGTTTTTACTGCTTATTCTTTTCGTGGTTATGCAATTATTTATGCTTATAGCAGGAATAGCCATGCTAAAGAAGGGGAAGAAACTAGATGGGGCTAAGTGGTTTGGTAAGATTTCTACTACTGTATTCTATGTCACCATGATATTCTTAGTTGCCATGCCAAGATTAAACACTAGGGTTACTAACCTACTTATGTTTATATGTGGAATTTTTCTATTTCTGTCATTTGTTCTGTATGTTAGGGAATATGTTTATATGTATAGAGAGATTAGTGATGAAGATGGGATCAGTGAAGTGGTATAACTTCACTAATCCCATCTTTTGAATTACATATAAATATTTTGCCTTTTAATTTCGTCTAACTCCAGAAGAATTTCTTTTGATAAACTTTGCTCTAAGTAAGAGCTTGCTTGTTGTAACATTGTGAATCAGTCCGTCCAAGAGAAGGAATGCACTTTTACCAAGGTCAGTTCTATCTTGTCGGATGGTTGTAATAGAAGGGATAAATTGAGATGCAATAGGCAAGTCATCAAAACCTACTACACTAACATCTTCAGGTACTCGAAGTCCACGTTTCATAATCTCTGCAATAACACCGGTAGCTATAAGGTCACTGGCACACATTATGGCAGTAGCACCATTTTCTAAGAAACCAGGTAAATGATCTTTAGCGCAGTCAGGAACATAATAACCATAAGCCATTAATTTCTCATCAGGAACAAGTCCATGCTTATGCATACTATTAATAAAGGCTTGCTGTCTCTGCTCGCTTACCATTGAATTCTTTGAACCATTAAGTAGAGCAATCTTGGTATGGCCGAGGGAATGAAGATGATCTACAGCTAGGTCGATCCCTTCATCATTATCTGTTCCAACATATCCTACATGATTATTTCTCTCAATATAGTTGTCAAGCAAAACAGTGGGTACAGTGGTGGTAGCCAATTGCTTTACCCAATCATCGTGGAGGGTAAAACCTAGTAGGAATGCTCCACTATATCCATTCTTTAGCATATAAGTATCATACTTTTCTTGTGTCTGTAGGTTTAAGCTAGCTGGAACAACAGTAACTTCCCAGTGTCTTCTAGCTGCTGACAACTTAAATCCTACAACAATCTCATATCCAAATTGGTTTACATTCTCATAATCCATATTCTCGATGAATATACAGACCTTACGAGTGTTGGAGGTTCTCATTTTTTTCGACGCATAACCCATCTCAACAGCAGTATCTAATACTAGCTGACGCATCTCATCACTGATATCACTAGCTCCATTAAGCCCTTTCGATACCGTACTTACTGCTATTCCTAATTTGTTTGCTATATCTTTAATTGTTGCCAAGGATATTGCCTCCATTCAAAATATACCTTTATAAAATCAATCTCAGTATATAATGAAGTAAATACATTTTCAATGATTTATTGCGACTTTGTTTTTTCTAACAGATTTAACTATTAGGAATGTGTGATGTTTTGTATATATTGCATTGAGCTTACCTCTATAATTTGAAAAAACATAAATAATTACCATAAAATTTTAAATAATATATTGACAATTCGTTTATGGGGTGTTAGTCTATAGCTATAGTTTCGAAAATTTGCGAAAATTGTTATGGTGTTTGAATATCGCGGACTAATCTGCTTATTCGTGGAAATTAGGAGGAAGAGATGGAGAAAAGTTTTAAAAGTAATGTTGTTACCATTCTAGATTTGGATTATGGCACTACAGTTAAGGAAGCTAGTACTAAGGAATTATATAATGCCTTATCCAAAGCAGCTATGAATACCTTAGATAAGGAATGGGGGCTTACATCCTCTGATAAGAAGGTTTGCTATCTTTCAGCAGAATTTCTAATAGGTCGTTTAATATATAGTAACCTATATAATATGGGGCTTGTTAATCAATTTGTAGAACTTATGAGTGAGAACAACTTAGATATTCGTATGTTTGAAGATATCGAGGATGCTGCACTTGGTAATGGTGGCCTTGGAAGACTAGCTGCTTGTTTCCTTGATTCAGCTGCAACAATCGGTGTCACCCTTAATGGATATGGTATCAGATATAAATATGGTTTATTTAAGCAGTACTTTGAAGATGGTTTCCAGAAGGAGATGCCTGATGATTGGCAAAGGTTTGGAGATCCATGGTCTGTAAGGAGAGAAGATGAGAAGGTTCTTATAGAGTTTAAGGATCAATCTGTTTATGCAGTTCCATATGATACACCTGTTATAGGATATGGTGCCAAGACTATAAACACACTTAGATTATGGCAAGCTGAACCTGTTGAAGGTTTCAACTTTGAACTGTTTAATCAACAGAAATATCAAGAAGCAGTTATAAATAGTAACGAAGCAGAGGCGATCTGTAGCCTACTCTATCCTAATGACGATACGGATGAAGGTAAGAAGCTTAGATTAAAGCAGGAGTATTTCTTCTCTGCGGCAGCTGTTCAAGACATTGTTAGAAGCTACAAGAAGAAATATGGCAATGACTTTAGTCACTTTACTACTGAGTATGCAATTCAGTTAAATGATACTCATCCTGTTATAGCTATTCCTGAGTTTATTAGAATTATGATAGAGCAGGAGGGAATGACATTCAATAGGGCACAAAGAATCGCAAGAGATACATTCGCTTATACGAATCACACCGTTATGGCAGAAGCCCTGGAAAAATGGGGAGTCGATCTTTTACAATCAGTTATACCACAGGTTTATAAATATATAGAGATGTATGACAAGGCCCTTATTAAGGAACTTGAAGCTAATGGTAAAAAAACCTCGGCTGAGAAAAAACAGTATCTAATATTAGATGACAATACTATTCATATGGCAAGATTGGCTATCTACGGTACCCATTCAACTAACGGAGTGGCAAGACTTCATACAGAAATACTGAAAAACGATGCTCTAAAAGAATGGTATGACATATATCCGGAACGTTTTAATAACAAAACTAATGGTATTACTCAAAGAAGATGGCTAGCACTGTCTAATATGGAACTGTCAGGATTTATAAACGATAAGATTGGCAACTCATGGATTACTGATTTGACTCATTTAACCAATCTAATGAAATATGCAGATGACCCACAGGTTATAAAAGAATTTGCTGACATTAAGCAGATTAAGAAGAGACAGCTAGCTGAATACATAGAGAAAAATGAGGGCATCAAGATCAATCCTAATTTTATATATGATATACAGATTAAACGTCTCCATGAATATAAAAGACAACTACTTAACGCATTTTCCATATTAGATATATACTATGGGCTTAAGGATGGTAGAATTACAGACTTTAATCCTACAGTTTTCATATTTGGAGCCAAGGCTGCACCAGGCTACTTCAGAGCAAAGGGTATCATCAAGTATATTAATGAAATATCTAAATTGATTGATAGTGATCCTGATATGAAGGATAAGCTTCAAGTGGTATTCGTGACTAATTACAATGTATCCTATGCTGAGAAATTAACACCAGCTGCTGATGTCTCAGAGCAGATTTCTACCGCTGGGACAGAGGCTTCAGGAACCGGTAATATGAAATTTATGCTTAATGGAGCCGTTACTCTTGGAACCTTTGATGGAGCCAACGTTGAGATTGTAGAGCAAGCCGGAGAAGAGAATAACTTCATCTTTGGAGCTAGAGTGGAGGATATCGAGAAGCTTGGAGATACATATAACCCTAAGAAGATTTATGAGGAGAATCCTAGAATTAAGAAAGTAGTAGATACCCTTGTAGATGGTACTTTCTCAGATGGTGGTACTGGAATGTTTGAAGAATTATATAAGTCAATTCTTGAAGGAGCTAGTTGGCATAAGCCAGATCATTATTACCTACTTCTAGACTTTATACCATATGTAACTGCTAAGCTTAGAGTTAATAAAAACTACTCAGACCAGCATGATTTCCGTCGTAAATGCTTTATCAATACTGCCAATGCTGGAGTATTCTCCAGTGACAGAACAATAAGAGACTACAATAATGAGGTATGGAATTAATATGTGTATACCTAGATATGGCAAGATATCTAGGAAGCATGTTTAATTTACGCGAAAGCAAAGTGAGCATTGAAAGCTAGCCTGCAGATATGCGAACTTGCACAAGCGAATAATGCCTGTAAGCAGGCACCGGAGAAGCTCCCAAAGCGTGCTTCTTCCGAGATTATAAAAAGAAAGAGGTAGAGAGGTATGAAAAAGATTAGTAAGTTAATGGTACTCCTTATGGTAGCGATTCTTGTATTAGGTAGTTTTGCAGCTTGTGGTAAAAAAGAAGATGAAAAACCAGCTAACACAACAGCAAATGAGAGCAATGATAGCAAAAAAGACGACGATGCTGCCCCTGTAGATGCAGATCCTGCAGAGGCAACACCAGTTACTTTAAAGGTATGGTGCCCTGAGAACCAGATTCAAAATGGAACAATGGATNCTATGGCAGAATCCTTCCAGGAANTGCATCCTGAATGGGATATAACCTTCACTATTGAAGTTGTTGGTGAAGATGTAGCTAAAGAGCAGGTACTTAAAGATGTTGCAGCAGCTGGAGATGTATATTTCTTCGCAAATGATCAGTTAAATGAGTTGGTTAACGCAGGTGCTATTGCTAAGCTTGGTGGTAGAGCAGAAGAGCTAGTTAAGACAACTATGGCTGAAACTGTTGCTGATACGGTTACAGCTTCTGATGGATCTATCTACGGTATTCCTTTTACTCACAATACATTTTTTATGTTTTATGATAAATCTATCCTAACAGAGGAAGATGTTAAAACAATGGAAGGTATTATGTCTAAACCTACCGCTGACAATGTATATAACTTCCACTTTGACAGTGCAGGTGGTTGGAAACTAGGATCATGGTTTTATGGCGCGGGCTTAACAATCTATGGAGATAATGGACTTGATTTTGCAGCAGGTGCTAATTGGAATAATGGAACTGGTCTTGCTGTAACTAATTATCTTATCGACTTAATAGGCAATCCTAAGACTGCATTCGAAGGTGATGTATCTCTTTCTGAGTTAGCTGCAGATCATAGAATTGGCGCTTGGTGGGATGGCTCTTGGAACTATCAGATGTATAAGGATGCTTTAGGGGATGACCTTGGTCTTGCTGTTCTTCCTACCTTCAATCCTGATGGCAACGATTATCAGCTAAAGGGCTTCTATGGCTCAAAGGCTATTGGGGTTAATCCTCAGGCTTCTAACATGCAAGTAGCAGTAGAGTTTGCTACATACCTAGGTAGTGAAGAAATGCAGGTTAAGCGTTTCATCGAATCAGGTCAGGTTCCTACCAATCTTAATGCAGCAGAAGCTCCAGAAGTTAAGGCTGACCCTGTAGCAACTGTTATAGTTAATGAAGCTAGTGTTGCATCTGTTATGCAGCCTACATCTGCAGAATTTGGTTCAAGATATTGGTCAAATGTTGGTGCACTTGCAACAGAAATCAAGAGCGGTGAGTTAAATAAGACTAATGCCCAAGAAAAATTAGATACATTTGTTGGAACATTAGTTGTGCAATAACAATATATAGTTAATTAGGCTTAATGAAACGGAATGCTCTATAGCTAATGGACATTCCGTTTCTATAATTCAGTGAAATAGGAGGTTAATTATGGGCAGTAAAAAGCAAAGGACTTTGGAAGGTTCCGCATCAGATATAAGCTTTAGAAGTGCCTTTATTCTAGGCAATGTGATTACCAAGTTATCTGCCATCATCTTTGGACTAGGAAACCTATTACATAAGCAGATAATAAGAGGACTTTTATATTTTAGTATTGAAGTAGCTTATATTTACTATATGGTTACCTTTGGAGTAACATCCCTAAAAAATCTTATTACTTTGGGANCTGTGTCACAGGTAGAAGTGTTTAATGAAGAATTGCAGATATATGAATATATAACTGGTGACAATTCTATGCTTTGCTTACTTTACGGCGTATTAACCATATTTATAACCCTGGTTTTTATTTTTGCATTAACTGGATCTGTAAAGAGTGCATATGATTCACAGCGAAGAAAAGAACTAGGTAAAAAGGTTCTTACATTTAGAGAGGATATAAGAAGCTTAAAGCAAGAAAATCTACACAAGGCAATGTTGTTTACACCTATGGTAGGTATTATTTCATTTACAATTATACCCCTATTATTTATGATACTAATAGCATTTACTAATTACGATAAGAACCATCAGCCACCTGGAAATCTATTTGACTGGGTAGGCTTAGCTAATTTTAAAGCCTTGTTATTAGAAAATAGTATGTTATCTAATACATTCTGGCCAATCCTTAGATGGACTTTTATCTGGGCTATATTTGCAACATTTTCCTGCTATATATTAGGAATAATTCTTGCAGTTGTTATTAATAGAGAAGGAACAAGATTTAAAGGCTTTTGGAGATTTACCTTTGTTCTTTCAATCGCTATGCCGCAGTTTGTTTCACTACTTACTATGAGAACAATATTTAATGCCAATGGACCGATGAATTCATTGCTTCGAACTCTTGGGGTTATCGGTATGACTGAATCAGTACCATTTTTAACTGATCCTATACTTGCTAAGATTACAATAATATTAGTAAACATATGGATTGGTGTACCCTTTACCTTACTTACTACAACTGGTATCTTACAGAATATACCTAGGGATGTATATGATGCAGCTAAGGTGGATGGAGCCAATAGTATAAGAATATTCTTTAATATTACTATGCCTTATATTCTGTTTATTACTACGCCTAATCTGATAACTACCTTTACTGGTAATATTAATAATTTCAATGTTATATACTTACTTTCTGGTGGTGGTCCAGATTCCCTGGATTATTACTCCGCAGGTAAAACAGATCTCTTGGTTACATGGTTATATAGACTAACTATTACAGATAAGGATTATAACCTTGGGTCAGTAATTGGAATTTTAGTATTTATCATTCTAGCAACCTTATCATTAATAACATATAGAAGATCAAAATCCTTTAAAGAAGAGGAGGCCTTCCAATAATGAGAACAAGATCCTTAAGAAGTTTTATATCTAACTGGGTAGTACACATAATATTATCGATTCTTGCAGTTATATGGGTTATACCTATAGCCTTTGTTATACTTACTTCTCTTCGTGCAGAAGGTGGATCATATAAGAGTTATATTTTTCCAAGGGGATATACCTTAGATAATTATAAGAACTTATTCCTTAGTACTGGAAGTTTAGATTTTCCAAGATGGTTTGTTAATACATTGATAGTATCCATCTGTACATGTGTATTGTCTGCATTTTTTGTATTATGTGTATCCTATGTTATGTCAAGACTAAAATTTAAAGCTAGAAAGAAGCTGATGAGCGTTTCTCTTGTATTAGGAATGTTCCCAGGATTTATGTCTATGATAGCTGTATATTATATTCTTAAAGGCTTTGGACTTTTAGATACTGGAGCGTTAAAGCTACTGGCATTAATTATGGTCTATTCCGGTGGGGCAGGGCTTGGCTTCTATATAGCTAAGGGCTTCTTTGATACTATACCTAAATCAATAGATGAAGCAGCTTATATCGACGGAGCTACTAAATGGGATGTATTCTGGAGAATTACAATTCCTCTATCTAAGTCTATAATCGTATACACTTTATTAACATCCTTTATGGGTCCTTGGGTTGACTATATATTCGCAAGAGTTATCCTTGGAGCTGATAAAGTCTACTACACAGTAGGTATCGGACTATGGAGTATGCTTGAGAAAGAATTTATAGAGTACTACTATACTCAGTTCTTTGCTGGTTGTGTGGTTATATCGATTCCTATTGTTATATTGTTCCTAAGAACACAGAAGTATTATGTTGAAGGAGTATCTGGAGCAGTTAAGGGATAAGAGAATAATCTAAATAACAGAGAATGCCTTATATATGTATATAAGGCATTTTCTGTAGGGGATGAAGAAAGGTAAGGTTGTAATATGAAGAGGATTGTGCTTTTAATAGCTATGATTTCACTTTCTCTTTTTATGATAGGGTGTAAGGGTGAAGGTTATGTAATAAGAGAAGTGGTTGAAGAAACACAGCAAACTGATTCCAAAAAGGATATGGAAGATAGGGATCAGGTTTTTGATAGTGACATTGAGGATAATATGATGAAGCAGATTGATTATAAATACCAGCAAGAGCTTAATATTATTGATGACAATTATAGAAATTACTATGAGATATTCCTTTATTCCTTCTATGATAGTGATGGAGACGGAATAGGGGATATACAAGGTCTTATATCTAAGCTGGATTATATCAATGATGGTGACCCTACAACTGATACTGATCTTGGTTTTAATGGTATATGGCTTATGCCAATCATGCCTTCGACTACCTATCATAAATATGATGTAACTGACTATTATTCCATAGATTCTGATTATGGAACCCTTGATGATTTTAAAGAGCTTATTAAAGAATGTGATAAACGTGGAATTAAGCTAATAATTGATCTTGTATTCAACCACACCTCATCTAAGCATCCATGGTTTAAGGAAGCAGTTTCTTATCTAGAAGGACTAGGGGAAGATCAAGAGCCAGATCCGAAGGAATGTCCTTATGTTGAGTATTATAATTTTGATAAGGACAAAAAAGGAGCAACAGGATATCATAAGGCAGGTAGATCAGATTGGTACTACGAATGTATCTTCTGGGATGGGATGCCTGACTTGGACTTAGATAATGATGAAGTAAGAGGGGAGATTGAAAAAATAGCAAAGTTCTGGCTAGATACGGGAGTTGACGGATTTCGTCTAGATGCTGTTAAGGAGTTCTTTACTGGTCAGAAAGACAAGAATACTGAAGTTCTTAAGTGGTTCACAGAATATGTTAGATCAGTTAAGGCTGATGTATATGTAGTAGGAGAGGCTTGGGACAGTAAGGATATAATAAGCGCTTATTATAGTAGTGGGACTACCAGCTTTTTCAACTTTCCACTAGCAATGCATAATGGGGAGATAGTTAAGGCTGTAAGAAAGCTTGGATCTAGCACAGCGTCCTCCTTTGCCAATAGTCTTATCCATATATATGATTTATATAAAAGCTCTAATTCTGACTATATTGACGCACCATTTAT
>JGI24710J26742_10001215_pt1 | contig 23885 bp, 23 predicted proteins | sample BioPla2DNA2_FD_26742 | JGI IMG/M metagenome (IMG submission 26742) | reverse complement strand
CGACTTTGAGCTGAATTGATGAAATTAAGTAGTTAATTCCGTATTACTGCGTTAAAGTATTTGAGAAGTAAATAAGGTGGTACCACGTTAAGCGTCCTTTGGTGGCGCTTTTTATTTTAAAAGGAGATTTATATGCTAGAAAACAAATATGACCACATTAAAGTAGAAGAAAAAATTTATGAGGATTGGTTAGAAAAAGGTTATTTTACTGCTGGTGACTTAAGTAAAAAGCCTTATTGTGTTGTTATTCCTCCGCCAAATGTTACAGGGAAACTACATTTAGGACATTCTTGGGACAACACTTTGCAAGATATTATTACTAGATACAAAAGGATGTGTGGTTTTGATACTTTATATTTGGCTGGTATGGACCATGCTGGTATTGCCACTCAAGCCAAAGTTGACGAAAGATTAAAACTGCAAGGAATTTCTCGTTATGATATTGGAAGAGAAAAGTTTTTAGAGCAAGCTTGGAATTGGAAAGAAGAGTATGCTGGACATATTCGTAAACAGTGGGCTTCAATGGGACTTGGACTAGATTATTCAAGGGAAAGGTTTACCTTGGATGAAGGATTAAGTAAAGCGGTACGAAAATCATTTGTTACTTTATATAAAGAAGGCTTGATTTATCAAGGTGAGAGAATTATTAACTGGGACCCACAGGCATTAACAGCTTTAAGTAATATTGAAGTTATCTATAAATCTACTAAAAGCAGTATGTATCATTTTTACTATGAAGTTGTTGAAACAGGTCAAAAAATAGCTATTGCTACTACTAGACCAGAAACAATGTTTGGTGATGTTTGTGTTGTTGTTCATCCTGATGATGAAAGATATAAAGATATTGTTGGATTACATGTCATTAATCCTGCTAATAAAGAACATTTACCTATTATAACTGACAGCTATATTGATATGGAATTTGGAACAGGTGTTATGAAATGTACTCCAGCTCATGATCCAAATGACTTTATTATTGGTGAAAAGTATGGTTTTGAAAAACCAGTTTGTATTAATCCAGATGCTTCTATGAATGAACTTGCAGGAGAATATATAGGATTAGATCGCTATGTTTGTCGTGAAAAATTGGTGGAAAGAATTAAGGGGGAAGGTAATTTAGCATTTATTGAAGATATTGAACATAATGTTGGTTATTCGGAAAGAACCGATGTTATTGTTGAACCATATTTATCTAAACAATGGTTTGTAAATATGAAACCATTAGCTGATGAAGTTTTAAAGTATCAGCAATTTGAAGAAAAAAAGATTAATTTCTACCCAGAAAGATTTGAAAAAACATTTATCCAATGGTTAGAAAATATTGAGGACTGGTGTATTTCAAGACAACTTTGGTGGGGTCATCGTATACCTGTTTGGTATCATAAAGAAACTGGTGAAGTATATTGTGAAATGGAAGATCCAAAAGACAAAGAAAATTATATACAAGACGAAGATGTTTTGGACACCTGGTTTTCAAGTGCACTTTGGCCATTTTCGACATTAGGATGGCCAGAAAACAGTGAAGATTTTAAACGTTTTTATCCAACTGATTGTTTAGTCACTGGTTATGATATTATCTTCTTCTGGGTTGCTAGAATGGCTTTCCAAGCGCGTTATTTGACTAGTAATAGACCTTTTAGAGATGTTTTAATTCATGGCTTAATTAGAGATGAACAAGGCAGAAAGATGTCTAAATCACTTGGTAATGGGGTAGACCCAGAAGATGTTAAGATTAAATATGGCAGTGATGCTTTAAGATTTTTTCTAACTACCAATTCAACACCAGGGGCTGATTTAAGATATTCTGACACTAAAGTTGAAGCTAGTTGGAATTTTATCAACAAAATATGGAATGCCAGCAAATTTGTTCAAATGAATATTGAGAACATGTCTTTAGAAGATGTTGATTTATCTAATTTAAACAATATTGATAAATGGATTTTGGATAAATTGAATAAAACAATAATTTCAGTAAATAAAAATATGGATAAATATGAATTTGCTCAGGTTGGAAATGAACTTTACAACTTTATTTGGAATGACTACTGTAATTGGTATATTGAATTTTCTAAGTCAACTTTAAATTCAGAAGATGAAAAAGTAGTAAAAGCTACCAAATCTACTTTATTGGTAGCACTAATAGATATATTAAAATTATTACATCCGTTTATGCCATTTGTTACAGAAAGAATATATTTATCTTTACCACACAAAAGTGAATCTATTTGTATTGCTCACTGGCCTAAAGTAAGAGAAATAACTTTGCCAAATTTAGAAGAAGTTGAAACTATTATTTCGATTGTTACAGCAGTAAGAACTTTAAGAGTTGACTATGATGTTAAACCATCGTTAGAGTTTGATATAACTGTATATGATAACAACGATAAATTATTATCAGTTGATATAGAAATCGCAAATATGCTTTATAAATTATGCAAAGTTAATTGGACTAATTCTAAAGGAAATGATTTAGTAATTAGACCTTTGGAAAATGGCAAATTAGCTGTTGATACTTCACAAATGATTGATTATGAAGCAGAAAAAGAAAGATTAGAAAAAGAAAAAGCAAGACTTGAAAATGAAATTAATCGTTCAAATAAGATGTTAAGTAATGAAAATTTCCTTTTAAAAGCTTCAAAAGAAAAAGTTCAAATAGAAAAAGATAAACTAATTAACTACACCTCGCAGTATGAAATTATTGTCAAACAGTTAAAAGAAGTTTATACTAGATTGTAGGACTGTAAAAAAAATAGTATGAAAAAGGTATTTAAATTATTAATTATTTTAATACTATGCGTTGTAATAGCTTTCTTTAGTATTAAACATATAGGAACTAAGTATATTACTTCAGGTCAGTATGAGTATAAGATTAATGATGATGATACAGCCACTTTAATCAAATACAATAAAATTTTAGATTCTGAATGTATTAGTATACCTTTTTCTATTGATGGTCATACAGTTACTACTATTGCTTCAAATGCGGTAGATTGTACTAATAGTGAAGAGATTGAAATTGCAGATTCAATAATTTCTATCCAGAAAAATGCTTTTAAAAACTGTCAACAAGTAAATACCATAAGTGTTCCGAGTCATTTGGTTGATTTAGAAGGCTTTTCTAATTTAAATAATGTTAAAGTATTGGTGATTACTTATGGGCAAAATGGTTTTATGGTTGATTTTAATTCTAATGAGGAAAGAATTTGGAATGATAGTAGAGATTCAATCGTTAAGCTAGTGATTAGTGATGATATTAAATATTTATCAAACAATGCATTTAGAGATTTAATTAATTTAGAAATTGTCGAGTTTCCTGAAACAATTGAATCAATCGGTGAATACTGTTTTTATAATGATTACAATTTAAAATCCTATTTATTTCCATTATCTTTAAAGTCAATAAAAAAAGAAGCTTTTAATGTTGAAAAAAAACAAGAAACTGAATTAATAATTTTAATTCCTCAATCAGTAACTTATTTGGCTGAAAACTGTTTAAATAAAAATCATAAATATATTGTTTATGAAAATAGTGAAGCAGTAAAATATGCTAGAAATTATAATTTATATTACAGTTTAGTAGATTTATCATTTAAAAATTTAACTAATATTTTAAAAGTTGGAGAGACAATTCAATTAAATGTGGTTGACAGTAATGTTTTATCTGATGAGATTAAATATTATAGTTCAGATCCCAAAATTGCTACTATTACCGAAGAAGGATTACTTACAGCCAATAGTATAGGTGCTGTAAAAATTACCGTTAAAACAAATAGTGGAGAAAATAATGCAATTATTGATATAACAGTAAATGATGAAAATGCTTCAGAAGTAAGATATTTAATAGTAGATTTAAAAGATAAAGTTGTAATATCGCCACAAGATCATGACTGCTTTATTGGAACTAAAAATTTCACCTTTGAAAGTAGTGATGAAGAAATTGTTAAAGTCGATGAATTTGGCAATGTAGATATCGTAAAAGGTGGTTCAGCTAAAATAACTGTTTCTAATAGTGGAACAAATGTTATTTACTATATGAGTATTTCAAAACTAATAAAAGATATTAAAATTAACAAATCAGTTATTAATCTAAAAAAAGGAAATACTTATGATTTGAATGTTTTAGTGTATCCTTATGATGCAGCTAATAAAACATTAACATATTATTCAAGTGATTCAAGTATTGCTCAAGTTACATCAAATGGTAGGATAATCGCTAATAAAAATGGTACAGCAATAATTACTGTAAAAACTAATGATGGTTCAGATATAGTAAAAAAAGTAGCAATAAATGTCAGTAGAACTAATATTAAATGTCAATTTTATCGATTAGGTTTAATGGTTAATAAACACTTTAGATTAAGAACTAGTGTTGATGATAATTCATTGTTAATTTATTCTTCTTCAGATGAAACGATTGCAACTGTTGACAATTCTGGAGTTATTTATCCTAAAAAGAGTGGTGAATGCTATATTAGCATTTCTAATGAAAATTATACTTCATCTATTACAATTCCAATAAAAGTCTATGATGCATTTAGTTACGGACTAGATTTATCAGAGTGGAATGGCAGATATATGACTGTTGATAACTTTAGAAGAATGAAAGAAGAAGGAGTTGACTTTGTTTTATTAAGAGCTGCTTACAGCAACGATTACAAAGATCCGATTTTTGAAAGGAATTATAAAGCTGCAAAAGAAGCAGGTATAGATGTAGGCGCTTATCATTATGTTATTTCTACCAATGTTCAAGATGCAATAGTAGAAGCAAAGTGGATGCTAAAATGTATTGAAGGCAAAAAATTTGAATATCCAATTGTTATTGACATTGAAACAAGTTCACAGAAATATTTAGATACGTATACTTTCAACGCTCTAGTTAATACTTATTGCGATATTTTAAGCGAAGCAGGTTATTATCCAGCTGTTTATAGTTATTCATCTATGTTAAGAAAGTATAATTTTAAATATGATGTATGGGTAGCACATTGGGGTACTTTAACTCCTTATGTTTATAATGACAACTATACTATTTGGCAATTTACATCAAAAGGAAAAGTCAATGGAGTTACAAGTACTAATGTCGATATAGATATTTGTTTTGTTGATTATCCTTCAATAATAAAAGATGCCCATTTAAACGGATATTAAACGGAAATATTGTATGATACAGTTTGTAATACAATGTTAGACAGGAGAGAATATGGCTATTTCATTAAGAGTTACCAAAGAAGAAGAAAAATTATTTAGAGATTATGCAAAATTTCACGGTATTACTGTTTCTGAGTTAATTAGAACAGCTGTACTAGAGAAAATTGAAAATGAAATTGATATTAATGATTTTGATGAGAGTTTAAAAATTTATCAAGAAAATAAGAAAATTTACAGTTTAAGTGAAATTACTAAGGGAAACAAATAAATGAATTTTCGTGTTTATTTTTCAGAGTTTGCTTATCAACAATTAAATCACTTAGATGATTCCAGTAAAGTGATTCTTTTGGGTTGGCTTAATAAAAATCTAGAAGGCACTAATGCTCCTAGATTATTAGGACAACCACTGAAAAACATTCTATTTGGTCATTATAAATTTGTGGTTGGAAAGTTTAGATTGTTGATTCTAATAGAAGATAAATTTTTAATCGTTTTAAAAATTAATCGAACTAAATAAAAATGGAACATCCATTTTTTTAATAATTCTTTTTGTTTTCAGTGCCTTTTAATAGTCTGTTTATGTTTTCTTTATGCTTATAAACTATTAATAACCAAATCATTAATAAAGAAACAGTAACATATCTTCTACAGACAAAAGTAGAGAGAATAACCGATAAAAAAGTCGCGACTAAAGAGGCAAGAGAAATATATTCAGTTATATTGCTAATTAGAAACCATATTAATACTGGTACTAAGAAAACTACAAGGAAAGATTTAAAACTTGAAAGTGAAATAGCTAATATAATACCAAAACTAGTTGCTACTGCTTTTCCACCCTTAAAGTTGGCAAATAAAGGATAACAATGTCCAATAGTGACAAAGATAATTGTGAAACAAGCTATTTTATAATCAAATTTTGATAATATCATAAACATGATAAAACCTTTTAGAGCATCTAAAACTGTTACTATATAAGCTACTTTTTTTCCTAAAACCCTTCCAGCATTAGTTGCTCCTAAATTTCCTGAACCATGTTCTCTAACATCAGTATTGTAAAATACTTTACCAATAACAAGTGCCCATGGAATCGATCCAACAATATAATTTAATACTGAAAAAATAATAACTTTCATAATATCACCTTTTTTAAATTATATATTAGTTAAATAAAGGATGCAATTTTTATGATATAATATTTATGTATAGAGGTGTTTTATTTATGGCCAAAAATGTTAAATCTTACGATGAAAGCAGCATTCAAATCTTAAAAGGATTGGAAGCCGTTAGAAAAAGACCAGGTATGTATATTGGTTCTACCGATCAATATGGTCTTCATCATTTAGTTTGGGAAATCATGGATAATGCTATCGATGAGTCTTTAAACGGATATGGTGATTGTATTAAATTAACAATTGAAAAAAACAATGTAATTTGTATAGAGGATGAAGGAAGAGGGATGCCTACTGGAAAACATGCCAGTGGTGTATCGACTTTGCAAGTAATATTTACCGAGCTTCATGCAGGTGGTAAATTCTCAAGTCAACAAGGCTATAAGGTTGCTGGAGGACTGCATGGTGTAGGTGCTTCTGTTGTTAATGCTTTAAGTGAATGGCTGGAAGTAACTACTAATTATCAAGGAAAAACTTATCGTATGATGTTTGAAAAAGGTGGTTCAAAAATTGGAAAACTTGAAGTTTTAGGAAACACTAATAAGACAGGTAGTAAGGTAAGATTTTTACCTGACAAAAAGATTTTTAATCGTATTGATTTTAATTATGCTACCATCAAACAAAGATTAAGAGAAAGCGCCTTTTTAATGGGTGGTTTAAAAATAGTTTTAAAAGATGAGAGAAGTAATCAACAAGAAGAATTCTATTACGAAAATGGCTTAGAAGCTTTTATGCAATATCTTCATGAAGATAAAACAACAATTTCACCAGTAATAAAATTTAACGGTGGAACTGAAAAAATAACTGTTGATATTGCATTTCAGTATACCGATTCATTTGAAGAAAACTCATATTCATTTGTTAATCATGTAAGAACTCCTTTTGGTGGTTCTCATGAAATTGGTTATAAGACAGCTTTTACGAAGTGTTTTAATGAATATGCCAGAAAAAATGGTTTATTAAAGGAAAAAGATAAAAACTTAGAAGGTAGTGATATTAGAGAAGGGCTAACAAGTATTATTTCAGTAAATATTTCTGAAGATTTACTACAGTTTGAGGGTCAAACTAAATCAAAATTAGGCACACCAGAAGCAAGAGTTGTAGTAGATAATTTAATCTCGGAACAATTAACATATTTTTTAGATGAAAATAAAGAACTTTCTAATGATTTAATTAAAAAGATGATAAAAGCTGCTGCTGCCAGAGAAGCAGCACGTAAAGCAAAAGAAGAAGCCAGAAAAAACAAAAGGAATAAAAAAGATGAAAGAACTCTATCAGGAAAATTAGCTGTTGCCCAGTCAAAAGATGCTAATATAAAAGAATTATTTTTAGTAGAAGGAGATTCAGCTGGTGGTAGCGCTAAACAAGGAAGGGATTCTAAATATCAAGCAATTCTACCTTTAAGAGGAAAGGTTTTAAATACTGAAAAAGCAACGCTTTCTGATATTAATAAAAATGAAGAGTTGTACACTTTAACTCAGACTATTGGTGCAGGAATCGGTGATTCATTTGATGTTGAAGATTCTAACTATAGTAAAGTTATTATTATGACTGATGCTGATGTTGATGGTTCTCATATCCAAGTTTTACTTCTTACTTTCTTTTATCGTTATATGCGTCCTTTAATTGATGCTGGAATGGTTTATATAGCTTTACCACCACTTTATAAAGTTACAAAAGGCAAAGAATTCTTTTATGCTTATAATGAGGATGAATTAATTGCTTTAAAAGAAAAATATGGAAAAGTGGAGATTCAACGTTATAAAGGTTTAGGTGAAATGAATGCAGATCAGTTATGGGAAACGACAATGAATCCTGAAACTAGAACATTAATCCAGGTTGGAATTGATGATAATCATTCTACTGATAAAAGATTTACGACTTTAATGGGCGATAATGCTGCCATTAGACGAGAGTGGATTGAATCATATGTTACATTTACTTTAGAAGATGGTTACTTATTGGAGGATAACTAATATGAAAAAGAAAGTTAATGAAGAAAAAATATTAGAGCTTCCTTTAAAAGATTTAATAAGTGATAGATATGGTGAATATGCTAAAACAATTATTCAGGAAAGAGCATTGCCTGATGCTAGAGATGGTTTAAAGCCTGTTCAAAGAAGAATTCTTTATGCTATGTATAAAGATGGCAATACTCATGAAAAAGCTTATAGAAAAAGTGCTAAAACGGTTGGTTTAGTTATTGGTAATTATCATCCACATGGTGATAGTTCTATTTATGATGCGATGGTAAGACTTTCACAGGATTGGAAAGTAAATCATACGTTGATTGAAATGCATGGTAATAACGGTTCAATTGATGATGATCCAGCAGCAGCAATGCGTTATACAGAAGCAAGACTTGCTGAAATTTCTTCAACTTTATTAGAAGATATCGATAAAGATACAGTTGTTTGGACCCCTAACTTCGATGATACAGAAAATGAACCAACTGTATTACCAGCTAGATTTCCTAACTTAATAGTTAATGGATCAACTGGCATTGCAGCTGGTTATGCCACAAATATTCCTCCACATAACTTAAAAGAAGTTATTGAAGGAACCATATATCGTATCAACAATCCTAAAAGTACTGTAAATGACTTGATGAAAATTATTAAAGGTCCAGATTTTCCAACTAAAGGAATTGCTCAAGGAATTGATGGAATAAAGGAAGCTTTTACTACTGGTAAAGGAAGAATTGTTATTAGAAGTAAAGTTAATATTGAAAAAGGAAAAGGTGGTATCCAACAGATAGTTGTAAGTGAAATTCCTTATGAAGTTGTCAAAACTAATATCGTTAAAAAAATAGATGATATTCGTTATAACAAAGAACTTGAAGGGATTTTAGATGTCAGAGACGAGTCAGATAGAACTGGTTTAAGAATTGTTATAGATGTAAAAAAAGATAGTGATGCAAATTTAATACTAAATTATTTATATAAAAATACAGATTTACAAGTTTATTACAACTACAATATGGTAGCTATTGTTAATAATAGACCAATGTATTTAGGCCTGTTAGATATGCTAGATGCTTATATCGAATTTTATAAAGATTTTGTTTTAAGAAGGACAAAATATGAATTTGATAAACGTTTAAATAGATGTCATGTTTTAGAAGGTTTGATAAAAGCAGTAAGTGTTTTAGATGAAGTAATAAAAATCATTCGTGGAAGTAAAGATAAAGCTGATGCAAAGAAGAATTTGATTGATAGATTTCAGTTTACAGATGCTCAAGCAGAAGCGATTGTTCAATTGAGATTATATCGACTAACCAATACAGATATATTTGCTTTAAAGGATGAATATAAACAGTTAGTTGATGAGATGAAACACCTAAATGAAATAATTAATAATCCAGCTTCATTAAACAAAGTTTTATGCACAGAACTTACTGAATTAAAAGATAAATTTGCTCATGAAAGATATACAGTTATTGAAGATGAAATAGATGAAATTGTAATTGATAAAATTGATATGATTGCAAATGAAAGAGTAATGGTTTCATTTACTAAAGATGGATATGTCAAAAAGGTTTCTTTAAGATCATATAATTCTACTGAAAGTAGTTTACCTGGTTTAAAGGAAACGGATGAATTAATTGGTTATACAGAAGCAGATTCAATTGATACTTTAATGGCTTTTACTGCTTCAGGAGAATATGTTTTGGTGCCATTATACGAAATTGATGAATCAAAATGGCGCGATATAGGAAATCATATATCTGATTATGTCAAAGTAAATAATGCTGAGCAGTTTGTTTCGGCATATTTAGTTAAAGATTTTGATACATATGCTTGGATTATTACTGCATCTCAGGATGGTATGATTAAAAGAACCGATTTAAATGCTTGGAAACTTGTTAGAACTTCTAGAAGCTCTTTAGCTATGAATTTAAGTGATAATGACAAAGTAATTGATGCTAAGTTGGCATATGCTGATGATGAAGTGTTAATAGTAACTAGGGATGGTTATGGGTTAAGATATTCGATAGATGAAATTCCTAATGTTTCATCTCGTGCTAAAGGAGTTATAGCTGTAAGATTAAGTGGAGAAGATAAAGTAGCTTCAATGGATATAATCTCTCCAAATAAAACCGAAGCTGTGTTTTTGACCACTAGGGGTAATTCTAAGCGTATGAAGTTAACTGATATACAAGTTACTAGACGTGCTACTAAAGGATTGTTAATTGCTAAAAAGAATAAAACAAACCCGGCAGAAGTTAAAAAGGTTATCGTTTGCTCTTTATCTGATAATTTAGGTATAATATCCGACAATGAGCCATTAGATTTAAAAGCTAGAGATATAAATTTATTAAGTTCTGATTCTAGATTTTCAACTTCAACGATTGAAGATTGGTATCAATGTAATGGAATAGAAGAAGTAAAAATCATTGATATTCCAAATCAAGATAATAAAAAAGAATACGAAGAATTAACCTTGGAGGTATAAATATGAATAGAATTTCGCGTTTTATAATGTTGATATGTATATATGCTTCTTTATTCATTGGCTGTTTTTCGATATTAACCTATTATAATGAGGTGTATTTGCTTGAAAATCCAGTTTATCAATTAGTTTTAGCAATCGTAGCTATTGTTATAGGATTAGTATTGATTGCTGTTCAGTTTTTTGCAAAAAAGGAAGATAGTATTGATAATGATGTTGAAGATGAAGAATTTACTGATGAGGAAATAGATGAATTGCTTTTATTGGAAGATGAAGAAGAATTAAATTACTTAGAGCAAGAGATTATCGATGATAATTATGAGTTTGTAGATTCTAATGAAATTGAATTTAGTAAAAAAACTGAAGAAGAAATTATCGTTGATGAGGAAAAACCAAAAGATGTAATTGAAGTCTTACATGATACTTTATCTATGAAAAAAATTGAAGAAGATCAAAACGATGAAACAATTGTTGTTGAAGAAATAAAAATTGAAAATGAAGATGATAAAACAGAAGAAAAATCTGATGAAAAAGAAGAAGTTCATCTAAATGAAGTAAAAAAAGATATTCTTACTGAAGAAGTATTACCTGCAGCTGAATTAACTGATACGCAAATGATGTATATTGAAAATTCAGAGAGTTCTTATTTAAATACTCAGGGATTGCCACAATTAGTTATTACTAATAAGGTGGATTCAAAATATCTAAAAAGAGCCAATGAAATCTATAAAGAATCTGAAAAGAGAGAGATTGTTGATCAATTGGCAATCGAAAAAGAAGAGTTAGAATATCTTAAAGAAGTAAAAGAGGAATCTATTATTTCGATTTTATCAAAAATTTCTATTATATTGGCTTTGCTTAACATAGCAGTATTAGTTTACTATTTTTATACAAGGGTCTGGAGTTAATGAATAATAAATGCTTAGGTTGTGGAGCGTTACTGCAAAACAATAATGAAAATGAAATAGGTTATGTTGTTGATTTAAATATGAATTATTGTCAAAGATGTTTTAAAATGATTCATTATGATCAACATAAAGAAAATGATTTTTTACCTGATAATAATTTGATAATTGAACAATTAAATCAATTAGATGGTAATTTTGTGTGGATTATTGATATATTTGATTTTGATAGTTCATTAAATAGTGTTTTAGTAGATTTTTATCGAAAACATAGTTGTAATATTATTCTAAATAAATGTGATTTGTTACCAACTAAGATTAATTATGAAAAACTTGGTAAATATGTATTAAGTAGAATAAAAAAACTAAATATAAAATCAAAGGCAATTATAACAAGAGGAATTAATACTGATTTTATTGATTCTTTTAATGCTTATATTAATGTTGAAGATAAACCAATAATCATGACTGGACTGGCTAATGTTGGAAAAAGTACCATAATCAATCATTTATTAAAAGATAAAGTTGTAACAGTTAATAGATATCCTGCTACAACTATTAATTTTAATGAGATAAAGACAGAGCAGTATCATATAATTGATACAATTGGAATTGTTGCTGAAAATACAATGCAAATGTATTTGACTAATAAACAATTGAAAACTGTCGTACCGATTAAACAAGTTAGACCTATAGTTTTTCAATTAATGCAAAATCAAACATTATCAATTGGTGGGTTGGCAAGAATTGATATATTAAATAACGAAAAAGCAAATGTGGTAATATATACTTCAAATTTATTGAAAATAAAAAGAAGTAAGCTTGAAAATGCTGATAAATTATGGTTAAAAAATTATGGTAAAGAATTAACGCCAACCTTGAAAGGATGTGAAAGTTTTTTAGAGATGAAAAAACATTCTTTTACTAATAAAGGTAAAGTTGAATATTTTATTTCTGGTTTGGGATTTATCACTATAAATTGTGAAAAAGCTGATATCGATATATATACAGCACCACAAATATATGTGAATGTTAGAAAGGCAATGATTTAAATGTTAAAAAAACAACAAAAAAAATATTTAAAAAGTATGGCAAATACTTTAAAAACAACTGTTATAATTGGAAAAAATGGTCTAACTGAAAATTTAATTAGTTCTGCAAGTGAAAGTTTATTAGCCCATGAATTAATAAAGGTTTCAGTTTTAAATAATTGTGAAGTAAAGCCGGAACAGTTAGCAATTGAAATAGCAAGTGAAACAAAAAGCGAAATTGTTTGTCAAATAGGGAGAAAAATAGTTCTTTATAAAAAGAATGTTAAAGAACCAAAAATTGTTTTACCAAGATGAAAATAATTATTTTTAAAAGTAATTTTGATCCAATTACTAAACATCATATTAAAACAGCTAAAAAAGTATTAAGAGAAAAAAGTGCTGATTTAGTCTGTTTTTATATTGATAATTCATATAATAATGATATTTATCATCGTGAAAAAATGATAAAACAAGCAATAAAACCATATCGTAAATTTGTTTATATTAATAACTATCAAAAATTAATGAAAAGAGATAGACAAAATAAATATTTAATTTTAGAAGATGATGAAAGTGAAAAGCAAAGTGATTTATTTAAAAAAGGCAAATTGTCAGTTGTTGATAGAAAAACTTGTGGTTATGTTTTCAATAATGGTCTTTATGCTAAAGAGATTGTAAGTTCATATATTAATCCCAAAAGATTTAAACATTGCTTATCGGTAGCTGACTTAAGTTTAAAGATTGCTAGAGGAAATAAATTAGATGAATATAAAGCATATTTGATTGGCCTATACCATGATATTGCAAAAGATTTAAACAAAGATCAACTTTTGATTTACATGAATATATATAAACCATATGAGATTGAGTATGATTATCAAGTTTGTCATCAATATGTTGGCTATTATTATCTGAAACATAATTGTCGCTTAAAAGATAAAAAGATGTTAAAAGCTATTAGACATCATTGCTTAGGTGATGATAATGATGTTTATAGCAAGCTTGTTTTTGTAGCAGATAAATTAGACCCACTTAGAGGTTATGATGGCTCAAAACAGATTGAAATCGCTTGTAGAGATTTAAATAAAGCTTTTGAGATAGTTAAAAAAGAAAATGAGGATTATTTAGAAAGTAGGTGAATAGCGTGATTGCTATAATGGTTGCAATGGATTGCGAAAGAGAAGAAGTTGAAAAGATTGTCGAAAATAAAAAAAGTATAATTAGTAGAAAGCAGTCATATACAATAGGAAATATTGGTAATAGAGAAGTTATTATAGCTACTTGTGGCATAGGAAAAGTAAAAAGTGCTATTAATACGGCTAGTATTTTAGAAAACTATGATATTGATTTAGTAATTAATATTGGTACAGCTGGAGGCTTATATAAAGAAGCTAAAATAGCTGATGTAATTGTAGCTTCAAAAGTGACTTATCACGACTTTGATTTATATTCGATAGATGGTATTGAACCTTCTTTTGACAATAATTACTATACTTTTGAAACTGATAAAGACTTAACAAGTCTAGTATATGATGTAATTAAATGCGATGACTTTAATGTTTATGTAAAACCTCTTGTATCTGGAGATGCTTTTGTAAGCAGCGATGAAAGAGTTTCTTATATTCAAAAATATTTTCCAGAAGCTTATGGCTGTGATATGGAAGCATGTTCAATAGCTCACTGCTGTTATGAATATGGAAAAAAGTTTTTAATAATTCGTTCATTTTCAGATATTGTCACAAAAAAAGGCAATGAATTAGATTTTAATGAATATAAATTCATAGCCTCAAAAAGAGCAGCGCAGTTTACGAAAAAAATATTAGAAAAGTTGGAGTAAACCAACTTTTTATTCTTCTTTAACTTTAATTAATTTATTGCTTAGCAACCAATTTTGTACAATTTGAATGGTAAATATATTATTATTATTTTCTTCTATAATGTTGTTAACTACAATTAATCCTTCTGAATAAGTCATATTTGCACAAGCAGGAACAGAAGAAAAACCATATTTTAATCTAAAAGATCCATATTCTGCAATATCAAAACCTGCTAAATTTACATAAACTAAATTTTCAATTTTCTCAATTTCATTATTTGTCATTATTTCTTTTAATATAATATTAAATAAATATTGAGAATTGATTGAAGTTGAGTCAAAGAAAATAACATTTAATGGTTCTTTACTTTCAAGAATAAGAGCATTAAATTCTTCAATGGTTAACACTTTATCAAATTCATAATGGATCTCAATGACGGGATTAAACTTCTCCTCAGGTTTATAACTTTGATAGATATGATAGACTCCAAAAGAGATAAGTGCTAATACTAATATGTAAAATATACTTCTTTTAATCATAATTTCACCTAAATCATTTTACCATAATGGTAAACTATATGTAAATAAAGTAAATTATTGTATAATATTTATGGAGTGATATAAATGAAGATTTATCAACAAAGATACTTCGATAGAAGAAGTTGGATTTTAGAAAACATTAATAAATTAAATCTCGATAGTAATGAAACGTTACTTCTTTTACTAATTGATTATTTTAATCAGTATAATAAACCTTTAAGTATTGATACTTTATCAAAGAGTTCGAATATGGAGAAAATACTAGTTGATGATACTATTTCATCTTTAATATCTAAGGGATATTTAGTTTTAGTAACTGAAAGTGGACACATTAGTTTTAACATTGATAATATTTTTGAGGCAAAAAATGAAATAATTGAAAATAACGATATTTTTGAGATTTTTGAAGCAGAATTTGGTCGAGTTTTATCTCAAAAAGAAGCGTCTACAATTTCGGAATGGTTAAGAATTTATGATTATAACACTATCATTAAAGCTTTAAGAGAGGCATTAATATATAATAAAAAATCAATAAATTATATTGATAAGATATTAGCTAAAGGGCTAGAAAATGAATAGTGAAACTATTTATAAAAGACTGCTAGAACTTTTTCCTAATGCAAGTTGTGAACTTAACTATAAAAATGATTATCAATTAATTGTCGCAGTTGTTTTAAGCGCTCAAACTACTGATATAGCAGTAAATAAGGTTACTGATGTACTTTTTAAGAAATATCCAAATGTTTACTCTCTAGCAATAGCCAACACTAAAGATGTAGAAAAAATTATTAAACCTATTGGTTTATATAAAAACAAAACTAAAAACATCATTAACCTTTCTAAGGCGATTGTAGAGCAGTTTGCTGGAGTTGTTCCTAACACCTATAAAGAACTTATAACTCTTGATGGGGTTGGTAGAAAGACTGCTAATGTTGTTTTATCAGAATTATTTAATGTGCCAGCCATTGCTATTGACACTCATGTAAATAGAGTAAGCAAGCGATTAGGTTTAGTTAAAAAAGATGCCTCTATCATTGAAGTAGAAAGAAAACTTCAAGAAACTTTCAAAAAAGAATATTGGTCTAAATTACACCACTTATTAATTCATTTTGGTAGATATAAATGCTTGGCAAGAAATCCAAAATGTGAAAATTGCCCATTTATTGAAATATGTGTTGAGAAGAAGTTAAAAAAAGTATGACTTTATTGCCATACTTTTTAATTGAATTTTGTTTATGGAGTAGAATTTCCTGGATCGCCTCCTGAGCCTGCTCCTGGATCAACTATTGGATTATCTTCTGGTGGTTCAACTTCTTCTACTGTTCCTGGTGGAATTATAATTATATTTTGTTCTTCAATAGCCATACTTCTCACTCCAGATCTTGCATAAGCATAATAGCCTCGTAATTTATAATAAGCAGGCAAAGCAGTAGCATTTTCTATAAAGATACTAGTTGTGTCCTCACTAAATGTATATGTTGATATGATTAAATCAGTATCTGGATCAACAACTTCTAAAACGTATTGTATACATCCTTCAATCCATGATGGATGGTATCTTCTATTTGCATTGTAAGATTTATTTAATCTAGTTTCTCTATATACTCTTGGCGCTTCTTTCAAAGCTTCAGAATCAGGATAAGGCGAAAACTTAACATCTACACGTTTTGTTTGGAAATTAAAACTAGCATTAAATGATGTTATAGATTCAATTGTTTCATTAGCTTTGTATTCTTCTATGTTAGCAAATTGAGCTAAAACATAACCAGTTGTTTGATATTTCTTATCAGCATAATCTGGTAAAGCAGTATAAGGATATAACCCTTTAATATGAGTAATAGTAGTCACTGATGAAGGTCTTGAGTTAGTATGTTTTGGAGCTCCATAAGCTCTATAAACTGTATTTAAAAGAGCATTTACAACAGGAACGTCTTTCCAGCTATGGGCATAAGCACGTGACATATAGGTGGTTCTGTCTTGATATCTACCTGTATCATAACCCATCCAGAAGGAGAATGAAAAATCATTAGTTCCGAATAGATATAATAAGTCTTTGTCAGCACCACTTGGATAACCCCATTTTCTGTTAACAGTATTGTCATAACTATTTGTTCCTGTTTTACCATAGACAGCATAATTTTTTCTTCTAATAGATGTTAAACGAATATTTCCCCTATAGTCATCTTCAGTACCGCCATTGACTCCAATATATTCTAAATAAGAAGTCAACCAAGCAGCACCTTCACTTAAAGCTCTAACTGAAGGAACATTAGCTATAATTGGTTCTTTTGCAGAATTGATAAATTCAATTCGGGTAATAGTATGAGGGGTAGTGTATACACCTTTTGATAGAATAACTGATTGAGCTGCAGCCATTTGAACTGGAGAAATCAAATAGTCAGTACCACCGAGGGCATATTGTTCATTCATTAAATCAACAACTCTTTTATCATGACCAATATTAATTAAATATTTTTTCATAACTTCTGGACCAACAGTTTTATTTACTAGTTGATATAATTTGACAGAAGGAACATTATAAGACATAGGAAAAGTTTTTTGAACCGAAGTTTCTCCATTCCAAGTTCTTGAGTCATTCAAGAAAATGATGTTAGTCCCTGTATATTTCATAGGTTCATCATCAATTGTATATGATGTTGATAAGCCACAATGTTCAAATGCTAGTGGATAGGTAAATATTGCTTTACAAGTAGAACCAGGAGAAACTCTGTTATCGTAAGCATAATTGAACATTCTTTGTCCATTATAGTTTCTTCCACCACAAACTCCAACAATTAGTCCAGTATAGTTTTGAATAACTGCAGCAGCAATATTAATATTTTTATCTTTAAATTTTAAGAGTTCTCCTCTTGAGATAGCATCGCAAGTTGCTTGAACAGTTTGGTTCATTGCGGTATAAACTTTAACTGGAGTAGTGTAAGGGTCAATTCCATACATTTCTTCAAGCTCAAGTAAAACAATGTCAATATAAGCTTGATTATCAATAGTTTCATCAACATAATCAGTTAAAAGATTGGCATTGTTTAATGTATTTCCGTAAAGTAAATCTTCAACTTTTACTTTACTAGCAAGTTGATATTCTAAATCAGAAATATAACCGTGATAATTCATAAGATATAATACATCAGTTGTTCGACGTTGACATGCTTCAATATTATAATAAGGATTGTAGGCATTAGGCGCATTAATGATACCAGCTAACATGGCACTTTCTACTAAATTAAGATTGGTGACATCTTTATTAAAGTAATATTGAGAAGCTACTTGAACACCTCTTGCATTAGCACCAAAGTTTACCTTGTTAACATACATTTCAAAAACCTTTTCTTTACTTATTAATTCAGTAATTTGTAAAGCATAATATATTTCTTGAACTTTTCTATTGATGGTGCTTTCAGCAATTGTATCAACCGCAAAATAAGTGTTTTTTATTACTTGCATTGTAATAGTCGATCCACCTTGTGAGAAAGATAGAGTTTGAAGGTTTACCAAAAATGCTTTCGCAAAACGTGGTAAGTCAAAACCAGGATGCTCAAAGAAACGTGAATCTTCAACAGCAATAAAGGCATCAACTAGTGTTTGAGGGAATTTGTTATAAGCAAGAGAAATTCTACTTTCTTTACCCAACATGATAATCTGATTTCCTGCATCATCAAAAATTAATGAAGAGTCTTTACTTGTTAAATCGTCAGTTTCTAAAACAACATCGGTTTTTTCTAAAATAATTCTTATAATATTTACACCACTAACTACACCTAATAGACCGCAGAAAACGATAAATCCCATGATTGAATTAATTATTTTTCTTCTTAATTTTTTCTTTTGAAATTTTGTGTGTGCTGAATCATTATTGTTATTTGAATCAGTGTTATTATTTTGGGAATTCTTATTTTTAAATAATCTCATTAGATTTTACCTCCAACTATATGAGAGTCAATAACTGACAGATAATCTACTTTAATTTGATAGTTATAAGGTATTAAATTACCTTTTTCTTTAAACCAGTTGTAAGGAATGCTTTTTCTTTTTGTTGAATTAATAAATTCAAATAGGTCTTTTGCAAAAACTAAGTATGTTTCGTTATAGAAAGAAAACCTGACTATAAGAAATGTTATTCCTTTATGATTTAAAACTTTTTTCATATGTTCTAATTGATGTGGATGAATCATGGCTAGAACAAGAGCTGTTTTTGAGTTAGTTTCCTTAGCTTCAAAATCCAGATACAATCCATTATAAATACCATTATAATCAGTTGTAGAAGGAGACTGGAAGTATGCTTCAGTAATTTTTGCGGTACTCCTTGATTTGTAATCAACATCAACAATTGTTACTGGAGTAGGTTTTTTATAAATTACAGCTCTATCCACTTCTAGATAGTATTTATTTGTTAAATTTAAATCTTCTTCTAAGGACATACCTCGTCGAGAATAATTTATAACTTTAGAACGGTTTATGGATTTTCCGTTTGGATAATTTATCATTTTATCACCTAAATAATTATAAACCATTCTATTATAGTTGACAAATGATTTAACTTTTATATAAAATTTTGAATAAATGACAAAGTTGTGTTTTAATTTAAAAACGATGTTTTATTAACTAAAAAATAAGTTGAATTAATAGTTTTATTATGCTAATATTATTACGTTGCAATTCCATTTTTGGGATTTCAACCGCTCTAAATAGGGTTTAAGTACATTAGTCACCTTATCAGGCGAGTCTAAATGCTAAAAAGGGAGGTGTAAGGATATGTATTATGCTATTATCGAAACTGGCGGAAAACAAATCAAAGTTGAAGAAGGTTCAGTTATTTATGTTGAAAAACTAGATGCTGAAGTTGATTCAGAAGTTGTTTTTGACAAAGTTGTATTACTTTCAGGCAAAACAACAAGAGTTGGTGCTCCTTATGTAAAGGATGTAAAAGTTAACGCTGTTGTCGAAAAACAAGGAAAAGGCAAGAAGATTAATATTTTCAAATATAAAGCTAAAAAAGGATCTTCTCGTAGACGCCAAGGTCATCGTCAACCATATACTAAATGTAGAATTACAAGTATTGAAGTGTAATTATGGTAAAAGTTAAGATTGTAAAAGAAGAAGATTTAATCAAAAGTCTAAATATCTCAGGACATGCTAAGGCTGCTGAATATGGAAAAGACTTAGTCTGTGCTGGAGTTAGTTGTATCTCAATTGGGTTAGCTAATGCGCTAAATAAATTAGCACAAAACTCTTGTAACATTGATATTGATGAAAATCTTGTTTCAATCAAAGTATTGAATAGTGATGTTTCTATTCAAACGATATTACAAACGGGAATAATTCAGCTTCAAACCATTGAAGAACAATTTCCAAAAAACATTAAAATTAAAATTACGGAGGTATAACCAATGAAGTTTACATTAAATATTCAAATGTTCGCATCTAAAAAGGGTGTTGGTTCTACTAAAAACGGTCGTGATTCTGCTGCTAAACGTTTAGGCGCTAAAAAAGCTGATGGACAATATACCAATGCAGGATCAATCATTTATCGTCAAAGAGGAACTAAGATTCATCCTGGTAACAATGTTGGTCGTGGTGGTGATGATACATTATTCGCTTTAACTGCTGGCGTTGTTAAATACGAGAGACTTGGCAAAAATAGAAAACAAGTTTCTGTATATCCAGTTGCTTAATTAACCATAATCCCCATTTAGGGGATTTATTTTTTATAAGAAGGAGGAAACACTATGTCATTTATAGATACTGCTAAGTTACGTGTTAAAGCAGGTAAAGGTGGAGATGGTATTGTTGCTTTTAGAAGAGAAGCCCATGTTCCACTAGGTGGTCCTTTTGGTGGTGATGGAGGAAAAGGTGGTTCAATCATTTTTGAAGTTGATACACATAAGACAACTCTTTTAGATTTTAGATATATGAGGTTATTGACAGCTGAAAGTGGTGAAAATGGTAAATCTAAAAAAATGCACGGAGCTGATGGAAAAGATAAAGTTGTTGCTGTTCCTCTTGGCACAATTGTAAGGAATTTAGAAACCGGAAATGTTATCGCTGATTTAACCAATGTTGGTCAAAGAGCAGTAATTTGCAAAGGTGGACTAGGTGGTAGAGGTAACTTCAGTTTTAAATCAAGTAGAAATCCTGCTCCAGATTTTGCTGAAAAAGGAGAAGAAGGAGAAGAGTTTGATATCGAAGTCGAATTAAAACTTTTAGCTGATGTTGGTTTAGTTGGTTTTCCTTCAGTAGGAAAAAGCACAATTCTTTCGGTGGTTTCTAGTGCAAAACCTGAAATTGCTGATTATCCTTTTACGACATTATCTCCAAAACTTGGGGTTGTTAATGTTGGTGATGGTAGAAGTTTTGTAATGGCTGATTTGCCTGGTTTAATTGAAGGAGCTTCTCAAGGAAAAGGTTTAGGCCATGAATTTTTAAAACACATTGAAAGATGCAGAGTAATAATTCATGTCATAGACATGGGTTATATTACAGGTAGAGATGTTGTTGAAGATTATAAAACTATAAATAATGAATTAGAAACATATAAATTTAAACTAATGCAACGACCTCAGATTGTTGTTGCTAATAAAATGGATGAAGATGGAGCTAAAGAAAATTTAGAAAAGTTAAAAGCTGCTTATCCAGATATTGAAATATTTGAAACAATTTCATTAATAAATGAAGGATTGCAACCTGTACTATATAGAGTTGCTGATCTTTTAGATGTAACTGAACCATTCCCATTACAAGATGATGAAGAAGAAGCAGAATTTGGTGTCGTATATAAATTTGTTCCAGAACCTGAACCATTTATTATTAAAAATTTAGGTAATGGTAAATGGTCTTTAGAAGGGGATAGAATAACTAAATTGTTTAGAAGAACTAATTTTGAAAATTCAGAAGAAGTTATGAGATTTGCGGTTTCTTTGAAGAAAATGGGCATTAATGATGCTCTAAAAGAAAGAGGCGCACAAGAAAATGATGAAGTTTTCATTGAAGATTATGTCTTTGAAATAACAGAATTTATTTAATTGATGAAATAGTCTATAATGAAAGTGGTGATTTTATGATAACTTTTATCCGAGGAAAGATTTATGAGTTCAGTGCTGAACATGTTGTTTTAGATAATAATGGAATAGGTTACTATATTAATTTTTATCGACCAGAATTATTATCTTTAGGAGAAACTATTACCATATTTACATATCAACATTTTAGAGATGATGCGACCGTTTTATATGGTTTTTCAGAAAAAAATGAATTAGATATATTCCAAAAATTAATTTCTGTTAAGGGATTAGGTCCTAAAACAGCAAGTATGATTTTAGGAAGGTGTAAGTGTAATGAATTAATAATGGCTATTGAACAAGGTGATGTAGCATTTTTAAAGAGGATGCCTTCGGTCGGAACTAAAACAGCTCAGCAAATTATTTTAGATTTAAAAGGAAAACTTATTGAGGTGACTGGTGAAGAAACTTTCATAAATCAAGAGCTTGAAGAAGCAATTGAAGGTTTAAAGTCGTTAGGTTATAAGGCCTTTGAAATTAATAGCATTAAATCACAACTTATAAAATTAGATTGTAAAACAACTAAACAATATTTATCAGAAGGTTTAAAACTATTAAATAAACGTAGTGGAGGATAATATGGAAAGATTAATGAGTGCAAATGAATTAGAAAAAAATGAAGATGCATCATTACGTCCACAATCTTTAAATGAATATGTTGGACAAGATTCATTAAAGGGAAATTTGAGAGTCTTTATTCAAGCAGCTAAAGAAAGAAATGAGTCATTAGATCATTGCTTGTTTTATGGTCCTCCAGGTCTTGGTAAAACTACCTTAGCTTATATAATAGCTAATGAAATGGGAACAAATATTAAAGTTACTAGTGGACCAGCAATTGAAAGAACTGGTGATTTAGCTGCTATATTATCATCTTTAGAAGCTGGTGATGTATTATTTATTGATGAAATACATCGCTTACCAAAACAGGTTGAAGAAGTTTTATATCCTGCAATGGAGGATTTTGTTATTGATGTAATTGTCGGTAAAGATGCAACAAGTAGATCAGTTAGACTAGAATTACCACCTTTTACATTAGTGGGTGCCACAACTCGCGCAGGTGACATTTCTGCACCACTAAGAGATAGATTTGGTATCATTTCAAAGTTAGACTATTACACTCATAAACAACTGGGAGAAATCATTAAAAGAACTTCCAGAGTATTTGACAGTACTATTGATGATGAAGCAGTGATTGAACTGGCAGCAAGAAGCAGAGGAACTCCGCGAATTGCCAATAGATTATTTAGAAGAGTACGTGATTTTGCCCAGGTACTGAATGATGGAATAATCGATGTTGAAATTACAAATGAAGCATTGAATCGCTTAAAAGTTGATAGACTTGGTCTGGATGATGTAGATGTTCGCTATTTAAAGGGAATTATTGAAAGATTTAAAGGTGGTCCAGTAGGAATAGAAGCTTTAGCCAGTTCTATTTCTGAAGAAACTACAACATTGGAAGATGTATATGAACCTTATCTTCTGCAAATAGGCTTTATTCAAAGAACTGCCAGAGGAAGAATTGCGACAGAAAAGGCTTATCAGCATTTAAAGATTGATTTACAAGAAACTTTGTTTTCTGAAAATCAATAAATAAAACAGTGGGTAGTAAAAATGTATTGTCCCACTGTTTTTTTGATTATTAAAAGGGTGTAAATTGATATGATCCCTCCAAAGTAGACACACGAAATATACAAAAGTGAGTTTACAGTGGAGGGATTTTATTATGGGAAGAAAACCAAAGATATCTTATG
>JGI24710J26742_10001213_pt1 | contig 23941 bp, 17 predicted proteins | sample BioPla2DNA2_FD_26742 | JGI IMG/M metagenome (IMG submission 26742) | reverse complement strand
TATCAAGCAACAGAAAAAGAAAACGCTCTTTCTAAAAAGGAAAAGATTAAGCAGATTAAAGAGCAACATCACGAGCAAACAAACATTATTAGAGATAACTTTGAAAACCAAAAGAACGCTTTAATAGAAACCTTTTTTAATAAACAAAAAGAATTGAAACAAGAAATTGAAAAAGTTGAAAACGATTATAAAATTNAATGTGCAGAATTAGACAAAAAAATTGTTGAAATCAACAATTCTTTAAAAGAAGGTTTTTTTGTATTAGATAACATTATAAAAGAAAAAAGAGTTGAGTATTTAAGTAAAGTTAGTGCTATTTACAATATAAAACAAACTGAAATAGATAGAGTAACTTCAAAGTTTCATGAACAAATACAAGATTATCATCAGAAAAACAAACAAAGACTTACCCAAAACACCTTGAAAATACAAGAGGAAGATGCTCTTTTAAAAGAATATTTAAAGTTTCACGAAAAAGATGAAGTTTACGCTAAACAAAACTTCTTAAAAACGATGACTAACTTAAACGATAAAGTCCATATAATTTCCACAAATTATAAGCAGATTGAAGAACAACTTGAAAATGACTTTAAAGAAGAAAACGATGTTTTAATTAGTGAACTAGATAAAAAGAAATTAGAAATTGATAATTTAATTAATGAATATTTAGACAATTATGAAAAAGAGTATCAACAAATTGATGCTGTTTTAGACTCAATTAGAGAAAAACACCACAACATAGAAGAAAAACTTAAAAATAAATACGATCATAAAGTTACTTCTATCAACATTCATCTCCACACTGAAAAAGATGTTATTGAGGCTAAAATAACTGATTTAAGTGATGCTCCACTAGAAAACAAAAAAGAACTTTCTGCACTAAACAAGAAATTAAACCTTTTAGAAAGAGATGCTAAAAAGCAACTTAGACAAACTAAAAAAACTTATAGAAAAGAATTTAAGAAAGCTACTAGTTCTTATTTATCTCAATATGAATTAAATCTTTTAAAGAGGGTACTTCTTGAACAAGACAAAAATGATGCAATAGATTTATACAAAGAACTTTATTCAGTTGAAGAAGGTTATGCAAACCAATTAGTTAGATTCGCAAAATCTATAAATAATATCAAAAAAGAAATAGTTCACAACTATTTAAAGTTAGAACTTTTACCTTTAGAAAGCCAAAATGAGTTGGCTAATAATATTTATAATACAGAATTAAAACTTCAGGATATCGAAGATGAATACATCTATTTAAAAACTTCTAGAACAAAACAACTAGCTAACTTAAAGTCTGAACTACATAAATATAACTTAAACAAAACAAAAGATAGAGTTCAATATACATATAGTTTAGAGTTAACTACTTCTAGCCTCACAAATTACTTATTAATGGAGGCAGAAAAAAACGAACTTGTTTACCAAAACAAACTTATTCAACTACAAAAAAATGTTCATAGAGCATTATCAGAAAAAGAAATACTCTTAGTTAAACAAGAAATTGCCAGAAAAACACTAAAGAAAAAACAACATAGAAATTCCTTTAATTTCCTTTTACAAAGCGAAATAGAAAGAAAAACTCTCAATATGAATTTACTTACAGAGAACAATGTTTTCTTACTAAAAAAAGAAGATCTTTTAAAAGGACATTCTTACAATAAATTAGAACACCAAGAACTTATTCAAAAGTTTCTAGTAGAAAACACTTATTTAAGTGATATTTTGGCTCACTATAATGAGTTTTATTTAATGCTTTTTAATGACGAGAAAAGAATTCTTGAAACTTTTTTAGTTAACTCATTAAAAAACACGGATATTAATAATTTCCAAGTCTTTTTAAAAACTACTAAAGAACTTCTTCTTCTTAAAAATGACGTAGTCGCAACATTAGGTAATGATTTGTTCGAATTAATAAAAGGCCATACAGCAAAAATAATTTCAAATTTCTTTTTACCAAAACTAGATTTTTATACAGTTGAAATTATCAACCACTATGATATGTATATTGAAAAACCTGTAAATGAAAAAGAACTCTTGCTAAGAAAAGTCCATAATAATAACGAACAAATTAACACTTTAAATAGTTCAATAACTGAATTAATTAATAAACTTAATTTATCTGCTGAAACTATCAATTACTCTAAAAAAGAATTAGACTCTTTAAGAAAATTAGAAAGCACTAAAAAAAGAAAAAGATTAATTAGTGATTTAAATGAACACATAACAATCAATACAAAATACCAAGAAGAGAGAACGCAAGAACTCAAGGAGTTAAAAGCAAAATTAAATACACATATAAAAGCAAACAAAAAAGCAAATAGACAAATTAAAAAGATAGATTTAGGTCTTGATAAAGCTGAAAAACAAAAAGAAAGAGCAATACACCTACTAAATATTTTTATAAATAAACAAATTGCAGTTTTAACAGATTTATTAAATAAATTTGATCATAAAAACAACATATTTATAAATATTATCAATGACTATTACCATATAGTTAATGCTTCTACTACTAAACATAAAACTATTAGAAAAACTAAAAAATATCTTTTAAAGGCTTTCTTACGAAAGAAAAGATTTTTATATAAACTCTTTGATAAGTTGCTTGTAGCAAAAAATAAATGTATAGAAGATTTAACATTGAATCAACTCAATAATAGGAAAAAACAAATACATATGCAAGACTTGTCTCTCTTAAGATTAGAAAGAGTTCACTCAAAAACTAACAAAAAAATAACTTTGAAGATTAAACGAGTCGGTAAAAAACAAGCGAAAGAATTAAAAAAACTTAATCTAAAGGAAGCGAAAGAAACTAAACTTCTAAGAATAAAAAGCATTGATGAGTTAAATATTGCAAATAAAAGAATTAAAGATTCTGAAGAGGCTATTCCAAATTACAAACAAAGATATAACGATTTAAAACTTGCGTTTGAAATAAACAAAAACGATTCATTACAAAAAGAACATGACTCAATTAAAAACACTTACAGGGCTTCATTAAGAGAAAATCATAAATATATTAGAGAAACAAACAACAATATTAAACGCTTAATGAATGATATGGATTATGAAGATAAAAAACATCTAGCTCAAACAAATTATTTGTTAAAAAAAGATAGACTAAATAGAAAGAAAATCTTACATAAACAAACTAATGCTCGAAACTATCACGATGAGCAAATATATAATTTAAAACGCAGAATGCCAAAAATCGATTTAGAAATAAGAGGCGTAAACGCTAGAAAACAAATTAACGAAACTAGAATTTGGCGCAAGCTTAAGAAAAACACAACAAAAATCAACTTCATTAAAAAATTGACTTTGAAATTCAATATTTGGAATAAAACTATTCAAACCATGTTAGATTTTACAAAAGCTTTAAAATAGTTTATTGTATTAAATTAAAAAACCAAACATTAAAACTGTTTGGTTTTTCTTNATATAAATATGTTTTTTATTGTTTTTATTCGTTTATAAAATGTGTTTCTTTTTTTATTTTATCGGTTTGTTATAGTGTTTTGTTCGCTATTGTTCGTTAAGCCAATTAACAACATCATTAATTACTTTTTCTTTGCCGATTTCATTAAAAATTTCGTGATACATATTATTATAAATCTTTAATTTCTTATCTTTATGGCTAATTTTCTTATAAATATCTTCACTCTGTTCTTTAGGGACAATCTTGTCATCCTTGCCGTGCAACATTAATATTGGTCTAATATTGTTAATTACATTCTCCCTTAAGTATTTAACCCCTCTTACAAACATTTCGCCAGCTAATCTAATTTTAAATTTTTTAAGCACTAATGGATCATTAATATATTCTTCTTCAACTTTTGTATCTCTGCTTAGTGTTCCGTTTGCAAAATTATTCTTAACACTTAAAAAACCAAACCATCTATAACCAATTTTTGTAAGTGGTTTAACTGATTTTAAATAGCCTGTTGGAGCACCTGACGCAATAAAACCATCGATTTTCTCTTTGTTAGTGGTCATGTATATGTGTCCAATTAAACCGCCTAACGAGTGTCCTAAAATATATCTTTTTACCGCCTTGTTATCGTTTCCTCTAATAACTTTACTTAAATCATCAATGTGGTCTTGAAACCTTTTCACATATCCTGGTTTACCACTAGATTTTCCGTGGCCCCTCAAATCATAAGTAATTACAGAAAACCCTTCTTTGTTAAAGGCTTCCGCTAGTTCTTTATATCTACCGCTATGCTCGCAAATACCATGAACGATAAATATTCTTTTCTTTTCATTTTCAACAATATACGGTTTAATGTATATGTTCATAAAAAACTTCCTCCCTCGCATTCTCCCCTATATAACTATTATACTTATTTTGAGCCGTAAAGTAAATAAAGTAGCGAGACCGCTACTTTATTATTCATTCCATTCAAATAAATATCCAAATATTCTAACTTCATCGCCTTCTTGCACGCCTTTTTCTCTTAGCGCTTTATCAATACCATAGCTTCTTAACTGCCTAGCAAATCTTTTTACTGCTTCTTCGTTACTAAAGTCAGTTCTCATAAAAACTTTGTAAAGTCCTTCGCCTTCGACTTCATAAACGCCATCTTCTGCCAATTTTATTGTAAAAAACTCTTCAGCATCTCTTAACTTATATGTTCTGTGAATTTCATTTTCTAACAATGTTGGACTCTTTTCAAGTTCTTCATATAGCGCATATTTAAGCCGTTGCAAACCTTCTTGTTTGATTGCACTTATACTTAATACTTGGTAGTTTTCACCAATTTTCTTTTTAAATTCTTCAAACCTTTTTTCACTACCAGGTACATCCATCTTTGTTGCACAAACAATCATCGGTCTATCTTTTAATGATTCATTATAGACGAATAATTCTTCATTAATTTTCTTAAAACTTTCATATGGGTTTTTATTTTCTAGTTCATCCATTGAAACTAAATGTAACAAAACTCTACATCTTTCAATATGTTTTAAAAAGTTAAATCCTAAGCCGGCGCCTGTACTTGCCCCTTCAATTAATCCCGGCAAATCAGCCATTACAAATGATTTTTCTAAATCTAGGTATACCAACCCTAAATTAGGTACTAATGTTGTAAAAGGGTAATCTGCTATCTTCGGTTTAGCATTAGATAAAACGCTTATTAATGTTGATTTACCGGCATTTGGCATTCCAACTAAACCAACATCAGCCAATAATTTTAATTCTAATTTTAATTCTAAATATTCACCAAGATCTCCATTTTCTGCTATCTTAGGTGCCGGATTTCTGTGTGTTTTAAAACTTGTGTTACCTCTTCCGCCTTTGCCGCCTTCAGCAATAACTTCTCTTTGTTCATGATAAACAAAATCAAATAGTAACTCACCAGTTTCTTTTAAAAATACTTGCGTTCCGACTGGCACTTTTAAAACTAAATCTTTACCTTCTTTCCCAGTTTGATTTTTTGGCATTCCGTTTTGGCCATTTTCAGCTTTTAAGTGTCTCTCGTATGTAAAATCTAAAAGCGTGTTTAAAGACTCATCAGCAACAAAAATTACTGATCCGCCTTTTCCGCCATCTCCGCCAGCAGGGCCTCCTAAAGGAACATATTTTTCCCTTCTAAATGCAACAATACCATTGCCGCCTCTACCAGCCGTAACATATATTTCTACACTATCTTTAAACATTACATTTCTCTCCTAAAAAAAAGGATAAGCATGCTTACCCTTCATAAACTGAAACTTGAGTTCTTTTTTTACCTAATCTTTCGTATCTAACTATCCCAGATATCTTCGCAAACAATGTATCATCTCCGCCACGACCAACATTCATTCCTGCATGAACCTTAGTCCCTCTTTGACGATAAATTATTGCTCCAGCTTTCGCTACTTGTCCATCAGAAAGTTTAGATCCTAATCTTTTTGAATGAGAATCACGACCATTCTTACTAGAACCTCCGGCTTTTTTAGATGCGAACAATTGAATATTAAGTTTATACATATTGTTTTTTAACATATTATCGCTCCTCTTGATACTTAATATTGTTTGGATATGTTTTTTCTAATTCTTTCATTGTCCAAACTAAATTTTCACACACTGCCTCAATTTCTTTTGAGAGTGTTTTTACTTTTAAGTGAAAATAGCCTTCACTTATTTTAATTTCAACGTTTTTTTCTTGATCAAATCTTTTAATTAGATTTGCTGATAAAATTATCGCTGTAGATACGCTTGCACAAACAATGTCTTTACCTAAACGAGCGAAATCAGCATGACCTTCAACCTTAATCTCGTAAGGATTTTTTTTAACTGAACAATAAATCATTTTACGCGTTTATTTCTTCAATTAACAATTTTGTGTATGGCTGACGATGACCTTGCTTTCTAGCGTTGCCTTTTTTAGCTGTGTATTTGAAAACTATAATTTTCTTAGCTTTTCCTTGCTTAACAACTTTAGCTTTAACATTAGCACCAGCTATTAACGGCTTACCAACAACTGTCTTTTTGCCTCCAACAAGTAAAACTTCATCAAAAGTTACTACATCATCAACTTCTACATCTAGTTTTTCAACAAAAATCTCTTGACCGACTTCAACTTTAATTTGTTTGCCGCCAGTTTGTATAACTGCATACATTCTAAGCACCTCCTTATATTTTTGAAGACACACTATTGAGGTAGCACTCTCACGCTTTTATAACCTTTTCTATGTGGCTTTTTCGCAACGGCTCTATTTTACATCATTTACAAAGAATTGTCAACGCATTTTTATTACTTATTAAATATTTATTTAATTTTATGCTGCTGACTCTGATTCTTCTGGTTTTTTTCTAAACATATTTTTGATTTTATCTGGGAAAGATTGGAAAGAATCTTTAATAACACTTGGGATTGTTTTAATTGTTTCAACAAACGCTCCTCTTCTAATTGCTTCTGTAGATAATTCCTTACTATCAGCGAATAAATATTTTCTTGTCACTATTCCAACACGCATTGTTAAAATTCCATTACCAATTCCTTGAGCAATCGAATCTGTAACAACTCTCGCAAACGGAATTCCTCTAAGGAAGGTTTGGGCGCTACTTGGAAGAAGTTCAGTGAAATCAATGTTTTCTAACCCTTCAGCAATTAATGCCGTAGACATTACTCTTACTAATAATTTAGATAAGTTTTTAAAACTTGGTCTAAATCCACAAGTTACAACGATTTCTTTAACCATTCTTATATTAACTGTTAGTGTCGCAAAGAAATCAAGTCTTCCATTTTGGCTAATTGCCGTAGATATCATAACTGTTTTTGCATGTCTTAATATAACCTTATTAACTTTTTTCTTAAGTGTTGTGTTATATAAGTGTTGTAAAGCATTTAAAAGGTCAACAGGATCTTTCATCGCTTTCTTCAATTCTTCTTTTTCTCTTTGACTTATATCATCATTTTTCATTAAGTTGCTCGCAACCTTCTTATAAGTCAAATAGCGTTTTTTTGACGGTTTGTCTAAAACTGTTTCAATATTGAAGGCAGGTGAAAACAATATTATCCTAATCGGATTAATTATTAAAAACCATGTCAAAATAAAACTAAGTCCATAAAATCCGTACGCGACATAAGGATGTATAATAGCCAACCTTTCACCTAAATTAATAACTGACGCAACAATAATTAGCAACATTAAAACAAGCGCGCCAATTCCAACTGCAATCCATAATCTCTTAGTCGTTTTACTTTGCATACCATAAACCGTCCTTTCAAAATATCATTTTGATAGTTTAATTATATCTTAAATCGGTCCGGCTTGCAATCTAACATGAGTTAAATTAAAAATCATGCTTCTTATTATAGATAATTGAAAAGCAATTGTTTTTGCCAATTATGACATGATCTAAGACTGCTATTCCTAATAGTTTCCCACCTTCAATTAACTTTCTAGTAGTATCAATATCTGCTTGGCTCGGCTCTGGATTTCCTGAGGGGTGATTGTGAGCGAATATCACTTTTGCGGCATTGAGTCTAAGCGCATGTTTAAAAATATCGCTAGCACTAACTAAACTTCCAGTTAGCCCACCAACAAAGAGTCTTCTTTTTGAAATTAATTTATTTTTAATATCTAAATATAGGCAATAAAAATGTTCACTCTCTAAATGTTCCAAATCACTTCTAAGCGCATAATAAACATCAGTAGCATTAATGATATACTTAGAAATTTCCTTTTTATCGTGCCACACTCTTTTAAACAACTCAATTGCTGCCACTATCGTACTTGCTTTCGCAATCCCGATACCTTCAATTGTCATTAATTCTTCAACGCTTGTATTTAATAAATCTTTTTTATTGTTAAACTTATATAAAATCTTTCTTGATAACTCTAAAGCACTCTCGCCTTTATTTCCAGTTTTTAAAAGTAACGCTAATAATTCAACATTACTTAAAGCTTCTACGCCATGTCTAATTAACCTTTCCCTCGGTCTTTCATCAATTGGTATATCTCTAATTAAATAATTCATCTTATAACCCCCTTATGTAATATATACAAAAGAAAGTTAAATATAAAAGTAATTATTTTTTACTTAATAACTCATTTCTAATTAAACTAACTAAATAAATAGATCCCGTTACAACTAAAACTTCATCTTTTTCCAAAAAGTTTTTAAGTTTGAAAAACCCTTCTAAAGGATCTGGAAAAACTTCTAAACCCTTAAAGATATCAGCACTAAAGTCTTTCAACGCTCTAGGATAGTTTATACTTGTAAGATAAACTTCATCAGTTAACATTCTTAATCGTTCTACCATTTTAATATACGGCTTATCTTCCATTGATGCATATAACACTTTGATGTTTTTATCGCCAAAGATTTCCGTAATACTTTCTCCAAGTTTCATAATAGCTTCATAGTTATGTGCACCATCTAAAATGATATAAGGTTCTTTGCTAATTACTTCAAACCTGCCAGGATTAACAACTTCAAAAACACCTTCTTTAATTAACTCTACATCATCTATTATTTGTTTTAACACCTCAACTGCTAAAATAGTGTTTTTAACTTGATATAAACCTTGTAAGTTTGTTTGGTAAACTTCACCTTCATATTTAAATGTTAGTGGGTATTTATCTATCAATTCATAATCGTTATCACTGACCAAATATAGTTCTATATTTTTTGAAATACAATAATCTAAAATAACTTTTAATAAACTATCAACTGCTGTAAATAGTTTTTTATTTTCTTTCGCGATTTCTAATTTCTCTTTTAAGATTTTTTCTAAAGTATCACCCAACTGTTTTGTATGATCAAGCCCAATAGATGTAATTACCGCATAATCTGCATCAATAACATTAGTTGAATCTAACCTACCGCCGATCCCAACTTCTATAACGGCATAATCAACTTTCTCATCACTAAAATATTTAATCATAATTAATGTTAAAAGTTCAAAAAATGAAAAGTTATCATCATACTCTTTTAAATACTTTTCATCAAACTCTTTTGCCCAAATTATATAGTTTAATAAAATATCATCATCTATTTCTTCATCATTAATTTGCAGTCTTTCATTAAATCTTGTCACATAAGGACTCGTAAAAAGACCAACCTTTTTAACTTTACTTAAAACTTTAGAAATTGTATGAGCAACCGAACCTTTACCATTCGTACCAGTAATATGAATCGCTTTAAAGTCCTTTTCAGGATTACCCATAATATTTAAAGCCTTTCTCATTTTACTTAAATCGGTCTTAATTTTATAACGTTGCTTGCCTTCAAGCCAACTAATTGCCTCTTTTATTTTCATACTCTTTTAAACGTTCCTTCAATGTATTATATTGATTTAAATAGTTTTGTTGTTTTTGTTTTTCTTCTTCAACCTTTTTAGGATTCGCTCTTTCTAAAAAGTTCTTGTTAGAAAGCATTTTATCGCTTCTTTCTAACTCTTTTTCTAAGTTTTGAAGACTTTCCTTAATTTCTTTTATTTCGTCTTCTAAACTAATTAAATCGCTCTTTAAAATATAAACATTATAACCATTACCAGTTAAAAGGAATGTCTCTTCTTTAGTAACACTACTTAAAACTTCTAACTTTTCGCTATTTAAAAAGTTTTTTAATATTTCTTTTTCTTTTAAGATTGTTTTATTGTCTGTTTCAATCCACATCATTAAATCTTTTTTAGGCTCATTATATTCGCTTCTAAAATGTCTAACACTTCTAATGATGTCATTAAACATTGTAATATCTTCTTTTTCATTAGAGAAATTTAAATCTAAAACTGTTGGCCATTTTGCTATCATGATTGATTCTTCTTTAGTTGTGTTTTGATAAAGAACTTCTGTTACAAACGGCATAATTGGGTGCAACAGTTTTAAAAGAATTGTAATCGCATAATAAAGCACAGCTTCAGTTGACTCTTTTCTTTTCTCATTTTGCAAATTATATTTAGCATACTCAATATAGTTTGCTGCAAAATAATCCCAAGTAAAATTATAAATATATCTTGATGCCTCACCAAAATCATAACGGTCATAATAATGATCAGCTTGCTTAATTAACTCATTTAATCTTGTTAATAAGTCTTTGTCAAATACATTTAAATCTACTTCATCTAAACCTTTTGGATTATGTAAATTTAAATTAACAAACCTAGTAATATTCCAAAGTTTATTAATAAAGTTCCATGTGGATTCAACCTTTTCCATTTCAAAACGCATATCTTGACCTAATGTAGAATTTGTTGTTAAGAAATATCTTAAAGCGTCAATTCCATAATCTTCAATAACATCCATCGGATCAATTCCGTTATTTAAACTTTTACTCATTATTCTGCCTAACTCATCGCGAACCATACCATGAATTAAAACATCTTTAAATGGGCTCTCTCCAGTAAACTCAATCGCTTGGAAAATCATTCTTGCAACCCAAAAGAAGATAATATCATAACCTGTTACTAAAACATCAGTTGGATAATATCTTTTAAATGTTTCAGTTTCTTCTGGCCAGCCAAGAGTTGAAAACGGCCATAGAGCACTTGAGAACCAAGTATCAAGAACATCTTCATCTTGAGTCCAGTCTTTGCCTGGCGATTCTACTTGAACTTTAACTTCTTCACCTTTGTACCAAACAGGGATTCTATGCCCCCACCAAAGTTGTCTGCTAATACACCAATCTTCAATCCCTTCCATCCAATTAATAAATATCTTTTCAAATCTTTTTGGAACGAACTCAACAGTGGATTTCTCTAACGCTTGTTTAGCTAACGGTTCCATTTTTANAAACCATTGTAAAGACAATCTTGGTTCAACAACCACATCTGTCCTTTCGCTAAATCCAACGCTATGTAAATGCGTTTCAATTTTATCTAATAAGCCTGCTTCTTTTAAATCTTCAACAAACTTTTCTCTACATGCAAATCTATCCATGCCCTCATAACTAAACGCCATCTCATTCATTAGTCCGGTACTAGTCATACATAGTGGCATTTCTAAATTATGGCGAAGCCCAACCTCATAGTCATTCGGATCGTGTGCAGGAGTGACTTTTACCGCACCTGTCCCAAATTCCATCTCAACATAACTATCAGTAATAATTGGAATTTTAACATTTGTTAGGGGAATAGTTACTTCCTTCCCTACTATATGTTTATACTTTTCATCTTCAGGATGAACCATAATTGCTTGGTCCGCAAAACATGTCTCAGGTCTTGTTGTCGCAACTGTAATAAATTCATCTGTGCCAACAATTGGATACTTCATATAATAAAGTTTTCCTTCAACATCTTTATAAATAACTTCAATATTTGACAAGGCTGTATTTAATACAACATCCCAGTTAATTATTCTATTACCACGATAAATTAAACCCTTTTCATATAACTTAATAAACACATGATTTACAGCCTTGTTTAATTTATCATCTAAAGTAAATCTTAAATGGTTATAATCAACACTCAACCCCAAACTTTTCCATTGGTCAAAAATGTGTGATTGATATTCTTCTTTCCAAGCCCAAGCCTCTTTTAAAAACGCCTCTCTCCCAATTTGATATCTATCAATACCTCTTTTATTAAGTCTTGCATCAACTCTTGCTTGTGTCGCAATACCAGCATGGTCTGTACCTGGTAAAAACAGCGCATCATAACCTTGCATTCTTTTTCTTCTAATAATGATATCTTGTAAAGTATTATCTAACGCATGACCTAAATGAAGTTTACCTGTTACGTTTGGTGGCGGAATAACAATCGTAAAAGGTTTTTTGCTTAAATCCCCTGCGCAAAAATACTTGTTTTTCATCCAAAAGTCATAGAGACCTTCTTCAACTTTCTTATGATTATATTTCGTTGGTATTTTCATGTTTTCACTCCTTAACAATATAAAAGCGCCCTTAAATTATAAGGACGCATAAATTCGTGGTACCACCTTAATTCTAGTTAGTTTAACTAGCACTCTATGTCTTTAACGAAACAACCCGTGCCTTCTTACTTAAGTTCGGAAAGCCACTCAACAACGACTTCAGTAAAACATTTCATCTGCCTTTTCACCATCTAGCATTCTCTTTAATGTTTATTTTACTTACTACTTTGTATCAACGCTTTATATTAGTATATTATATTTGTTTTTATTTTTCAAGATACAATATACCTATTGTACCTTCGCCACAATGAGATGAAATAACTGTTCCTGCTTCAGAAACTATTAAATTTTCAATCTCAATTCCGCTTTCCTCTAACTTTTCAAGAATATAATCTTTCATTTGATGGGAGTATGTATGTGTTACAAAAACAAATTCTTTATCAAGTTTCCCTTCAGCTTCCAACTTAAAGAAATCATCTAACATTACATCAATCGCTCTACTCATTTTACCTGGTGTTTTCTTATATGCTTCTAACTTTCCATCTTTCATTTTGATTTGAATCTTTAAGGAAAGAACAGTTCCAACCCATTTAGCTAGTGTACTACATCTTCCACCCTTATGTAAATATTCTAAAGTTCTTATTACAAACTGAGTATTCATTTTTGGAATTAGTTTTTCAACTTCTTCTTTAATTTTTACAGCACTCATACCTTGGTCTCTAAACTTAATCGCCTTTAAAACTAAAAGCGCAATTGAGCCTGACAAGTGTAAACTATCGCAAACAACTACTCTACCTTCATCATAATCTTGACTAGCAAGATATGCGTTTTGATAATTTGATGATATTTTAGAACTTAATGTAATTAAAAATATATCCATATCCTGTTCAACATACTTATCAAAACGTTCTTTAAATTCGTCAATAGAAACTGCGGCAGTTTTTGGAAGAGTTTTAGTTTGTCTAACTCTTTCATACATTTCGCCTGCAGTAATATTTACCCCATCACGAAATGACTCTTCTCCAAATAAAATATGAAACGGTATAACTTCTAGGTCGTGTTTTTCAATTAAATCTTTTGGTAAATCAACGGATGAATCAATCATAATCTTTACTTTTCTCATTCAGTATTCTCCTCTATAAATGTTTTTTGTAGTTCTTCTAAACCTATATTTTTAACTGTTGATGTTAAGATAATTCTTTCTGTTTTAAAATGTTCTTTAAACCTTTTATTTGCTGCACTTCTTTCTTTTTGATTTAACTTATCTATTTTTGTTGCAACAATAATTAGATTGATATCAAAATGTTTCAAAAAATCATACATTATTAAATCATCTTTTGTCGGTCCAACTTTATAATCAACTAACAAGTAAACTTTTTTTAAATTTACTCTATTGACCAAATAGTTTTCAATCATTTTCCCAAAATCATCAATTTGTTTTTTAGATCTTTTTGCATATCCATAACCAGGCGAATCAACAAAATATAACTCTTCATTCACAAGGAAAAAATTCAACATTGTAGTCTTACCTGGCACCTTGCTAACTCTTGCAATATTCTTTCTACCGCTAAGAAAATTAATTAGACTAGACTTACCAACATTTGAGCGACCTAAAAATAAATATTCGTTTTTACCATCAGTGGGAAAATGTTCTTTTTTCATCCCGCTTGTTACATATTTAATATCATTTATCATACAAATATTATACAGCAAACACAACAAAAAAACTAACTCTTTAACCTATTATGGTTAGTTATAGACAATTTCACTTAAATTGATTTCTTTAATCTATTATTTAAAACAAAAATACTCTTAACCAAATTCCAAACTTTGTTAAGAGTATTTATTTTATGTTTTTAGACAAATATTTGACTAACTATATCATCTAATTCTTTAGTTGGTACTATTTCTAGTTTCTCTCTAACTTCTTCTGGGACATCATCGATATCTGCTCTATTATCATAAGGAATAAATATCTTTTCTAAGCCTGAACGATGTGCGGCAATGCTTTTTTCTCTTAAACCGCCGATTGCAAGTATGTAACCTCTTAAGGTTATCTCGCCAGTCATACCGATTTTACGATTAACTTTTTTGCCTGTTAGTGCGCTTATAATCGCGCTTGCAATTGTTACACCAGCCGATGGACCATCTTTAGGTACAGCCCCTTGTGGAACGTGAATATGAAAATCATTTTCGTTAAACAGTTTTTCATCAATTCCATATTTTTCATTGTTAGCTTTTACATAACTTAAGGCTGTCTCAGCTGATTCTTTCATTACATCACCAAGTTTACCTGTTAAGTTAATCTTGCCTGTGCCTTTATAGTAAGTTACTTCAATTGATAAAGTATCCCCACCATACTGCGTATATGCTAGTCCCGTTACAACACCAACTTGGTCTTGTGCATCTAAAACATTATGACTATACTTAGGTTTACCTAAATACTTATCTAAATTTTCCGGAGTAATATCTACTTTATCAGTAGTCTCATCCATTAAAACTTCTTTAATTGCTTTTCTTACTAATGTTCCAATTAAACGATTAATTTCTCTTACACCTGCTTCTCTAGTGTAGTTCCTAATTATCGTATAAATCGCCTCTTCGTTAATTGAAAATTCTTTTTCCGTTAAGCCATGAGCCTCTAATTGTTTTGGAACTAAGTGATTTACTGCAATGTTATATTTTTCATATTCTGTATAACTTGAAAGTTCTACAATTTCCATTCTATCTTTTAATGGTTCAGGAATGTTTTGGAGATAATTAGCTGTTGTAATAAAGAGAACTTGCGATAAATCATAAGTTTCTTCTAAGTAGTTATCGCTGAACTCAGCGTTTTGTTCAGGGTCCAACACTTCTAACATCGCACTCGCAGGATCACCTCTAAAATCTTTACCCATTTTATCAATTTCATCCAATAAAAATACTGGGTTAATTGTTCCTGCATCTTTCATTCCTTTTAAAATCCTACCTGGTAATGCTCCAACATATGTTCTTCTGTGACCACGAATTTCTGATTCATCTCTAACTCCGCCTAGCGACTGCTTAACAAATTTTCTGCCGAGTGCTTCAGCAATTGAAGCCCCTAAACTTGTTTTACCAGTTCCTGGTGGGCCAACTAAACATAATATTGTTTGCGGGTTTTTACCAGTCTTAATTTTAACTGCCAAATATTCAATAATACGGTCTTTAACCTTATCTAAACCATAGTGATTTTTATCTAACGCTTCTTTAACTGCTTTTAATGATGAAGTGTCTTCGCTTGTTTCATGCCACGGTAAATCAATAATAAAATCTAAATACGTTTTTATCACACTTGATTCAGCCATCATCGGACTCATTGATGAATATCTTGCGAGTTCTTGTAAAGCCATCTCTTCAATTTTCTCAGGCATCTTCGCTGCCTTAATCTTTTCGCGCAACTCTTCAATTTCATCTTCGCGTTTAGCTTTATCGCCAAGTTCACTTTGAATCGCACGCATCTTTTCTCTTAAATAAAATTCTTTTTGTGATTCATCAATATTCTTTCTTACTTCTTCATTAATCTTTCTTTCTAATTCATCAGCCATTTTTAATTGCGCAATATCTTCTAAAATGTACTGCAAACGATTATTTAAATTTTCTTCTCTTAAATATTTATATTTTTTAAGTTCATCGCTTTTTAATCCAAACACAAGAATATCCGCCATCTTTTCAGTAGTTACACCACTTTGAGCACTTTTTAAAACTTCTTGAGGCGTGTTTAAAACCGCCTTAGCGTTATTAATCGCTTCGTTAAGGACCATCTTAGTTAGTGTTTTCTCTTTTTCAACATCATCAACGATTGTCTCTACTTCTTCATACTTGCATACGAAAAAAGGATTCGTGAGAAAATATTCTTTAATTTTTACTCTTTGAATTACTTTGAATTTTACTCTTATATTTCCATTAGGCAACTTTACCTTCATAGAAATATTCGCCAAAACTCCATATTCTTCTATATCATCTGGTGTTGGGTTTTCAATTAAAGGATTCTTTTGAACAACTATTAAGATTTGCCCATCATAAGATGTTTCGGCTTCATCTATAGCCTGTAATGATTTTTTTCTACCAACATCGATTCGAATATCATTGTTTGGAATTGGTACAACCCCACGCACCGCTAAGGCCGGAAGGCTTCTAATATCGTCCATCTATCTCACCTCACTAATCTCGTGTTCTATTTTATCATAAACGACCGCNATTTGCAATCAATATGATAGAGTGCCAAAAACAAGTTTTAAGTTGTTTTATTTGGTTTTTTCTGGTTCTTCTTCGACTTCAAGAACATTCGCCTCTAAATGATCAACCGCTTTACCAAACTGAACTTCACGAATAACTATATCTTTTGATAATTGTTTTTCAACATCTGCTTTTTCCATATTATAAGAATTGGCAATTTCTTCATATTTAGCGTCAACTTCTTCATCAGTGACTGTAAAGTTTTCTTTTGCAGCGATTGCCTCAATAACTAGGCTTGTTAAAACTTTATCTTGAGCTTGATTGTGCATTTCTTTTTTGTATTGTTCTAAGGTCATTCCCATTAACTGTAAATACATTTCAAACTCAATACCATATTGGTTTTTAACTGTATCTTCTGTATATTTAATCATATTTTCAGCTTCATAGTTAATCATTTCGATAGGGATATCAACTTTAGCATTATCTACCGCAAACTTAACCGCAGTACCGATAATTCTATTTTTTTCGCTTTTTTCTTTATTGTTTCTTAATCTATTTTCAATATCTTCTTTTAAAGCGGCAACAGTCTTAATACCTTCTTTATTTAAGTTTTCAACAAAAGCATCATTTAACTCTGCCTTTTCTTCTACTTTAATCTCATGTAGTTTAACTTTGAAAACAACTTCTTTTCCTTTTAAATCTTCAGCATGGTACTCTTCTGGAAATGTGACATTAATATCTTTTTCTTCGCCAACTTTCATGCCTACCATTTGTTCTTCAAAGCCTGGAATAAACATTCCTGAACCAATCTCTAACTCATGGTTTTCCGCTTTACCACCTTCAAATGGCACCCCATCTAAAAACCCTTCAAAATCTATTACAGAAACATCTCCATTTTCTAAAGTGTCTCCTTCTTTTGGAACTAACGAATTGTTTTGGGCTAACAATCTATTAATTTCTGCATCTATTTCTTCATCGCTAACTACTAAATTTCTTTTAGCAACTTTAGCATTAATATATTCTCCTAAAACAACCTCAGGTTTAATTGGGAATGTTAAACTTACTTCAAAAGTTTTTTCTCTGCTAACTTTACTAATATCAACATCAACTTTAGGTTCGCCAACAATAATGACAGATTCTTCAGCAAACACTTTTTCATAATTAGCAGAAATTACATAATTTAATGCTTCTTCATATAGTGATTCAACACCAAATCTACTTTCATAAATTTCTCGTGGTACATGTCCCTTTCTAAAACCTTTAACTTCAACATCACCTTTAACCTTATCAAATGCATGATCTAAACCTTTATTAAACAGTTCAGGTTCAATTGTAAATGTGAATTTTGCGTAATTTGTTCCTAATTTTTCAAATTTCATAATTTTTATTCCTCCATAACTCTTTACATTATACCACATAAAATAGCTTTGCTAATTTTTTTTACTTTCTTTTTGAATTAAAAATCACTTATTGTTATTTATTATTAAAAAAAGAGTTATAATATTATTTATGGAGGGAGGTAGAAACATGAGCAGAAAAACAAGAAAAGTTCTAACTTGGATAATGACAATCATTATTATTGTTATTGCTTTATTTAATCTTCCATATCAAAAGATTAAAGAATCAACCCATACATTTTTCAACAATATATTTAACTTTTTCAATAACATTGATAGAGTAATCACAACAGATCCAAACACATCTTACGATCACCATATTAAAAACATTACTTTCTATACTAACAACAACAATCATTATGCTGTATTTGAGTTTCATAAAATTGACCCAGAAAACATTTCTACAATGACGATTAATAATGAAACATTTGATGAAACCAACTTCACATATGAAGAAAAAACACTAATAGTTGATATAACAAGTTTAATTGGTGATGGCGAAGTTACACCGATAAATGTAACTAGAATTTATACTAAAAATGATAAAGAACACATTAGCACTCTTTCTACCTCTTTCAATAAAGCAATCAACTATCAAATTATTGAGCAAAGAAAGAAAAGCCTTGTTGGTATTAGGGCAACTACATCATCTTTCTTTAGCAGTTCATCTNACTGGGGAAGCGGTGTTATTTTAACTAAAACAGAAGTGAAAAAAACTCACTGGTTTAATGAATACACGATGTATGAATATTTAATTGTAACAAACTCGCATGTAGTTGAAGATTCTCGTGTTTTCTATGTCTACTATGATAACGCAGACGATGAATACCCGAAAAACACTGGTATGAGAAGGCCAAAAGAGTCTGTTAGACTTTTAGGTCATTATACAAAAAAAGCCGATTTAGCTTTACTTGTTCTTACTACATTTGATGGTTCGTTAGTTCCGTTAGATGATCCGCAAATAACAAACTTTGAAGCTGTACCAATTGAAGTTAACAACACAGTCTTTTTAATCGGTTCACCAGTCATTAATGATGTCCCTGCCTTTAACTCTTATAAGATAGGAAAAATAATAAACACATCAAAACCAATTACTTTAAAAGATTCAGATTTGTGTTCTACTGGTTGTTATAGCATTCAATCAAAAACTTATTTAGGAGAAGGTTCTTCTGGTGGTGGTTTGTTTGATATTGACGGAAATTTAATCGGCATTAACTTTGCCGGCAACGACACACACGAAGAAGCCTATGCATTACCAATTACACTACTATTTGATGCACTAAGGGAGTTAGTCCCGCAAGCACAACAAACAAAAGGAAGTCTCGCGACTTCTTTTTATTTATCACTTGTATAAAACTTTAATCTTAAAACATTTATTAAAATGCTGATGATTGATAATACCATTATTATTACTGCAATTAATGGGGTTAATAATGGGCCACCAAATAAATAGATAATCCCCACGGCAAAAGGAATCCCTATAACATTATAAAGGAATGACAACAATATATTTTGTTTAACATTAAGAACTGTTTTTCGTGATATTGCAATTAATTTTAAAACCCCAAATAAATCATCATTCATTATAGTCACATCACTAGCACTCATAAGATTGTTGGTTCCCTTTGAAAAACCAACACCGACATCTGCTTCTTTTAGCGCATTAGCATCTTTGATGCCATCACCAGCCATTAACACTACATCATTTTCTTTAAAGTTTTTTATAAGTTTTTGTTTGTCTTCAGGAAGCAATGCCCCATAGGCTTTATTGATTCCTGTTTTTTCTTTAATATAATTAACTGTTCTTTCATCATCTCCAGATAAAATCACAGTCTTGATTCCTTTCTCATGAAGCCTATTCACAACTATTCTTGCTTCTTCTTTAATTTTGTCTTTCACACTTATTATTCCGATTATTTCTTTTTCGGTTGCTAAATATAATGGTGTTTTTCCTTCATCCCCATACTCATTCGTGATCATACTTGTTTGACCAATATTAATGTTGTTTTCCTTCATTAATTTCTTGTTGCCAAAATAATACTTTCTACCTTCAAGTATTCCTTCAATTCCATAACCAGCATAATTATTATATGAGTGTAATTCTAATAGTTTTAGTTTGTTTTCTTTAGCTTCTTTTAATAATGAATGCGCAATTGAATGAGAAGATTTTTGTTCAAGTGATGCCGCAATTTGAATTATTAAATAAGTACTTACTACACTTACCGGTATAACATCTACTACTACCGGATTACCAACGGTAAGTATTTCTGTTTTATCAAATGCGACTAATGTAACTTTACTACTTGCCTCAAGTACTCCATCTGAAAATATTAATAATTTATTTTTATTTGCAATACTGCTAGATACTATATTTACAACCGGCATTACTAAACTTAGTGCACACGGACAAGATACAATCAACACATATGCAAAAACATCAATTGCTATCTTTAAATCACTTTCGCATACTAACCAATAAGCAAAACTCAATAATGCTAACACTAATGCCACATAGAAAAACACTCCGCTAAACTTATCAGCAAGTTTTCTAATTGGCGCTCTTTTAATAAACTCTTCTCTTTTTCTTTTTATAACATCAGCTAGTATTGTATCCTCGCCAGTACTAGTTACTTTAATTATAATTGTTTCACTAAGATTAACTGTCCCACCAATAACTTTATCACTTACTTTTTTGTGGATAGGCGAAACCTCTCCAGTTAGCATGGATTCATCAACTGATGTTTCACCTTTAACAATAATCCCATCTGTTATAATAACTTCCCCCGGCCAAATTAATAATTGATTTTTTTCTTTTAATTCATCTATTGGTGTTTCAATATATTTTCCATCTTTATATAAAATGCCAGCCTCAGGTCTTAGTTTCATTAACCTTTCTAATTCATCTGCCTTTTTTACATTTGTTTTTTGTTCAAGATATTTACTAACCTGATATAAAACTAAAGTAACTCCAGCAATTATAAAATATAATTTATCTACATAACTTAAATCATTATCGCCAATCATAACTAACCCAAATATACCATACAAAAACGCAACTAAAACTCCTGCTGAAACTAACGTGTCTACGCTTGGCTTTCCTCTAAAAAAAACCTTAAATCCTTCAACATAAACCTTATAACTCAAAACAATAATTGGAACAGTTAAAATGAGTTGTGCTAATACAAAATTTAAGGCGTTATTGTTGGGGTTAATTATGTCTGGAATTGGCATATCTATCATATGTCCCATAGATATATATAACAATGGGACTAATACTATTATTGATATAATTAACTTATATTTTAGGTTCTTTAATATTGTTAATTGTGTCTCTTTTAATGATTGTTTTTTTGTTTGTTTTAATATTGTATAACCAACAAGCTTTACATTTTTAACCATCACTTTTTCATCAAACATTTCATCTACAACTATTCTTAATTGTTGGCTAGGCAAGTTTGCTTTTGCTTCTTTAACACCGGGCACTTTTAAAACTGCCTTTTCAACAGCGTTCACGCATGTCTCACAAGTCATTACTTTCACATCATAAACAATTACTTTTTCAAACTTGTTTGTTTGTTCCACTTTATCAACTCTTTTATTTTGGTCTCTAATCCATTATAGTAAAAAATACTTTTCTAAACAATGAAACTATCATAATTTTTTTTATTATTAATATGTGATATAATTATCTTATCAATATTAGGGAGTATCTTATGGATAAACTAATTGAATATTTAAAATATTTGTTTTTAGGATTAGTTCAAGGCGTTACTGAACTTTTACCAATTTCTTCAAGCGGTCACTTAGTTATTTTTGAAGAACTATTTAACATGCATGAACCTAAAATGATTTTTGAAATCTTTACTAATACTGCTTCTTTGATTGCACTTATTATAATCTTTTATAAAGTTATTGGTAAACTAATTAAAAACTTTTTCCTTTACATTTTTAAAAAAGAAGAAAGAGAAAACTATCAAGAAGATTTCTTCTATGTTTTAAAGTTATTAATAACTGCAATCCCAATTGGAATTGTTGGACTTTTATTTAAAGATGAACTTGGGAAAATTAAAAACTTGTTGACGGTTGGTATTGCCTTATTTGTCACAGGAGCACTTTTACTTGTTATCTACCTAACAAGAAACAAATATGAATCACACGAAGAAGTCACTTGGCGCGATTCAATGTTCATGGGCTTCACGCAAATGTTCGCAATTATACCCGGACTATCAAGAAGCGGTTCAACTATCATCGGTGGTAGAGCGAGCAGATTATCATTAAAATCAATTATTAAATTCTCAATGCTTGTTTATATTATCGTTAGCATTCCTGCTTCTTTCTTAGGAATATATGATGCTGTTAATACAACCGAAAGCATTAATTGGTTAGGCTACAGTTTAGCATTCATAGTCACTTTAATTGCAACATATATAACCGCCAAACTTATCCTAAACAAACTTAGAGTTGATCATTTCATTTATTTTAGTATTTATTGTTTAATTGTTAGTGGTATCGCTATTACACTATATTTCATCTAATAAATTTAAAATCAACCTCTTTAAAAAGACCTAATGCTTATATTTTAAAGCACTAGGTCTAATTATTTTATCATAACTTTATTATTCTTTTAGAAAACATCTTGACATGTTTTCTTTTTAATTTTCGTTTAAATAATCTTCAACTTTATATTCTTTTGGAACTATACATAACAAATCATTCCTATAACAATCAGATTTATTATTAACTATTTGATTATAACTTTCTAATTTAATCGGTTTAGCTTCTTGTTCATATCCTAACTGTCTTAATAACTCTTGATATTCAAACTCTTTTAATTGTGGAACAACATATTTATTGCCGTCTGGTAAAGTTATCATATTAAAAGGTGAATGATGATTGTTCATTTTTAATAATAAATCCATAAACTTTTACTCCATTGAAACCCAACGACAACAAATATGGCATTAATAATAAAATAAAAATAATTATTTTAAAACACTTTAAACTACGCTTTTTTCTCGTTTCAACCTCCCAAAAAATGATATTATTATTCAATGACTGTAACTTCACGCCATACACCATTATATCCAACTTTTATCGTGCCAGGATTAACTCCTTCTATAGTCACTATTGAACCATTAATGCGTGATACAAACTTAACAATTGAACTGCTACCATTTATTGTCTCCCATACTGGTGGAATAATAGTGCCTGTTCTAACATCAAAAGTTACTTTTTCAACATTAGTTAATTTTGATACAACATCCATAGTTTTTATTAACTCATAATAATCTTCAGTTTCTAATTCTAAGTAAAGCCAATCATTTTCTCTTTCTTCTACACCTTTAAGATTAACTTCTTTAAAATCTTCAGTTGTATAATCTTTCTTTTCTACTGGTTTAACTAGAAAGCCTGTAAACTCAAAAGGCTTAGTGTAATACTTATAATATCCATTTTTAAACTCTAATGTTAATGTTTCTCCAACTTTGATTGTATCTTTTTCAGCCTCAATATATCGTTCATCTATCGTTGGAAAAGGTAAATCACGACATACTCTCGCAGAATTGATTCGTTCATCACTTTCTAAAAGGTTAATAAATGCTTGTTGATTTTCTTCTNCGCCTTCTTCTAATACAAATAGTAAGACAAGAGATCGATAATCACTTGCGTTTTTTTCGGCTACATAGACATCTTTAAAAGTTAATGCTACAAATGAACCTTCTACATCGTTTATAATTTCACTAGCATAATCCGCTTTAACATACGCATAAACAGCATTATCATTGGTCCATTCTATATTATTTTCTCCATTCTCGCTTTCGTTTCGTCCAACATCTTTCAGTTCTATGCTTACTCCTTCTTTATTTTCTTTATCATTAACACAGCCAACAAACAAAAAAACTGTTAACACCATTGTTAATAGCAAAGTCGTCTTCTTAAACACTTTAACCCCTCCTTTTAAACCCGCTACATAATTTAATGTTTGTTTCATTTTCTTATCACATAAACTTCCTTTTTCACTTTCAATATATCAGATGTTTATTCTTTTG